>ERZ1108166.658-NODE-658-length-21458-cov-11.167874_pt1 | contig 21458 bp, 17 predicted proteins | sample MGYA00403702_ERZ1108166 | MGnify/ENA primary metagenome ERZ1108166 (study PRJEB35170, sample SAMEA104062401) | human gut metagenome | biome: human gut; feature: human-associated habitat; material: faeces | place: Denmark | collected 2012-05-01 ...
TAGGCGCCCGCGAGCGCAGCGAGCGGGTGACGAGGCGGCTCTGCCGCCTCGTCAGCGTAGCCGCCGTACTTGTATCAAGACTTTCACATATCTTTATGGACACTTTTTTTGGGGCTCATAACATATTGTTTTACGGTTGAGGTACGGCTTGATTTTTGAACTTCCTTTTTCGTGTAGACAGAATGGCTTGAAAAAATTAACTAAATATGTTATAGTATAATAAAAATAGTAGTAGGTAATGGGATATATAAATGTACAATTTGATTGACATACACTTTCATACCGATGATTCATTCAATGCTTTCGAGAAAAAACCTTTTGGTATTGAAAAATTAATAAGCGTTTTATAAGATGAAGATGTTAATTATGATGTAAAATTACTTTGTAAAATGGATCATAATCGATTTAATTTAAAAAAATATTTGGTGATGCCTAAAAAACTTTCTGAAGCAAAAATCAGTTTATTGGAGCTTGCCTTGTTGCCTTTATAATCGGTATTGTCAGTCTGATTTTGATGCGAAAATATATCAAAGCAATGAAAAAGTCCTGACAAAGGCACAAATAGATGTTTATCGTTCATGTAATTAACAACGAAATTAAAGTAATTTAATAAAAGAAAAGGAAAATCAATCGCAATAATAAATAAGAACAGTTTTGGATAAAGTAAAATACCGTTAACTATAGTGAAATTGTTTAAGTTGTTATAATAGGACGGAGCAGCGCTCCGTCCTATTATTTATTAAAGCGGCATTATAGAATTGAACAAAAAGTGTAATATCTGTTTTTAGAGCGTGTTGCAGAGATTTACTTTATCGTCATGACAATTGCTTGGGGATAGTCACCGAAGTTTTTGCCGAATAAATTTACGCCGCCGCGATGTTTTGCCGTATCTTTAACGCCTATATCGAGTTTGATGGCCGTGCCGTCGTAAATTTTCAGATCGTCGAATTTGACGGTGTCGGAAACGAATTTATTATCTATAAACACGCCGTCGTTGCTTACGGTTATTTTTTTAAGTAAGCCGAACTGCGTACTCGTGACGGGCCAATAAGTCGGCGTATATTTGCCGCGTCGACCGCCGAAGTCGCCGGGAGAAGTAAACGTTACGGTTTCTATGTCGTTGATACGCACGGTAATATCGCTCGGCCAATTATTGTTAAAGTACAACGTTTCGGAGCAAATCTCAAACGAGAACGATATTTCGGAAAACTTTTTATCGCTCGAAAAATCGGCGGGGAAGTTATAACTGATAAAACCGCAATCAAACCAGATACATTCTGCTTTAATGCGTTCGGGCGAGAAGAAAATATTCGGATTGTCGAATCCGGCAATGTTGCCTTCCGCCCCTGTCATGCCGCAGGGCGCTTTTATATGGCAATGGCTGAACATGCCGAGAGGCATTTCCACAGTATACTCTTTTTCCGTATCTTTTTCGGTGGATACGGCCTCTAAAGAAATAGTAAACGACAATACGGCTTGCGAGCAGTATTTCGTATGCCCTTTTGGCCCCGGCTGGTAGGAAGTATAAATGAGTCCCGCATCCGAAAGTATATCCACATGGCGGGCGATGCTGGAAGGGGGTAAACCGAGTTCTTCGGAAAGCGCGGAAATATTTTTAGAAGAAAGCAGTATGCTTTTGAGTATGGCGATGCGCTCGGGAACAGACAAGGCGCGTCCGAGTCCGACGATCAATTCGTGCTCGGATTTGTTATCTATGTTCAGTACAAAGTGTTTTTGCGGGGTTAAAATATCGCTCATTTCGATTCTCCTTTCGTTATCTATTATTATGGTTTTGAAAATAAATGTCAACTAAAAAATGTAAGCTTTCCAAAATTTGAGAAGCACAGCGTTTCATTCTCTCAAATATTGGAGCGCTGCGAGGTATTGTTTTAATAAAATAGATGTGTTACAATAGCGTTACAAATAGATGTAAGCTAATTACGCGAAGCGAATAGGGGTGGCGAATGATTTATTGAGGACGTCACCGGTGGCGTCCTTTCTATATGTGCACTTACATATAGAACAATATTACAAGGAAGGATAAAAGAAAAATGCCGATGTATAGAACCGAATATCCGAATCCGCAATTTGAACGCAGCAAATACGAGTGCCTTAACGGAACGTGGGAATTTTCGTATGGGAAAGTACATGGCAGAGAAAATTGCGCCCTTGATCTTAAAATCGAAGTACCGTTTTGCCCCGAGAGCGAACTTTCGGGCATACATTATACGGATTTTATAACAGATTGCGTATACTCGCGCGAAATAGATGTGAAACAGCCGGATTTGGACGGAAGACTCGTGTTGCATTTCGGCGCGGTGGACTATAAAGCCGAAGTGTACGTGAACGGCGTAAAGGCATGCGAACACGAAGGCGGCTACACAGCGTTTGAGGCGGATATTACTTCTTTTGTAAAAATAGGGCGAAATCGCTTAACCGTAGCCGTACACGACGATATTAACGAAAACGTACCGAGCGGAAAACAAAGCCGCAAGCGCGAGTCGTTCGGTTGTTTTTATACGCGCGTGACAGGAATATGGCAAACGGTTTGGTTGGAACGTACTCCCAAATCCTACATAAAACAAGTCAAGTTTTATCCGAACATAACAGAGGGGTCGGTTGCGGTCGAATTGATCACCGAAGGAAAAGCCGCTACCGAAATCACCGTGTATTACAAAGGCAATGTTGCGGGAGCGGCGGCGGGAAACGGATATTACCGTCACGTTTACGATATAAAACTTGCCGAAACGCATCTGTGGGAAATCGGCAGCGGCAATCTGTACGACGTGAAAATAAAATTCGGCGACGACGAAGTGAAAAGTTATTTCGGATTGCGCGAAGTAAAGTACGAGGGGCGAAAATTTCTGCTTAACGGTAAAAGCGTGTTTCAGAGGCTTGTGCTCGACCAAGGATATTATGCAAAGGGCGTTTATACCGCGCCGAGCGTAAACGAGTTTCGAAAAGATATAACGCTTGCCTGCGGTTTGGGGTTTAACGGGGTGCGTCTTCATCAAAAGGTGTTTGATCAAAGATATTTATACGAGTGTGACAGGTTGGGTGTAATGGTGTGGGGCGAGTATGCGAGTTGGGGCATACGATATGAGGATTTGGATTCGCTCGGTGCGTTTACCGCTGAATGGACGGAAACGGTCGAACAGAATTTTAATCATCCGAGCATAATCACCTGGTGTCCGTTAAACGAAACGTGGGACAGCCTTGAAGATAGCGGCAAGGAAAGAGATATAAGGTTCGTGGAGAGCGTTTACCGAACGACGAAGATACTCGATCCGACGCGCCCGTGTATAGACGTAAGCGGCGGATATCACGGCAAATTTACTGATTTATTCGATTTTCATTGCTATCATAGCGCGGAAGAAATCGCGGGCTATATTCAGGCAATCGAGCAAGACGACAGGCTCGTTATGGATACTCTGTATGGCAAGAGTGCGGAGCGCGAAGGCGCGGTTTGGAACGGGCATACGGCGACGCATGCGAGCGAATACGGCGGTGTGGCGTATGCGCCGCATGCACAACTAACGGGAATACAGGGTTTCGTATCGTGCATACAGGAGCAAAACGCGTGGGGGTATAGTACGAGCGTCAGCGAGAACGAATTTATAGAGCGGTATGTAGAAACAACCGAACGTTTTATGAACTGCGATAAAATATGCGGCTGCTGTTATACGCAGCTTTACGACGTGGAACAGGAGCAAAACGGGCTATTTACCGGCGGCAGAAAGCCCAAATTGAGCGAAAAGGCAATGCGGCAAATTGCGGATTGCAACCGTGCGGTCGCGGCAATCGAAAAACACGCCGTGCGGGAATCAGATTCTGCTTTGCATAGGAATGACGGGGAGGAGAAAGCCGAATTTCTCCGATGTGAAACAACGATAGAGCGAAAACAAGGAGAGCTTTTATGGAACGAACCGAAAACGTCGGAGGGACGATAACTTCGGAAAAATCCGAAAGTATCGGTAACGGGGGGAAGAATAAATTTCACGTCAAGCAAAAAACGCTCAGGGAATGGTTATTCGCGTACGGAATGATTTTGCTCCCGTTGATTCAGTTTATAATTTTTTATGTTTGGATAAATGCAAATTCGATCATTATGGCGTTTCAAGAGTCCACATTTGAATGGGACGAGAACGGAAATGAAATATTCCGCTGGTCGATGTATAATTTTTCGCGGTTTTTCAAGGAATGGTCAAATCCCGAATCGGTGATTGTATCGGCAATGCGAAACACGCTGAAATATTTTACGGCGGGCGTCATAATGGTACCGCTCACATTTTTCGTTTCTTATTTTTTGTATAAAAAAATTTGGGGCTACAAACTGTATCGGGTTTTATTTTTTCTGCCGAGTATCGTAAGCGCGGTGTTACTGGTAACGACGTACATCGAGTTGATAAAATACGGCGGCGCGCTGAGCACCGTGGTCGGGTGGTTTGGCGGCACGCTTCCCGAATTGATCAACGATCCGTCGCGCACGACGGGAACGATCATCGCGTTTACCATATGGACGGGATTCGGCGTCAATATGATATTGTATCAGAGCGCCATGAGCCGCGTGCCGCCGGAAATAATCGAGGCGGCAAAAATCGACGGTTGTCCGTGGTATCGCGAACTGTTTACTATTATGATCCCGCTCGTATGGCCGACCATATCGACGACATTAATTTTGTTGTTCACATCGCTGTTCAATAGTACGGGACCTATTTTGTTGTTTGCCGATGCAGGTCGTCAGGCGCTGTTGGATAACAAGGAAGTTACGACGATAGCGTTTTGGATATATCAAAAGACCCGCAGCGGCGTCGATTTGAATTATCCTGCCGCCATCGGAATATTCTTTACGGCGGTCAGCGTGCCTATTGTTTTCTTTATTCGTTGGGTATTCAATAAGATCGATCCCGAAGTAACGTTTTAGGGGAATAAAAATGGAAGAAGTGAAAACTCAAATCAAACGAAACTCGAAAAAAAGTTTTTTAATAGCGAAAATTATAGTTTTCATAATCTTTGCTCTCTATGCCTTTACGCTGTTTTATGCGATGCTTTGGGCGCTCGGTATGTCCTTAAAAGGGCAGGAAGAGTATTACAGCAACCCCAACGGGTTTCCGCAGGCATGGCTGTTTTCAAACTACATTACGGCGTTCAAGTCGGTGCAGGTCGACGGAAATAATATGATCGTTATGTTTATCAATTCGCTTTGGTATGCATGCGGCGGCGCGGTTTTGCAGGTGATTGCTTCGGCTGTGGTTGCCTACGCGGTTGCTAAATATAAATTTCCGGGCAGGGGCTTTATGTACGGGCTTGCGCTCGTTACTATGATGATCCCCATAGTGGGTTCGTTTCCTTCGCAGTACCGTGTATATAATATCCTCGGAATATTGGATACCCCGTTTCTGCTAATAACGAAATTTTCGGGTTTCGGGTTTAATTTTATAGTATTGTATTCATTTTTTAAAACGCTTTCTTGGACATACGCCGAGGCTGCGTTTATGGACGGTGCGAGCCATTTGCGGGTTTTTCTCAACGTTATGCTGCCCATGTCTTTGCCCGTAATGGGTTCGCTGTTTCTTGTCGGAACGATACAGCTTTGGAACAATTATATGGAACCGATTTTGTTTTTGCAATCGTATCCTACGTTGATGTCGGGTTTATATATATTCCAACTTCAATCGTCGCGAGATATGAATTATCCCGTATTGTTTGCCGGGCTCATTATAAGCGTAATTCCGGTGGCTTTGATGTTTATATTCTTCCAAAATACAATTATGGAGTCTATGAGCGTCGGCGGGATCAAAGGTTGAAAATAAAGTGATAAACGGAGGAATGTATATGAAACAAAAAAGCAAGATTGCAGCCGTTCTTATGGCGATTTCGCTGGGCGTCGCTGTTTTGGCTGGCTGCGGCGGGACGGGCGCAATTTCGGAAAATTATCCAGAATATGCGGACGATCGATATATGTGGATCGGCGGGTGGGATGTTCCCATTAATACGCTTGCAGATTATCAGATGGCAAAAGACATGGGGCTTACCCATATGTTCATCGATAATTTTATGGCGGCGAAAGGAACGCCGGAATACTATAAACAGCTCGAGTATTGCGAACAGGTAGGGCTTAAAGCTATACTCGGTTCGGATACGGCGTTGTCAGGCGCGGGGCTCGGCAGCCCCGAAAACGTAGCGATCGATGAAACGGATTACACGCTGTATCCCGCAGTCGAAATGATCAACGTGTGGGACGAACCCGGCAGCGCTCATTTCGGAGAAGTTGCAACGCGTATCGAAAAGTATTACGACTTTTACGAAAAACTCGGCAAAACAGCGCCCACCATGTATGTCAATTTAGATCCTGCTTATCATAAATCGCATCAGTCGTCGGCATCCGAAGAAAATATGCGCGTTTATGCCGAAAAGTTCGTAGAAGAGGTGCTTACGAAAGTACAGGGAAGAAAAATCATCAGTACGGATATTTATCCGCTGATGTCATCTCCGGACGGGAGCAAGTTTTCGGTGCTGAGCACATGGCTTGCGGACATGGAGACCTTAAAAGAGGTGGCTGTCGCTGCGGACGCAGAGTTTATGATGTTCGTGCAAAATTACAGCGAATCCAGCCGCCGCGAAATTATGAGCAAAGAGGATCTTGCTTTCCAAATTTATACGGATATGGCGTTCGGGATCGATGGCTTTTCTTATTTTACATATCGTCAGTCCGCGTTGAATTTCGGGGGCGGCTGCGTGAGCAAAGATGAAAGCTGCACCCCGTTCGAAAATTATTATTGGGCGCAAGAGATTAACGCCGAGATCGCCGCGTTCGACCATGTGTTTTTGGCTTTTGAAAAATGGAAAGGGGTCATGACGGTAAACGGTACGAACAATCTTGAAGCGGACGAGGAATACAATAACGACAGCTTTATTCTTGCGCATCCCGTCACGAAACTCGATTGCGCAAAAAGCGTGTCTGCAACAGAAGATACGATTATCGGTCAATTTGAGGATAAGGACGGAAATTCCGGGCTTATGGTCGTCAATTTTAACGACCCGCTCGAAAATTTATACGATACCGTTTCGTTTGAATTTAACAAAGCAAACCGCGCGTTGGTTTATCGGAACGGCGAACGGAAAGTATACGAAGTGAAGGACAACAAACTCGATTTGGAAATAGGCGTGGGAGAGGGCGTATTTGTCATTCCCCTCAGCCTGTAACGAGATAAAGAAGAATTCGGAGGAAACAGCATGAAAAGATTTTTAGTCATTGCAATGTGCGCAATCATGGCGCTCGGATTTTCCGCCTGCGGGGGGCGAGAAGACGGCGGCGGGACCGGCGGCGGCAAAAAAGGTTCGATCAGCGTTCATTATTACGAAGGCGGGTTCGGAACGGAAACGCACGATAAATTAACTGCGGACTATAAGGCGCTTACGGGTGTAACCGTAAATTGGAAACCGAGCTACTCGCAGGGCGAAATCCAGCAGCTTGTTCAGTCCGGTCAGGAACAGTACGATATCGTTATGCCTTTGCTGAACATGTATGCGTCGCAGGATTCGGGAAAACTCGAAAGTCTTGACGAAGTGTATAACGCGACGCCTGACGGTGAAAAATTGCCAATCAAAGACAAGATGAATCAGGACATGCGCGACTATTTACTGGCGGACGACGGACACTATTATCAAATGGTGAGCAACGATTCGGTTTCGGCAATCTGTTACAATGCGGATACGCTCGACGCGGCTTTCGGCGAGGGAAAATGGAAAATTCCGCTCACAACAAAGCAAATGATAGATATGTCCGATCAGCTGGTGCAAAAAGGATATTATGCGTTTTCTACCTCAACCGCTATCAATTATTATTGGGATTACATGGGTACGGTTTGGTGGGCGCAGTATGAGGGGCTGGAAAGTTATAATAATTTTTATTACGGAAAGTATTTTGACGAGAAAGCGAACGAATGGAAATACGGACCGGAAATTAACGATGCGAAAGGCAGGACCGTTGCGCTCGATACGCTTTCCGAAATAATGTCGAGAGGCAATGGCCGCATGCATGCGCTTGCAACGAATATGGATTTTAAAAACGCGCAGCGCGCTTTCCTCGGAAAGGGATATATGGGCGATAATAAAAAAGTCGCGTTTATGGTAAACGGAGACTGGCTGGAAAACGAAATGGCTTCCACGCTCATATCTTCTCCGCAGGATATCGGCATGATGCGCGCGCCCGTAGTAAGCGAACTTGCCGATAAGTTGAAGTCGGTCGGTTCGGAAGAAAATCTGATCGCAATTATAAAAGCTGTGGACGAAAATAAAACATATGAGCAGACAGCAACGGGGAATTTGTCCGGCTTAACGGAAAAAGATTTCGAGCACGTACGTCAAGCGCGCCTGATGGTTTATACCGCAACGCCGAATTATCCCATCGGGATACCTTCAAATCGTCCGGATGCGAAAAAAGAGCTTGCAAAGGATTTCCTTGTTTACCTTTATTCCGACCGCGCACAGAGAATTATCGCGCAAACGTTGAAAGGACTTTGCTATCCTTCCGGTTACGACGTTTTGGCCGACGATTCGGTACAGATGAGCGATTTCGTAAAAACTCGCCATCAGGCATTCGGGAACGATAAAATAAATATTTTCCCGCGCAACGCTTCGCCCCTCGTATATCTGGGAGGTCTCGGCGATACTCCTGGCGCGGGTACAGGCATCGACCATGCGCTTTATTCAGGCAGCGGTGCAGCGGCGCTTTTAAAGTCCAGTAAAACAAATTTAACGGCGAATTGGGATAATATATCCAAATATATCAAGAAAGAAGGATAAGGAGGGGGTATGAAACATATCCGTAACAAATTCAGGGTATGTCTTATAACGGTTCTTGCAACCGTAGGTTTGGTCGCGTTTGCGCTTGGATTTGCAGCTTGCAATCGTGCGGGAAATTTAAAAATCGACGCGCCCGAACGAATCGAAGAAGACCTTGGTACAGGCACGTATGTCGTTCCGCGTTTCGATGTCGTAAATGAGCACGGCGTCATTATGGCGGGGTATTCGGTGCGATTGAAATCGGCGACCGATCCGAACGGCGAGGAGGCGGAAATTTCGCGCGAGGCAAGCACGATCGTTACGCTCGTCGGCGCGGGGGAATACACCTTTGTGTATACGGCGGATTCAAAAAATGTTCCTGAAAGGACGGTGATTATGGATTTCGCGGACAGAACCGCGCCGACGATCAAGCTGTCCTCGTCGCAGTTTCCCACTTTTTTTATTCAAGGCGTTACGTATTCCATACCCGAATATACGCTTGAAGGCGACTATGTTGCGTCGAAATGTTATACCAAAGTATTTTACAGCGACGAGAACGGCGAGGAGTCGGAGGCGGAATTGTTCGACGGCAGTTTTACAGTAAAAAACGGCGCGCAAAAATATACGATTTTGATACACGTAGAGGATGCCGCGGGCAATGACAACGACTATCGGTATTCGCGGAGCGTGCATTCGCCGGAACATTACGAAGAAGACGTTGTTATTTATTTTAACGAAAAATTTGGTGAAAAACAAGTAGCGGCCGACGGCAATTACTCCGGAAAATTTGTTTCTGTGGCAGACGGCGGCAAGGCGTACGGCGGCGAAGCCGGTTCGTACAAAATCGAGTTTGACGGCAGCGAAACCGAAAACAACGAGGCGTATTTTGCTCTCAAAGTTCCTGCGATCGCAAACATAATGAAGTATAAAGAGCTCGAAATGTATGTTTACATCGAGGACGAAAATTGCGAAAGCGGCAAAAGCTCTTGGGTGGTCGGTTCGAAATGGTGGAACGATACCGCCGTTTTTGTCGGAAAGTGGACGCGTGTTACGTGGTCGGTGGAAAATTGGGGCGACGGCAAAGGGGCAAACTGCGGAGCAACGACGAGCAACGTTATATCGGCGGACAATATTTCGGGTACGCGTATCCGTTTGATTCCGGACGGTGATTATTCAGGTAAAACTCCTCCGCACGGAACGGTTTACTTTTCGGCGGTGCGGGCAGTGCCGTATCAGATGTCGCAGGTCACGGCAGACGAAAACGTTATGCTCGATAAGCGTGACGGCAATTACCGCATCGGCGAAACGGTAACTATGAGCGCCGAACAAATCGAGGGGAAGAGTTTCGATTGTTTCTTGGTCAATGATAAGCCCATCGGCGGCAATACGTTCGTGGCGACAAAAGACTCCTATCACGTGAAAGCACGGTATGTCGACGGGGCGTTAACTCTCGATAACATGACATGGGGCGAAACGGATAGTTATAAAACGCAAGGATCCGACGCGAAAGTATTTAAACTCGGCTCGGCAACGCATTGGGTGCTGACCTGTCAACCCGAAATGGAGGAAAAGGGTTGGGTTTATACGAGCGCGTATGTCGGCGGCGCTGATCAACTGTTCGGTATCGAGATGCACAGCGATAACGATTCGAGAAAACTCAGCGGCTACGGCGGTGCATGGAAAGGCGATGTGGCGATTCCGGTATCCGAACAAGTGCGGGATTTGCTGCGAGCCTCTAAAACGGCACCCGTTACGATGATTTACGTGCGTAAAGGCGAAATGCTCAGCGTATATATCCGCAAAGATGCGGATATATATGTCGTAGGATCTGTCGCTTTTTCCGTTTTTGAAGTCAGCGGCGACGATTTCGGTATCGGTGAGCGCGCCGGCGATATTCAGAATGCCGCGCTCAAAAACATTCGATGGATCGTAGGCGAAGAGAGAACGAACTTGTATCTCGATACGCTTGCCGTCAAGCTTGAAAAGACGAACGTCGATACGGATAAAGATAATTATTACCTTGGCGAAACGGTTAAACTCAGCGCGAAACCTGCTCCCGACGGCCAGGCGTTTGCATACTTCACTGCGGACGGCGAGAAACTCGAAGGTAATACTTTGCTCTTGCAAAAACGTAGTTATAAAATAGCCGCCGTATACACGGAGATAACGCAATTAAAATTGGGCGCGGGGATTGAAACCGCCGACGGCAACACGACGGTAGGAAAAGGCTCTAAGGTAACGCTCGTCTTTAACGGAAAAATTCCCGAAGGCAAATATTTTAAGGGCTTTCAGGTAGACGGCGAAGAAATCGAGGGGAATATCTTTGTAACATCGGCCTCATCGCACACCGTAGAAGCGGTATTTGCCGACAGGATCGAGGCGGGAAACAAGCAGCTGAACAATGCGGGCGCGGTTGCGGGGACGGACGGTATCAAAACGAATCCCGCTCATCCCGAGTGGCTGCCGTCGCGGGCGGAGTATGTTTCCGACCGAAAATATGTCGGGATAGACGGAGATATTAAAGAAAACGGTTCATTGAAACTGACGCTGGGCGGCGGTGAACAGGGATTCGCGCTTGCGGGTGCTCCGCTCGTCGGTAAACTGGCAGGGTATAAGTCGATATATTTTTACGCATATACGGAAGCATCCGGCCTGAAAGCCGGCAGCTGGTGGTGCGGGGATACGCCGCTTGTGCCCGGTCAGTGGACGAAAGTTTCGTTCTCGAGGGTTATCGAGCCGCAGAACGTTTCCGAAGTCAGCGTTTGGAAAGCGGACAGCATTGCCGAATTTATATACCGCATAACCGGAGGTGCGGCAGGAACGGAAGTGTTCCTTACGTCGGTGTACGGCGTGCCGTATGCGCGGGTAAACGTGGCGGTAGAAGAAACGGTAAAAGAGTATATCGGCGTTTCCTCCCCTGCAAACGGTGAATATTATTTAGAAGGCGAAACGGTAACCCTTACGCACGACGGCGCGCCCGAAGGGAAGGCTTTCGCATACTTTACCGTAAACGGCGAGCGGTATGACGGCAATACGTATGTGCTTGGTACGGATAAAGTGGTCTTCGGTGCGGTATTCAACGAGATTTCAACCCTTACGCTGGGCGACGGCGTTATGACTGCGGACGGAGAAACGCAGTACGGCAGGGGCGTTCAGGTCAGCCTTTTGTTTGATTCGCAAAAACTGAACGGAAAAGTAGTCGATTATTATCTGCTCGATAAGGGTACGGCAAACGAAACCCGCATCTATAACGGAGTATTCACAACTTCGGCGGAATCGCATACGATAGAGGCGGTGTTGGTCGAGCCTGCCTCGATGACATGGGCAAACGGCGGCAAAGAGTATCAATACGAAACCGTCATGGGCAGCGACGCTTCCGAATGGAAGGCAAGAGAATTCGACGGGGAAGTTTACGGCTCGGCGGAATACTGGGCGGTAAGCGTCAACGTTAAGCATACGAATGAGTGGAATTCATTCGAATTTATCCAAGGAAGCAAACAGTCGATCCGCGTACGTTTTCATCAAGCCGGTTATTGCGGGGTCGTACTGATGACGAGCAAGTCGGATGAAACTATACCGAGTGCGGATTTTACGGTTGCTTATCCTACGCTAAATTCGCAAGTCGTCAATCGTTTTCTTGCAGGGGCAACGGTAACTTGCGTGCGCAGCGGCGCTACGATTTCGCTGTATATCGACGGGTATCTGTTCTTTAAAACAAACTACGCGGTTGACCATACCGGAAACTGGTTCGGCGTCGGGCACGTTACGGCAAACGACGCAACAAAGCCGGCGATGAGCGACACCAAGTTTATTGTGGGAAAAGAGAAAGTCGAAGCGTATTTGACCGTGCTTGCGCAGTCGGATACGGCGCAGCAGAGCCGGGTGCAAATCAACAGCCTGAAAGGCGCGGTGCTGAAAGACAATTCCGCTGCAGAGTACATTGTTTCGGGCATTCCGGAAGGTCTTGTCGATGAAAACGTGAAAGAATCGGGCGTTTTAAAGCTTACTTCGGCGTCAAGTGATGTGGGGATCGTTCCCGGTTGGACTTTCGAAAGAGATGCAAGCGCATACGAACAGATTTATTTTTACGTTTATATCCGATCGGCGGAAGAGCTTGCCCATGTCGGCGCAGGGGCTTATTGGAAGGACAATACGCAAATTACTGCCAACACATGGGTAAAAGTAACATTAGACAGCGCGATGATAGCCGAACTTGCGGACGGGGCAAATAGCGATTTGAGCAAAATTACACTGCGGATTTATACGCAAAGCTGGCTTGAGGGGCACACGTCGATAGAAGGGAAAACAATTTATGTAACTTCACTCTACGGCGTTCCGAAAACAGTCGCTTGATTTGCGTTTGCGATTATTCCTTCAACGCATATCCGAAAAAGTGTCCCCTGAGGTCGGACGGCTTCAGGGGACATGCTTTCATAAATTGGATATAAGATTGACGAAAGAAATGTTCGGTGGTATAATTGGAACAACAGGTAAATAATGAATATGAAAATCAGTTTTAACGAATATCGTGATAAAGTAAAGGGTTGTTACCTCGGAAAAAATATCGGCGGTACGTTGGGCGCGCCGTTCGAGTGCTTCCGCGGCGTCTATGACATCGATTTTTTTATGCAGGACGTTTCTTCCCCCGTGCCGAATGACGATGTCGATTTGCAGCTCGTATGGCTGGCTGCGGTGGAGCATGAAGGGAAAAAAATCGATTCTCACATTCTCGCGCAATATTGGGAAAATTACGTTTCGGCGGTCATATCCGAGTACGGAACGGGAAAAAACAACTATCAGATGGGTATTTGTCCGCCTCTATCGGGATATTTACGCAACGAAAACCGCGAGAGCAACGGAGCGTGGATACGTACTGAAATTTGGGCGTGTTTGTGTGCGGGCAATCCTGCGCTTGCGGCGAATTACGCGTATTACGATGCGTGCGTCGATCACAGCGGCGAAGGCATTTATGCTGCAGTATTTACGGCGACGGTACAGGCGGCGGCGTTTTTCGAGCATGACGTTCATAAACTCATTGAGATCGGGCTTTCCTATATTCCCGAAACATGCGGCGTTCGTAATGCCGTCAATGTTGTGTTGGATAGCTTTAAGCGCGGTGACGATTGGAAAACGGCGCGGAAAAAGCTTTTAATAGCCGAGCCTTCGAGTTTCGGAGAGATCGGCGGCGAATGGAAGGGGAACGGGCAGGTTTCCGCAAGTGACAAATGCCCCGTTCAGGAAAAAGACGGCGAGATACCCAAAGCGCGCCATGGTTACGACGCGCCCGCAAGTATAGGCATCGTACTGATAGGGTGGCTGTACGGCAACAGCGATTTCGGTAGATCCGTCTGCATTGCAACGAATTGCGGGGAGGATACCGATTGTACGGCAGGAACGCTCGGCGCGATACTCGGCATTCTCGGCGGCGAAAATGCGATTCCCGAAAAATGGAAAAAAGGATGTTCGGAAAAGATTTCGGTTTGTACCCTTCGCCCCGATTTGTTGTTGAACGTGCCCGAAACGGTGTCTGCGCTGTGCGAGCGGGTGATAAAACAGTTTCCCGTTGTGTCTTCCGAGCGTTGCGCCTTTACCGAAAGGGGATTTGAAGTGTCTGCCGTTGAAAATCTTTCTTACGACGAAACCGCTTTTTATCCTTATCAGCAGGAAAATTTTAAAACATTGTTGCGCGAAAGTCCCGATACGGTGCGTTTTCATTTTCCTTCCGTTACGGTCAAGGTGCGCTACGACGGGGCGTCGGTCAAAATAAGCGATAACATAGAAAAACGCATTACGGTTATTATATGCAATAATCTTTATCTTCCGCAGTATTTGAACGTACGTATTATCGATATGCCCGAAGAATGGGGCTTGAAGGACGGGTTTAGCCGTGCGGTCGGGTTGGAACATTGGCATGGCAGTAAAGTCGGACATACAAATAGTTTTGATATGGTTTTTACTCCGACAGCGCTGCGAAAAGCCCGATATCGTTTTACGCTGGAAATTACCGCGAATGGCAGGGGAGAAACGTATTATGTACCGATAACGCTCATTAACGGCGCGTGCTGACTAAAGGAGAGGAAATGTTTCTGTCACAAATGAAAGCGGAGGCGATAACGCAAGAGCAAATCGACGAAATATTATTTTCCGAAAAGTTTGATCGGGCGGTCAAAAGCGATTATGCAATTTTATTGGGCACCGCGTCGAAGTACGCTTCGTGCAGGGCAAAGATTGCCGCATCATTCTATCGAAAGGGCGGAACGCAAAAAATTATTGCAAGCGGCGCGGCGGTATCGGATAAAGATATCACCGAAAGCGCCTTTATGATTAGCGAACTTATAAAGTTCGGCGTTCCCGCGGAGGCGATCATTGAAGAGCCGCATGCATTCGATACCATTCAAAATATGACCTGTTCGCTCACGGAGATCTGCCGCAGGACAAATATTATGGATGTTGAAAGCATAACCGTCATCACTGAACCTTTTCATGTAAAGCGCGCCGTTTGCCTTGCGGAATTATTGTTGCCGAAATTTATAAGTATTTACGGCTATACGGAAGGGCTTGCGCAGCAGCGTAAAGAATGGAAAACCGATGAACGGTTAAACAACTGTGTTAAAAATGAGATTATAATATTACACCGATTGATAGCAAAAGGGCGGATAAAGGACATACGATTATGAAGATACAGATTCTCGGCTCGGGCGGCGGGGAAGGATATCCCGCGTTGTTCTGCGGATGTAAACATTGCCAAGCAGCAAGGAAAGCGGGCGGAAAGTCTTTGCGGTCGTTGTCGCAAACGCTTATCGACGGTAAGATTTTAATTGATTTTCCGCCGGACACGCTTTCACACTTTCGGCAAAACTGTTTGAATATGGGCGATATCGGGCATATGTTGATTACGCACGTGCACGACGACCATTATTGCCCCGGACTGTTCAGTACGCGGGGCACGGATTTCGCGCCCGTTATGTCGGTCGAAAAATTGCACGTATACGGTAATGCGGACGTGAAACGGCTGTTCGACGGTTATTATAAACTTTTCCCCATACGGAAAGAAATATGCGGAAATATAGTTTTTCATGTTTTAACGCCCTATGAAAGCGTGAATCTCGGAGGATATTCCGTAACCCCGTTGAAAGCCAATCATGCGCCCGAACAGATCGCGCTCAACTATATTATAGACGACGGCCGCTCCGTGCTTTTATATCTTTTAGACAGCGGTTACCCGACGGATGAAACTCTTGGCTTTCTCGCACAATATCCCCGCAAATTTTCATGTGTGATTCTGGATTGTACGATGGGCGTAAATTATTATGTTTATCATATGAATTTCGAACAGAATATTCGGTTGAAAAATAAACTCATCGAATTGAATATTGCAGACGAAAACACGACGTTTATCGTCAGCCATATAACGCACAATCACGCGGGTTTGCACGAAGAGATAGAAAATTATTTCAAAGAAAGCGGTATAAAAGTTGCCAACGACGGGTTTTCACGGGAGATATAATAATGAAAAAAATAACGGTAAACGATTTGTCGGTTGAAGAAAAACTTCGCCTGATTTGCGCGAAAGGATTTTGGTATACGGAAGATTTTGGAGGAAAATTACCAAGCGTTTGCGTTTCAGACGGACCCGTAGGGGTGCGAGCCGAACGCATTGACGAAAAAGGCGAAAAGTATACTGCTCCTTCCGTAGCATATCCGAGCATACAATTACTTGCGAATACATGGAGCAGGGAATGCGTGAAAGAAATGGCGGGGCGACTTGCGGATGACTGTATCGAACAAAATGTGGATATTCTGCTTGCACCCGGCGTCAATATCAAACGTCATCCGCTTAACGGGAGAAATTTTGAATATTTTTCGGAAGATCCTTATCTCGCAGGTACGCTTGCCGAGGAGTATATCCGCGTGTTGCAAGAGAACGGCGTGGGGGCTTGCGTCAAGCATTTTTGTTGCAACAATCTTGAATATAATCGGTTCAATCAATCGAGCGAAGTGGACGAACGGACGTTGCGCGAGTTGTATTATAAGCCGTTTGAAATTGCGTGCCGGGCTAAGCCGCTATCTGCAATGTGTTCGTATAACCGTATAAACGGCACATACGCGTCGGAATATAAAAAAGGATTCGATGTATTGCGCGGAGAATTAGGTTTCAACGGAACGGTGTATTCCGATTGGGATTCGGTGCGCGACCGCTCGAAAGCGGCAAAAGCGGGAATCGATATCGAGTTTCCGTTTAACAAAAACAATTACGAGCGCCTTGCCGCAGATTACGCCGCGGGGGTGCTTTCCGAGAAAGAGTTGGACGCTTGTGCCGCACGAGTATTGGACCTGTGTTATCGCTGCGAAGAAATGCGTAAAAGGCGTAAGGCTATATCAAGTGTAAACGAGCGGATACAGACGGCGAAGCACATAGCGGAAGAGGGTATGGTAATGTTGAAAAACGATGGCATACTTCCGCTTAAAAAGGGTACTCGCGTGGCGGTGAGCGGATGTTATGCTCGTCCGAGTCAAGGCATGGTTTCCGGCGGCGGCAGTTCGCAGGTCGTATGGCGAGGCAACGGATTTGATTTAACGGCTTTGCTCGAAGAACGTTTAGGTGTTGCGGCAACATATGAAAATATGTATTCGTATGACAGCGTTATCGGGCACGGAGAATTCGGCTCGAATCCCGAAATAGGGCTGCGCAACGCCTCGCTTGCCGATGTGCAGGTTGTGTGTGTGGGCACGGGTGCGCCTCTTGAATTTGAGAGCACGGATCGCAAATCGATGCGTTTGTCCGAAGTGCAGGAGCGCGCTATCTTGGATCTTGCGGAAGTCAATCCCAATATTATTGTAGCGGTTTTCGCCGGCGCGGCAATCGATATGTCTGCGTGGATCGGGTGCGTTTCGGCGGTAATATATGCCGGATTTTGCGGGGAGTGCGGAGGCGAGGCTCTTGCCGATATTTTGACCGGAATCGTGAATCCGAGCGGTAAGTTGAGCGAAACGTTTCCCGTATCTCTCGATAAAGTTCCGGCCGCAAACGGTTACATCGATACGCGTGTTACTCGTTATACGGAAGGTCTTGAAGTCGGGTATCGTTATTTTGACCGTCATAGCGAAGACGTTCTTTTTCCGTTCGGCTACGGTTTGAGCTACTCTGTTTTTGAATACCGTAATCTGGAACTAAAACCGTATGAAGGCGGTGTTACCGTTTCCTACGAAATTGCGAACACATCGCCGATGCGTGGAAAAGAAGTCAGTCAGATTTATGTGCGGGAAGTCGCGCCCGCAGTTTATCGGCCTTATAAAGAATTGAAAGAATACGCCAAAGACGATATCAAAGCCGGCGAGAGCGTCAAGGTGCAAAAAAAACTGCCGCTCACGAATTTCTCGCATTGGTCGGCTGCTAAGGATCGTTGGGAAATTACGGACGGCGTCTATGAAATACTGATCGGCGCGAGCAGTTCAGACGTGCGTTTGCGAAAAAAATTGCTCATAGAACAGGGCAGGATCGAATGGATAAAGGATTATGAATAATACGGATATAAAAGAATACATTCTGTCTCATTTTAATTGTATTTTAAAACCGCCTGCAAAAAATCTGAAATATCCTTTTATCGTTCCGGGTACAGGGTATTTGACCGAACTTTGGGGATGGGACGCATATTGGGAAGCTTTGGCTCTGAAAAAGGCGTTCGATATGTTCGGCAATGAAAAAATGCTCTGTGCGGGAATATCCGAACAAAAAGCGGCTGAACATATCTGCGGTTGTGTTTTGAATTTTTTGGACGCACAGGAAAAGGACGGCTTTATTCCGATCATGGTATCGAGCGGCGGGCTTTTTGAAAATTTTTTTCATGACGAATATATAAAAGGAACGCCTTTCAATCAGCATCTGCCGTTTCTTTGTCAAATGGCTTTGCTGGCGTTTGATTTTTGCGGCGGTTTTACCTTTGATATCGATAAACTTATCAAATATATGCGCTATTTTGAAACGCATCAATATGATGAACGTTCGGGGCTTTTCTTTTGGCGGGATGATATCATGATCGGGATAGATAATAATCCCACGGTATTTTATCGTCAACCCGGAAGCGGCGCGGATATATTCTTGAACAGTTTTATCTACCTTGAATATGTTTCGTTGGGGCGAATTTTAGAACGCATGGACGACGGTCGCAGCCAGGATATGCATTATAAGGCAGAGCGTCTTAAAACCGCTGTCAATATGGAAATGTGGGATGAGCGCGACGGGATTTATTATTCGCAAGATATAGCATTTTATAAAACCGAACGCGAAGTGAAGGGGGTTAAATTGCATGCGGGATTAGCGCCGCATTGGCATTCGATGCCGTTGAAAATTCGGTTTTGGGCTTGCTTTTTGCCGATGTATGCGAAGATGTGCAGTGTAGAACAGGCGGAAAAAATGTGTCGCCATCTTACGGAAAATGACGATATATTTGCCCTCTACGGTATAAGAACATTGGCGCGAAACGAAAAAATGTATAGCTTGGCGAAAAGTGAGGGGAATCCGTCTAATTGGCTCGGCTCAGTTTGGGGTATTGCAAACTATTGCGTATATAAGGGATTGTTGAATTACGGTCAAACGGAAACAGCGGAAAAGCTGCAAAGCGCTACGGTCGCGTTGTTACGTAAAAATTTAAAGGAACACGGCGATTTTTTTGAAAGTTATCATCCCGATACCGGTGAACCGTTCATGCATCCCGGATTTTTAAGCCATAACCTTCCGCTCATAGAGATGTTGTAATTATGAAAGTATCCAACGATTTGATCAAGAACGATGTTCCCGCCGTCGGGCAGGTAAAGGGAAACGATTGCGTTTCGTTTTTTTGGGCTGAAAACGCAGATATAAAAATCCTGTTTTTAGGAAATTCTATTACTCGTCACGGTAAAGCCGAACAGCTTGGTTGGTTTGGCGATTGGGGTATGGCTGCTTCTTGCAAAGAAAATGATTATGTTCATAAACTGATAAGCAAAATCGGTAGGCAGGGGAAAAAAGTTTCCTACTGCACGGCAAATTTGAGCGAGTGGGAGCGTACGCGCAACATGCGGTTATTAACTTCGCGATATTTGCAAGCCTATCTTTTTAATGCGGATATAATTATAGTACGGCTTGGAGAAAATGCCGAATTGACAAAGTTTTTAAAGGAATTTGAATTGTGTTACCGTAAAATGGTTGAATATTTTTCCGGTAACGGAGCAAAGGTTGTTTTAAGCGATTTGTTTTGGGAATACGAACCGTTTGACTGTTTCGTAAAAGATTTTGCAAAAGAAAAAAGTTATGGTTTTGTGCAATTGCACGATCTCGGATGTATGGAAAATATGAAAGCTACGGGTAAGTTCAAACATGCTGGCGTCGCGGCTCATCCGGGGGATATAGGTATGGAAAATATTGCAGAACGTATTTATCGGGCAATATACTGATATGTTAGCAATAGGTAACGGCAATGAAAGCATATATTGGGATCGATCTCGGGGGAACGTATATCAAATACGGGCTGGTGAGCGGGGATAGTCAAATCGCGGGAAAGGGGAAGATCCCGATGCCGCTCGGGTTGTATTCAAGAATGATTGCCGACCGCAGGGAGAATGGCATCGATTAACCCATAATTCGCATGGTCAATTTGGACGAATACAAGGGCTTGCCGAAAACGCACGAGACAGGCTATACTGTATCGGATGGTTACGACTGCGCGCAGACCGCCATCAGTTTCCTGTACCAATGCATAGGTAGGAATGTACATGATATCTATGGCAAAGATAAGAAAGACGTTGAACTCACAATAAAACGCGCCTGATACCATGAAATCGACAGTTTCATTGAAAGTTTACGCAACAGACCCGACAGGCATAAGCAAGTCGAATACATAGAATTTACGGATTATGAGGTTCTGCCAATGGATCCTATAAACTGCTTTGAAAAAGAGCAAGCAGAATTCGGCAAAGCGGACGCGCTTATGGAGGCGATGCACCTAAAGGACAAAGAGAAGGAAATGGTGGAATATTCCATGAGCGGCTGAAAACGATCCGAAATCGCAAAAATGCTCTGCGTGACGAAATTATGTATGGATTACCTTAAATTCCGCATCCGCTACAAATATCGCACCTATATCGGGCAATACTGATATGCTGTTTAACTTCATATCCCATTGAAAAGGCAGGCTTTTAATCGAATGCTTGCCTTTTTTCATGTCGTTGTCCATTCGCAGAACGCGCCGAACTGGTTTTCCAGAGGTGGCAGTTAGGCGTGAGCTTGTCATAGACGAGTGCGGCGGCGCTGCGCGCCGCCGCAGACAAGCCCACGCCCCAAAGGAAGAAGGGAAACCGAACCGGAAAGCGCGGCGGTGGCGGAGCCGTCCCCGCTGAACCGCTTGGGATCGGCTGCCGCTTTTCCCGCCGCGCACTGCTTTCCGACATTCGTCTTTTGTCCGTTTTTCCTCCTTTCGAATTTTGCTTTTTTCGGTCGGCTATGGTAGCATAGATCCTCGCGGACGTCAACGTCCGCAAAATCGTCGCTTAAAACTTTTATAAAAATGGATCGAGAGCCGAACAAGGAATTTTTCCTTGCTCGGTTCTTTTGCTGTATTTATATAGTTGTGCTTTTCACCCACGCAACGATTTTTCTTTTCCCGTTGACTTCCGCAGACCGATACGCAAGATGC
>ERZ1108166.688-NODE-688-length-19825-cov-26.949975_pt1 | contig 19825 bp, 22 predicted proteins | sample MGYA00403702_ERZ1108166 | MGnify/ENA primary metagenome ERZ1108166 (study PRJEB35170, sample SAMEA104062401) | human gut metagenome | biome: human gut; feature: human-associated habitat; material: faeces | place: Denmark | collected 2012-05-01 ...
TAAGGCTTTGCGGACATTTAAGAAGATATAAAAAGATAGTCAAAAAGACATATATGATTTAAATTAATTTCTTTACACATTTCCCATGAATTCATTATTGCAACACATTCTGATAAAAAAGCGCGATACATTTTGGCTAGTGTAGGTCTTTTATGACCATCTGTTAATTTGGACGAATCTACAATATCAATAAAAAGTGCTGTGACATTTACATAATATCCATTTTTATAAGTCAATTTATTTCGTGCAGGTATACTATTTTCATTGTCTTGATAATCATTGTCATCTGCATCTAATATATCATCCATTCTACTTGCACTATCTTCAACCTTATATGTATAAGAACTTTCTTTTTTTGATTCCATATACTCTCACCTCCTATTATAACAACTGGAAAATCATACACACAAACCACAGAACAACTGTGACCAATAAAAATCTTATCCCTTTGTTATACCATTTTGCTTTTAGACTACATATTTTCGAATTTGTATGTATCTGTTCTTCTAAATCATCTATCATTTCTTTTTCGTCCATATCTTTTACGGCACTCTTATAATTCTCCAATGTCATATTTCCAATAGAGCCAAAGAAAAAAATAGATGGTGCATTATTAAGATTTTTCACTCTTGCAATAATAGATAACATAAAACACAAAATAGAAATAAAGCTTGATAAATATAGCAGTGCAACCAGAATGGCTGCTATAATTTCTCCGCCAGATAGTTCTGCCAGTTTTGATATCTCTGTTATTCTTTCAAATGCACTGGGCATGCCCTTTTCAAATATAACACCTATTAAAACTCCTGCTAATGCTAATGCAAATGAAACCTTGGTATCCATATTTCCTATCCATGTATTTATGATACCCAGTGTTTCATAAGCATCTTCTTTTTTAAACGCTCTATTTTCCTGCTGTTGATTATCATTCTGTGCCATAATTTAAAATCCCCTTATTTTCTTCAATTTACAAATTTTTTCTTCATAATCTTTTATATGTTCATATCGTATTTTATTATTTTTAAGGCTATTCTCCATTGCATCAATAACTTGCCAACCTAGATTCTGTTCACATGCCCATTTAAAAGTCGATTCATTTATATATACCCATGTATCATTTTCCTTTGCCATACTTACCATATATCTATATGACGCACGATATCGCCCAAAGTAAGCATATATCTCAATAAATTCAAAAACACTATCATTTATTATATCTTCATCATATCCTTGCTTCTTTCCTAATTCATGGTAAAATTCATCTATATCTAACCATCTATTAATACCAATATTATCGATATATTCAAGTTGTCTACAAAAAGACCCACTTATTATTTTTTTGGCAAAAGAATATGTAGTCTCAATTTCCGCTTGTAGCTGTTCTTTCGCTTTTTCCCTTTCATTTATCGCCTTATTTTTTTCGTTTTTTTCATTCGAAAACCTTCTCTTTAATTCATCATTTTCTTTCTTCAATCTTTCTTCTAAAATAGCTAAGTCCTGTTCTCGTTGAACCAGACTATTTATTAATCTCTCGATTTCTCTAATGCCATCCGCCAATCCTGCAAATGTATCCGACTCTACTGCTGTATCTTCATCTATTTTGATTGTTTTTCCTAAATCCTCTGAGAACTCCAAATAGTAATCCTTTGTCACATAGCCTTGGAATAACTTTGTTCCTTTATATTTTGCTGATTTTACAAAAACTTCCCTATACTCATCTGACATTTGCTTGAAAACATTATCTGAAATAAATATTTCTCCCCCAGATGCTATGTCTGAATATTTGCTTGCATAATTTGTTGTATTACCAACCCATACACAATCTACTTCGTTCTCTCTATTTTCATCACTTTCCAGACCATACATACCAACCTGAGTTACAAGAACCTTTCCATAATCAATTCCAATACCACATTCAATAACTTTCCCATTAACATTAGTTTTCAAATATTTATTCAAGCTATAATCAATCACAGTCTGTAAACTTCTTGCCGCATTAATTGCTTTATCTGCTGCACTGTCCACGATATTCCCGTTTTCATCAGCAGAGTCAATAAATACACCCATAATTCTGTCACCCAGAAATTGTCTTGTAACTCCTCCATTTTTTCTAACACAATCAACTGCCATTCTCATAAATGAGCGATATATTTTAACCATACTTTTTGCTTGGCTATTTTCCGTTAAGTATGTTGACTTACGAATATCAATAAATAATATGGCTGCCATGATAGAGTAGGTTCTATTATTATCTTCTAATTGCTCTATTGTTGGAGGTAATTCTGAATCTATTTCTATTTGCTCAACAGTCTGTTCTGTTATTTTTTTAATCCGCAAATCTACTTTTTCAAAATCATTTTTTGAAAATCCCATATTTACTCTACATTCTCCTCTATAATATAAAGATAGCTTTTTTACACATTTTCACTTGCTCCACATATATTATACAATCTTTTCTTCTTTTTCGATAGTTCTAAAAATCCAGATAGCCAAATAACCGCCTGCTCAAAACTTGAACAAACGGCTATAAAATGGTATCAGATATATATATATTTAGATTATTTCAAAATGCTTCAACGCATCCTTTATGGCTTCCACTTTCTCCGCTGTCGGATGCTTCCTCGGCTGTTTCAATTCTTCTACCGCATTAGGAGCATCATACATTGGCAAGCCTAAATCTCTCTTTACCTCTGCGATATATGCGGTATGTACTTTGAAGCCATATTTAGCTTCTATGTACTCCTTTATCATTTTGTAGGTCACTCGTTCTTTGGGCTTATATTCTTCGGCTCTTTTAGCGATATTATCAAGCGGAACTTTTCCCTCACCCTCGCCAAACTCAACTTTTACGTTGATATGTCCGTCTGGCTTTTTGTGGGAAAGCAGTACTACCGTCTCAACATGCTTATCATTGTCCAAACTCGTATTTTTACCAACTTCTAAAAATCTCTTTTATGAAAATTAATTCTTACTGTTTTCCTTTACTGTACTGTGAATATTTTTAATGCTTTCCAAGTATTCTTCTTCAACCGGCGATAAGTTCTGCACCTGATATTTCCGATATTCTTCTGTTGCTTTTTCAATTGCCTGCGCATGACTAATAGTTCCGGCTCCTTGCAACACTTTTTCACCTGTTGTTTTTAAAACATTGTCAAGGTGCTCCACATAATCTGCCATATACATAGGATTGTGACGCATAGCTTGAATCTCCGCGAAATCAAAATATCCCGATACAATATTATTTAGAATCTTTAACTCTTCATCATTGAGATAATTTTTTGCAATACTGACATCTTTCAATACAGGAAAATCACCAGAAAAACTTTTTAATCCCATAAAAGGCTGACTGGCATCCGCACGCTCATATATAACTTCTGCCGCTGTATGTCCGTGTGCTGCATAGTGTAATTTATTTTGCACCATTTTAAAAAACGCAATGGATTCACTACTCTTGGGATTATAGTCAACACTTGTTGCATAAAGATCAAGCACCTGTCGGTACATAACCTTTTCAGATGAGCGGATATCCCGAATACGGTCTAATAACTCTTTCCAGTAATTACCGCCTCCCAGATTTTTCAGTCGTTCATCATCCATTGTAAAGCCTTTTATCATGTACTCTTTTAATCGTTCAGTAGCCCATCGACGGAAATTTGTGGCAATTTTAGATTTTACTCTATATCCAAGAGAAATAATCATATCAAGATTATAATGTGCTGTATTATAATTTTTCCCATCAGCAGCAGTTGTTCGGAATTTCCGAACAACTGCTTTTTCCTCTAGCTCACCCTCTTCAAAAATGTGTTTAATATGCTCACTGATATTAGATTTACTAGTTTGATAAAGTTCACATAATTGTGCCTGCGTAAGCCAAACGGTCTCATCTTCAAATTTAACGTCAATTTTTGTATCCCCATCTTCTGTTTGGTAAATGATAATTTCGCTCCCTATAATATTTATATTATCTTTATTGTTCTCCACCATTCAGGCCCCCTCCTGTTTTCTATTTTTTCATGTATTTTCAAATCACCCTCTTAAGATTTCATCAATTTGTTCAGATTCAATTCGCTCTTTTAAATAACCAATTTGTGTTTCGATATACTTTTTATGCTTTATCCATTTTAAACCTATAAAATTTGAAAGCAATGATTCAAGAAACTCAATCCAAACAGAATACATAGGTACCGCACTACCCGACCAACTCCAAGAAGTAGGTGTTAATGGTATTCTTTGAAAATCTTCAAACAATGAATTATTCTCAAGGAACAACAAAATATATTCCTTTTTTCTCTCAATTTCCAATTTCGATATAACTGAAAATAGACAATACATTTTTGTTTCATCATTAGAGAACAGTTGAATGCATTGTCTAATCCACTCGTCTTGTCTTCCCAATAGATTTTGCTCATTTTGGGTCGGTAATAATAAAGACTCCAAAAAATATGGTACTGACATCTTAGAAAACTGGCAATTCTCCAATAGCTGTTCAAAAATCTTATTATATATTTCTATAAAATCGTCCAAATCGAAAAAGCAACGATGCCTTTCTTGATGGTCACTAAAAGAACCCTCATTTTTATTTATTAAATAACGAATATATTTGTCCAGTATAGAAGGTCTAACCAAATATATTTCTTTCAAAAACTGTCCGTTATAATCAGAGTGATTATCATGCGATAGCATGGCACAATAAATTTCTTCAAGCAATTCCAAATTACAATTATATTTTTGGATTACTTCCTGTGGTGTATTATGATAATTATTAAATAGCAAATCAAAATAAATATGCACTATAAAAGGTGAATACTCCATCTTAGCTAAAATAATTTTACTTCCCTTTATTAATGCTTGCTTATCCATTACATTATATTTCTCAAGAAAATCCACATCACGCATTGAGGATGAAGTAATATCTCTGTCAGAAGTATCTTTCAAAAAGTTATAAAGCCCTTGCAGATGTTTTGGGGTAATTAACTCCGACGGCAATTCATGATAATAAGCATATAGCCAGGCATTTTTCTGACTATATTCCTTACTGGCAATAATTTGATATACTTCCTGATCGCACAACAAAGAAATAAGTATGTCAATTAAACGATATGGGTGTAAATTGCTTGGTGTATCTTTTTCTATGTAATACTTAATTGCATCAACACAGCAATCTTTTTGAAGACAAAGGGCATCAAAAGCAATTCCTAAACCCTCTCCAACCTCCCAAGATGTACGATCATCAAATTCAGAAATATCATTACAAACATCAATTAACTTCTTAAACATTTCTAAATTACAATTAGAAACGTATTGATTAATCGTTTTCCGTTTTAGTTGTTCACATTCTTCATAACCAACTTCTTCTGTATAATCTGGTCCTTTGAGAATCAAATATAATTGAAAGCATTCTCCTACAAAATATTTAGCAAATGCTGATTCACAAGAAAAATTTATATTACTAAAAACTTGCACTATTCTGTTCACTAAAAGACAATTTTCCAATTCATCTGGCGGAAAATGTGACTCCAAAATTGATTCGATATATTTTAAGTCAAACTGTAGAACCGGAATACTTATATCCTCAATAATGCCACCATAAGAACTAAGGATTTTTCTAACTCTTGCTCTATACTTTTCAATTTCACACAAAGAGGATAAAGATTCCCAAATTAGCTTTCGATATTTTTCAACACCTTCAGATATGGCTAATGGAATTTGATATATGGTAAATGTGTTCTTTCGTCCTCCCTCTACTGGTGTAAAATGTAATTTTAAAAATTCTTCTGCTATTTGTAAAAAAAGAGTAGCAACAGATTCTTGTTTCCAGTCATCTGAATATTCTTTTATCTTCTCAAAAAAAGTTACTTGTGTGTAAAAACCATAGTTCGCAGAATCTTTATTAATACCAAAATATAGATTAACTGCATGATAAAATTCCATATATAAATCTGGTCGCTTAAAATAATACTGAAAAAACAAATCACAGGCTGTTGGCAAATCACGCATATCTGCAAAACCACCAAGAATTTTAATAATATCATCTGTTACATTCTGGTAGTTTTTTCCTTCATCAGTATCAATATCACTCCATTCACAAATCACTCCTTCTTCAGATTCAATTTCATTTTGCAAAATCAGAAGTGTTTCTGTGGGATTAATACGAAAAAACGCTTTGACAAATTCGAAGAAAGCCGGTGATTTTTCTATTGACAATTCATCCCATAATAATTTTATTTCTTTCTCAACAAAATTGAAAAGAGTTTCATTTCTAAATATATTAAGTAATGTATTAACGGAGGAAATGGTTCGCTCTCTATAACTCTGAAAACAAGCTTTAATCATTTCCGACAAACCAATTAGTTTTTTATCAAAGAAAACATACTTTAACAAATAATTAGATAAACATTGCTCAGAAAAACGAACGGCTTTATCATTGCAAATATCTACAATTTCCAACTCATGAAGTATACGTACGTTTTCAATAAAATCATCTCGATTTAATCCTTTTTCATGTAAAATCGGCAAAAATGTATCAATGTGTTCCAAATGGATTGCTTCTAAAAAAGCAACTATACCAGCAGTCATACACATGTTTTTGTTGAGAAGTAATTGATTATCCTCTAAAGAAGATCCATAATAATCTTCATATAATTGTGACACATCATTAATAGAATCCAAACGATTCGAATTGCACGCTACTTTCCCTGCAAGTATAGCAATACGAGCATTTCCCTCTGCAATTCTTATGATTCTTTCTTGATATTCTTGATTTAGAATACCCAATGAAGTTTCGAGCAATTTCTTGCTCTCATCATCTGAAAATACGTTTATGTTTACGATTTCATACGAAGTAATTTCTCGAACATCCTTTATTACCTTCTGTAGTGCATAGTCCCTCACCGTAATTAGTATTTTTACGTTGTATCCCTCTGGCTTCATACTAACATAACGAATAATATGCTGTAATCCCGACAATTGATTTGCATCATCAATAAAAAGAAAATAGTTTCCGGGTCTGTCTATAAAAAGTTTCAAATCCTCGTATATTGGTAACGCATTACTGTGAATGCAGTAAACCTTCTCATTATTAGCATCTGGGTGATTTTTCACATAATGCAAAGCTAAACGAGTTTTTCCCGTACCTGCTGAGCCGTTTAGTATAACAACATCCACTTTCAGATAAGCGTCGCCAATATCTTTAAATTCCTTTTCTCTAAATAAAAATTGGGTATCAATTGGAGCCGCCATTCTATTTGAATTATAACTATTAACAAAATCGTCATACGATTGAATTTGCCCCGTACTTATTGATATTCCCAAAAAATCACGGGAAAGATTATGATGGAAAAGATATATGTCTTCTGCAAGCTTATCAATCCCGATAACTGTAAGCTTAATTCCAATATCTTCACATAAAGCTTTTATCTCACTATCTTGAAGAGGTGTAAGATTCGATGAAGTATGGCAATAAATAATCTCAGAAATTTTATCATGCGGAACACCTGTCTTTGACGTATCAAGACATTTTTCAAGATCATCCTTAATTTTTGCAAATAAGTTTTTCTTTTGAGTTGTATATTCTACAAAAACATACTTTCCATTTGATGCAATAAAATAAGTATCTGGTGTACCCAAAGTGGTCTTTCGTGTACCCGCCTCTCCACCAAGAGATACTATATTCGGATAGCCTATTTTATATAAATAGGAATCGCAAAGATTTTGAAATGATCCTGCATCCAGTTGAAGTATTTTTTGTTTGATACTTTCAATATTAGCCATAATCAACACCTCTACTATTTGAAATCCTTTTGTTCCACTAAATCATCTTAAAATATCTTAACGCATCTTCGATTGCCCGTTCCTTTTCTGGTGGTACTTGTGGAACTTTTGATTCTTTTTCACCTAAATTATAATTGATTCGTTCTATCAGTCTATGTTTTCTTTTAACTTGTGCTATATATAATTGAGATACTTTAAGTCCTGTCTTATCTAATACATATTGCTTTATTTCAACGTATGTTGCTTTGCTCTCTGCAGCGGTCAAATCAAGCTCCTCCATCTTCACCTCCACCTATATATATTTATCCGATTTAAGTTTGGAAAGCAAACACACAACTTCACAATGCACCGTCTGACAAAACTGATCCACCGCCACACTCTTCACAACCTCATATCCTCTTGCCTGTATCATCTCCAGATCCCGTGCCAGACTGGTCACTTTACAGGAAATGTAGACAATCTTGTCCACTCCGTAATCTAGGATTTTCGGCAGAGCCTTTGGATGAATCCCGTCTCTTGGCGGATCCAGGACGATCACATCCGGTTTTTCCTCAATCTCATCCAACACTTTAAATACGTCCCCGGCAATGAATTTACAGTTGGAAAGTCCGTTGTGTGCAGCATTTTCTTTGGCTGCCTCCACAGCTTCCTCAATAATCTCCACACCGATCACCTGTTTTGCCACCGGCGCCAGCACCTGCGCGATCGTCCCAGTTCCGCTGAACAAATCGAACACTGTCATATCGTTGATATCTCCGATATAATCACGAACTGTACTGTAAAGCACTTCCGCCCCTCTTGAATTTGGTTGGAAGAAAGAAAACGGCGTGATCTTGAATTCCAGATTCAACAGCTTCTCATAAAAATAGTCTTGCCCGTAAATGATTCTGGTCTCATCACTCTGAACCACATCAGAAAGAGAATCATTTAAAATATGAAGAAATCCCACGATTTTCCCTTCCAGTTCCAAATTAAGGAGTGCTTCTTTTAATGGAGACATATCGTGTTCTTCCTGTGTCGTTGTAACCAGATTGACCAGGATTTCTCCTGTGCGGTCACCTCTTCGAAGCAGCAAATGACGCAGATAGCCTGTATGCTGCATTTTCTTATAATAGCTGACATTTCGCTGCTTAAAATATTCCAGCACACAATTTAAGATTTTTGTCATGTCATCATGTACCAGCTTGCAGTCTGACGCTGTCAGCACATCATACGTGCTACCTTTTTTATGCAGTCCCAATGTCAGCGGCCCGTCCTTATACTCGTCGCCGAACGAGAACTCCATCTTATTGCGGTATGCAAATTCTTTCGGACTTGCCTTCACTCCTTCAAAAAGATATTCACCATCCACGGCTTCATCCAGAATGTTTTTCACCTGTTCTGCCTTCATTTCCATCTGTGCTTCATAAGACATAGTCTGGTACATACACCCTCCGCATGCCGGGAAAATGCTGCACACCGGTTTTCTTGTTTCCAGCGGAGATTTCTCCAGCACTTCCAACAGGCGCCCCTCTGCATTTCCTCGCTTAAACTTATTCACACAAAATTTTACCTTCTGTCCCGGAATCCCGTTCTTTACGATCACAGATTTACCTTCTTCTGCAACTGTGACAACTCCTTTATTGGGAAATTCCACTTTTTCTATCGTTCCTTCTAATACTTGTCCTTTTTTCATTCTCTTTTATCCTTATCTTTTCTTTGTTTTTGTAATACTTCCTGACGAAAAAAGAGACAGGGTGCAGTGTATTCCGACCACATCCTGTCTTCTGTTCTCTTTTCGTTCTGATTAAACCTGATCTTCCTCACTGAAATAATCATCGAAATCATCATCAAAATCTTCTTCGAAATCTTCCAGATAATCCGGTGTAAAGAAGCAATATACCGCATATGCGATCGCTGCCACTGCTGCAACAGCACCTACAATCGCCAATACCCAGATGACTGTCTTTTTCACTTTTTCATCATCTTTCTTTTTCAGTAATTCATTCAGTTTTGACTCTGCGATCAATTCCTCAACTTTACTCATATATTCACGTCCTTTCTCCTTGCCGCCGTACAGGTTTGCTTTTCATTATTATAACACTATCATTTTCAGATTACTACTGATTTATGCCAAATTCACATAATTTCTATAATTTTATCAAACGGGCAAATCCGGCAAACATTTTTTTCACTCCGACGGTGTCAAACTCTACCGTCACCTCAAAATCTCTGCCGCCTTCCGTAATCTGTGTCACGATCCCTTCTCCAAATTTCATGTGCCGGACACGGTCACCCACACCATAATCCAGCCCCTTTTCTTTGCTGACTGCAAACTGTTTTGGCGCAGCCGCAGAAAATGCCTTTGCCTTAAAAGTCTGTTTTGCCTGCGTATACGCAGTCTGTTTCGGAATCTCCTGTCTTTCTTCAAACATTTTCGAAGAACGGTTGCCATTGTCAAGCAGTTCCAATGGAATTTCTTTCATAAACCGGGATACTTTATTGTACTGTGTCTCTCCCCTCACCATTCGCCGCATAGCGCTGGTCATGGTCAGTTTCTGCTCGGCTCTTGTAATTCCCACATAACAGAGACGCCGCTCTTCTTCCATATCCTCCCTGTCATCTGATGTAACTGTCATATAACTTGGAAACAGTCCGTCTTCCATTCCTGCCAGATACACATGTGGAAATTCCAGACCTTTTGCACTGTGCAGTGTCATTAAAACTACATAATCCTGTTCCTCATCCAGACTATCAATGTCTGCCACCAATGCGACTTCCTCCAAAAATCCGCTAAGCGTCGGTTTTTCGTCCTGATCCAGACGGGACTCTTCATAAACCGCAACCTTGCTTCGAAGCTCGTCGATATTTTCAATTCTCGTCTCTGCCTCTTCTTTTCCTTCTGCTTCCAAACTCTCGATGTATCCAGTTTTATCGATCACTTCCTGCAAAAGATCCGACAGACTTAAAGTTTCTGCCACTCCCTTAAAGTACTCGATCAATGCCACAAATCCTTCCAGCTTTGCAGCACCTCTTGCCACCCCCGGTATCAGATCCAGCCCTAAAAGAGCATCATAGAATCCGATTCCTCTGGACGCCGCTGACTCCTGAATTCGATTGATCGTAGTCAGGCCAATGCCTCGCTTCGGTACATTGATGATCCTTCTGACTGCCAGATCATCTTTTCCATTGTCGATGGTCTTCAGATATGCAAGCACATCCTTGATTTCTCTTCTCGCATAGAAATTCACACCGCCGACAATCTTATATGGAATATTCTGTGCCACAAACCGTTCCTCAAACAGGCGGGACTGCGCGTTAGTCCGGTATAAAATCGCATGATCATTGTAAGATGCCCCGTTTCTTACTTCCCTTTCAATGTCATCTGCAATATATTCTGCTTCATCATATCCGGTATCAAACTGGCAGAACTTAATCTTCTCTCCTTCGCCGTTGTCTGTCCAAAGCTGCTTGTCCTTTCTGCCCACATTGTTGCTGATCACTGCATTCGCAGCATCCAGGATATTGCCTGTAGAACGATAATTCTGCTCCAGTTTGATGACTGTCGCATCGGGAAATTCCTGTTCAAAATTCAAAATATTTTTAATATTCGCTCCCCGAAATTTATAAATGGACTGATCATCATCACCGACCACACAGAGATTTCTGTATTTGCCCGCCAGCAGACTCACCAGCTGAAACTGTACGGTATTTGTATCCTGATACTCATCCACCATAATATAACGAAACCGCTCCTGGTAATTCTCCAACACATCCGGCTGAGTCTCAAACAACTGCACAGTCTTCACGAGCAGGTCATCAAAATCCAGTGCATTATTGGCATGCATCTGCTTTTCATACTCCTGATATACCTTAGCGATCTTCTCTTTTCCAAAATCTCCCTGCGCATTCAATGCATACTCCTGCGCGGAAATCATCTCATTTTTAGCTGCCGAAATCGCCGCTAAAAGATTTCTCTCCTTATATACCTTCGTATCGATCTGCACCTGTTTACAGACATCTTTCATCAATGTCTTCTGATCATCCGTATCGTAGATTGTAAAATTCGTATCATACCCAAGGCGGTCAATATGTCTTCTCAAAATCCGTACACAAGTCGAATGAAACGTGCTCACCCAGATACTCTCTGATCCAAATCCTACCAGATTATCCACACGCTCCCGCATCTCCCCGGCCGCCTTGTTCGTAAACGTGATCGCCAGGATATTCCATGGATTCACACCCTTTTCTTCTATTAAATATGCAATCCTGTGCGTCAGCACTCTCGTCTTTCCCGATCCCGCTCCCGCAAGGATCAAAAGCGGACCATCTGTGCAGTAGACCGCCTCCCTCTGCTGTTCGTTCAGTGTATCATAAATGCTCATAATTGATCTCCTTTAATTGTCATGACTCTATTATCGAACATAGTTTCGTTCAAGTCAACTATATTATGGAAACAGATAAAAAATCTCCGCCATTTCCTTACAAAACAGCGGAGATTTTAATGACTGTATTCACTTCATAACATCTCTGATCTTATTTGGGATCATCACTACTTCTGCCGGGATATCGTTATCTTTATAACTATCATCGATACATTCGTTCCAATATTCCAGATGCCTGATATCGATATAGCTTTCTGAATCGTACACCTCTGTACCGCCTTCTCCCTGTACAGAGTACCAATACAGAAATTCTGTTCCGTTGACCACTTCCCGGTGAATCGATTCTACAAACATTTTTTCATTCTCTAATGTAAGAAGTGTATCTTCCATATGATCGTTCAAAAAGGCCATCCATTCATCTACTTTCCCGGATTTTCCTTCTTTTACCTTAAATCGACTGAGTTCTACTTTCAACATCTGAAATCCTCCCATTTTTCTTTTAGTTTACTCTCGTTATGATCCTATATCAATAATAAATACTGCTTGACTATCTGGTTTTCATTACTATATAATAAGTACATCGAGGTGATTATATGACAATTGATACAAATGATATTTTAAACAGCATACTGGAAAGTCTGTCCCGGATCGACTACATTCATCCCGAGGACATTCCGAATATCGACTTATATATGGATCAGGTGACCACATTTATGGATACTCAGCTTTCTTCAACCAAGCGCTACGCAGATGACAAGATTCTGACCAAGACCATGATTAACAATTACGCGAAGAACAATCTCCTTCCGCCGCCTGTTAAGAAGAAATATTCCAAGGATCATCTGCTCCTTCTTATTTTTATTTACTATTTTAAAAGTATTCTTTCCATCAAGGATATAGAGACACTGTTAAAGCCGATGACAGATGCCGGCTTTGGTCAGGATTCTGACAAGGATGCTTCCAGCCTTGCAAATATGTACCAGCAGATTTGCACCATGTGCAAAGGCCAGCTTGAACCACTCAAAGAAAATATCGCTTCTGCCTGGGAGACTGCCGGAGAGACATTTTCCGAGATTCCCGATGCCAGCAAAGATACTTTTCAGATTCTGGCATTTATCTGCAGCCTGAGTTTTGACGTATACGTAAAAAAAATGATGATCGAAAAACTGATTGATACGTTTTCCAGTGAAGATTCCTCTTCCCATAAGAAATAAAAATACCCGGCTATACTGGCCGGGCATTTTTTTCTTCACATCTTTTATTTTTCCATCCGCTCAAACACCATATCGTATCCGTCATTTCCATAATTCAATGACCGGTTCACACGACTGATCGTTGCTGTGGATGCACCTGTCTTTTCTGCAATCTCCAGATATGTCTTCTGCTCTCTTAACATCTTTGCCACTTCAAATCTCTGGGAAAGTGAGAGCAATTCATTGATGGTACAAATATCTTCAAAGAATGTATAACACTCCTCTTTGTCCTTCAGACTCAAGATTGCATCAAACAGGTAATCTACTGCTTCTGTTCTGATTTTTTTACTCATCTCTTACCTCTCCTTTGTCAGTCAGGTCACTACTTTTACATTTTATCACACTAAATTTTTAAAGTCCACTTTTTTATAGAGATTTTAGAGATTCAGACAATTTTCAATTTTTTAAAGAAATATTACGATTCTTTATAATTATTCAAAAATTCCTTTAATTTATTAAAATCTGTTGTCACCACCAGCTCTTCCGGGAACTTGCAAAATTCCAAAACTTCCTTTACATAGCTGAAATTTCCAGCATCCACGTCAATGTGTGCATCACTTCCCGTTGTCACACAAACTTCATATTGTTTGCATAATTCTAACATTTGCAGCACATTTTCCCTGGTATTTTTTCTGAATCCATCCGGTCTTAAGGAACTGTTATTGATCTCCAAAAGCGTCTTTGTCTCCTTTGCAGTTTGAACCAACACTTCGTAATCTACCGGAAATCTGCCGTCATCCGGATGCCCGATAATATCAACATACGGCTTTTTCATAACTGCCGTATAAGCTTTCGTATTTTCTTCTCTGGTATGATCAAGTCCATAACATGGAGAATGAATCGATGCGATCACAATGTCCAGATTTCTGCAGAGAGATTCTGAAAGATCCAGATCTCCGTTCGGATTCATAATGTTGAGCTCCGTTCCAAGAAGCAGTTTCACACCATGCATTTCGCGCGGGATCACATTAAAATTCCGGAAATAAATCTCCTGACAAGATCCCGGCATTTGAGGTGCATGCTCTGTCAAAGATAATACTTCCAGTCCATTTTTTGATGCTGCATATGCCATTTCTCTCAAAGAACTGTATGCGTGTCCGCTTGCAATTGTATGTGCGTGTGTATCTGCGATCAATCTCATAATTTATCCACTCCATTTCTTTTGATTTTTTTATTCAGTATACCACATTTTGTTCTGAATACAATTTTTCATCATGGATACACTAGATCCGAGGTGATAATTTTGGATAAAGAAAAACAAAAAGAAATGAAAAAAAATCAAGAACTGATTGACCATTATGATTATTTAAAAAATGCCGCTTCCTCCACAGACTGCACCGGACTGATCCCGGCGCTGCCCGAATCCGAGGACGAGCTTGATGCCTACAATGATGTTTATCAATATCAGACTCCACTCGTCAAACCAAAATCATAGAGGGATCACACCCTCTCTCCAATCGGGATAATTTGACAAAAAACGTTGTTCTTCGTCAAACAAAATGCTATAATGTCTTTATCGTAGGTAAAACGAGTCACAACAAGTGATACAAAGGAGAGATATAAATAATGAAATGCCCAAAATGTGGAAAGGATGTCATTTTACAGAAAAAGCAAGTAGGGGTTGATGAAAATGGCAATCCGGTTTTAAACGAATACGCAATCTGCAAAGACTGCAAAAAGCAATGGAATCTTGACAAACAACGTGCAAAAAAATCGGCTCCTAAACCGGCTGCTTCTGTGGCAGAACATACAGAAGCAGCTCCAAAGCAGGAGGCGCCAAAAGCACCTGTAGAAAAAACAGAAGAAACAAAAGCAACAGAACAAAAGAAAATCGTTGAGCACACAGACGAGCCAAAACAGCCTGTACAGAAAAAGAAGCGTCCAGCTTCCGAAAGACCGAAAAAGAAACGTCCGGTCTCTGCGCATTCTGAAGAAGCGCCTCGGAAAAAGTGTCCTGCTCCCGAAGCTTCTGATGCTGTGCCTAAGAAAAAACGCCCGGCTCCTGCAGATTCAAAAACAAGAGTGATTTCTGTTCCGGAAGAATTCAAACAGGAACCTTCCGAAGAAGAGCAGCGTTACGGTAATATTCCTTCTGAAAAAGTACGTGCAAAACGTGAACGTGCAGTGAAAAAAAGTTACGAAGATATGCTTGCATCTGATCCGGACAGAAAGTCTGTACACAAACGCAAGCCGGCGCCGAAGCCAGTAGAAGAGCCGGAAGAAATCGAAGACGAGGAAGAATATGAAGATGATTACATCACTCCAAGATTCCGGGTACTCCGTGTGATTTTCGGACTTCTTTCTATCGTAGCGTTTGGTTTCTTTACATACAAAGGAGTGATCAGCGGACTGGACAGCATTACCTCCGGAAGTAATTCCAACATTGGTACGTTCTATGTCATCATGGCACTTTGCATGCTGATCTCCGGACTGCTTCTTCTCATTCTTCAGAAGAGCAATACGATTTTTGCATTCCTGCTCCCGATGCTCTTTTATATCGGATGCAGCGTGATCGGTTTCCTGAAACATGGTGATGACAAGATGCTCTTATACAGTGCGATCGCATGTGTTGTACTTGCAGTGATCTTCCTGATCCTGACGATCTTGTCCAGACGTGACACTGAGGAAGACGAAGACTTTGATGATTATGATGATCCATTCGAAGAGGATCACGATAACTACTAATTTTAAATTATCATTTTATGCCGGTCTGATTTCATTCAGACCGGTTTTTTTCACGCTTCTTTTTTTCCGGCATATACTTTTAGTAACATCTTTAAAAACTATGGAGTGCTTATGAAAAAAAGAATTCTATCACTTTGTCTTGCTGCATCCACAATTCTGCTCGTGGGATGCAGTTCTTCACCAGATTCAGTTCCAACCAACTCAAATTCTTCAAAAAAAGAACTTACCAGACTTACTTTAAATGAAGTCGCACACTCTATTTTTTACGCTCCTATGTATGTTGCAATGGAAAAAGGCTATTTTCTCCAGGAAGGAATCGATCTCCGACTTCATACAGGATTTGGAGCCGATAAAACCATGACGGCTGTACTGTCCGGCGAGGCAGATATCGGCTTTATGGGCTCAGAAGCTTCCATTTATACTTACAACGAAGGGGCTTCTGACTTTGTTGTAAATTTTGCACAGCTCACCCAGCGCGCCGGTAATTTTCTTGTTGCCAGAGAAGAAATGCCAGACTTTAAATGGACAGATTTGAAAGGAAGTACTGTGCTTGGCGGCCGAAAAGGTGTCGTACATATATTAATGTAAATTTAGAGAGTATTGTGATTTTATGTAACTGGGTGGACAGAATGAATAGTGCGAAGGACTTTCAGAGCATTGGAATGAAATAAAAAATCGTGACATATCAAAGAGGAGGCGGATTTTTCCGACTCCTCCAAGTATACTTGAACAGGCTTTCAATTAGTTTAGCTATAAACTTCTTTTGCCATTTTAAACGCCGCCCATGCTTTTGGCCACCCGGCATAAAATGCAGCATGAGTTAAAATTTCCGCCATTTCCTCGCCAGTAACGCCATTCTTTTTTGCCGTTTCCAGATGGTATTTGAAAGAGCTGTCTGTCAGTCCCTGTGCCATTAATACTGTGACAGTCACTATGCTTCGATCACGCAAAGAGAGTTGTTCCTCTCTGCTCCATACCTCCCCAAATAAAACATCATCGTTCAATTCCGCAAATTTCGGTGCAAAGGTTCCCAATGTGTCACGTCCTGCTGTCTGCTTAACCATAAAGTTTTCCCCTTTCTGTCCTTACTTTAACTTTTTATAATCTTCTTCGTTTACGACTTCCAGCCATTCATTGGAAGCACCCTCTGCTGGTACTTCTACAGCAAGATGTGCAAACCAGCTGTCTTTTGCTGCACCATGCCAGTGTTTTACTTCCGGTGGAATATTCACAACATCACCTGGGTGTAATTCCTGTGCTTCTTTGCCCCATTCCTGATAATAACCCCGTCCAGCGGTACAAAGCAGAATTTGACCGCCTTTATGATGGATGTGCCAGTTATTACGGCAACCCGGCTCAAAAGTCACATTTCCGATTGTTACCCGTTCTGTGGAAAGCATATTCAAGTAACTTTGCCCAACGAAATATTGTGCAAATGCTTCATTCTTTTCTCCCATAGGAAAAACGCTGATATTTTCCGGTTTCATAAAGTCCCTCCTTATCGTTTTACTAAATACCTAAGCCATACACTTCCGCCGTCTTCTATCTCTGCACTTTGAAGTTCAAAAGCAACAGGCGTGTCAGAAGCCCATTCGTCTTTTGCATTGAAAAGGGCGGGAGTTTTGGAAGAACCGTCTGCAACAGGTGCAATTACGACGCTTACTTCATCGCACATACCAGCCTGAATAAAAGACCAGTTCAAAACACCGCCGCCGCCCAGCATAAGCGTTTCAATACCGAACAGCTTTTTCAGCTTTTCCATAGCCATTTCATAATCTAAGGTTTCCACTCCGGCAACGATGTAGGAAATTCCTAACTTTCGTAAAAAGGCTTTATAGGAATTGCTGGCTTTTCCTGTCAATACTTCAATCACATGGGCGTGGGTATCAACATAGGTAAGCTTGCTGCTTTTCCAACCCAGCTTTCCAGCCGGATCAACAGAAACATAGTACATACCTGCGTTTCCATTTGCAACAAAATCCCCCTCCGGCACGACAGGGACATTTTCGTCTAATGCAGGTTTTTCATAAAAGGTAAAATTGTCATCAGTCGTTACTCTGCCGGAAAGCCAGCCTTGATGTTTGTAATAAGGATTTTCTCCAAAAGATATGTTATAAAATACATTTCCAGCAATTTCTCCCTCTTTGGTGTTCATATAAGAACCCATAATTTTTCCGTCAAGGGAAGTCATCATGTGGCAAAAAATATAAGGTCTATTCAATTTTTTCTCTCCTCGTATATTTTATTTTCCGCTGAACACAGGAAATGAACTGTACTCGCCATAATCTTTCAGCGGTTTTATAGATTTCAAAATCTCCATATCCTGCTCGGAAATTTCAAAATCGACTTTTGCATTTTCAAGCATGTGTGCACGGTTTGCTGTTTTAGGGAGTGGGAGAGTTCCAAACTGTAAATCATATCGAATACAAAGCTGCGGTACAGTTACTTGATATTTTTCAGCGATTGCCCGAACTTCCTCACTCTTTAGAATTTCCCCATGTGCTACAGGCGAATAGGCTTCTACTAAAATGCCGTTTTCTCGGCAGTATTCAATTAGACTTGTCGGAGTATTCCCGATATGTGCCAACAGCTGATTTACCATAGGCTTTATCGTGCAGGAAGAAAGGATATTTTCAATATCATGTTTTTGAAAATTGGATATACCGATTGCACGAAGTTTTCCGGCTTTATAAGCATCCTCTAATGCTCTCCATGCTTCTCGGTTTCCCTCTGCATAATCTCCGCCACGAAAATCCGTCCATGGCTGCGGACTGTGAATGAGCATTAAATCAATATAATCAAGTCCCATTTTTTCAAGGGATCCAGCAATCGCCTGAACAGCTTCCTCATAAGTTTTTAATTCTGCGGCTAATTTTGTTGTAATAAAAAGCTCCTGACGTCTTATTCCGCAATCCCGGACACCTTTACCGATACCACATTCATTCTCATAAGCCTGTGCAGTATCAATATGACGATAGCCTATTTCTACCGCTTTACAAACTGCTGCTGCCGCTTCATCATCTGGAATGAACCATGTTCCCAATCCTATCTTTGGAATGTTAACTCCGTTCATGAGCGTATATGTTTCTGATAAAGTATTCATCTGTTTCATGTTTTCCTCCTATTGACGCATTTTTTATAAACAAGTATAATCTTTCTGTAAGCTCATTTAAATGATACAACTTAAAGTTAGGTTTAAGTCAATACCAAATATCTATTAAGTTTCAGAAAAAGAGGAGTTCAATTTATGTTATATACGATTAGTGAAATGGCAAAACGATTAGGTGTAGCTCCATCTACGCTGCGTTATTATGATAAAGAGGGGCTTCTTCCGTTCGTAGAACGCTCTAATGGCGGCATACGAATGTTTAAAGACACTGACTTTGAATGGCTTTCCATTATTGAATGTCTAAAAAAAACAGGTATGCCTATTAAAGAAATTAAAGTCTTTATAGATTGGTGCATAGAAGGAGATGCAACAATCAGTAAACGAAAAGAGTTGATTGAAAAGCAGCGGCAGGTTGTTCTTTTTCAAATTCAACAGCTCAAAGAAACTCTTTCCATACTGGACTACAAAAAATGGTATTATGAAATTGCTGAAAAAGCAGGCTCATGTAAAGTACATGAAACAATGCAAGAAGACGATATTCCTGACAATCTACGAAAAGCAAGAGAACGCACGAAAGGCATTCTCCCATAAGTCAAGACCACCGGCTTAGCCGGTGGCTTGTTCTGCCCCTATAAGGGGCTATT
>ERZ1108166.689-NODE-689-length-19797-cov-4.250988_pt1 | contig 19797 bp, 20 predicted proteins | sample MGYA00403702_ERZ1108166 | MGnify/ENA primary metagenome ERZ1108166 (study PRJEB35170, sample SAMEA104062401) | human gut metagenome | biome: human gut; feature: human-associated habitat; material: faeces | place: Denmark | collected 2012-05-01 ...
ATATCTCCTTTTTTTGCTGTGTTGTGTGGTGTTGGAATACACATAATACATTACCTCCTGTTATATATTTGTATAAATTTAATATTAATAAAAAATCTCCGCTTTTCCTCTTCCTCTTTCAAGAAGAGTTTTCTGAAGACGGATTCCCATTTCCATAAGCGCCTTTGTATCCATTTTTAAAACCCCGTCGTATTTCAGGAACTTTCCGCCAACCATTGTATATTTTACATTCTGGCTGTTGCTGCTGTATAAAATACTGGAAATAGGATTATAAAACGGAAACGTATCCATCTGATGCAAATCCCAGACAACAAGGTCTGCAGGAGCTCCCTCCTTCAGATACCCTGTTCCAAAAGGAAACGCTCTGTGCCCTGCCATCAGGTGTTTCCAGATTTCATCCCCGGAAAATGCAGAAGCATCATTTGCCTGAAATTTTCCAAGAAGTCCGAAAAGTCTTGCCTGCTCCACAGGATTTAAAGTATTGGAACTTGCTGCCCCATCTGTTCCAAATCCATAATGAAGTTTTTGATAAAGATCAAAAAACTTTCCTCTTCCGGAAGCCAGCTTCATATACGTTTTTGGACAAAATGCAAACCATGTATCATCCTTTATAAGTTTAAGATCATCTTCCTCAATCCAGAGTCCGTGCCCTACAAGAACAGGCAGTTCAAATCCTCCGGCTTCCGCCATTACCCCAAATGGAGTAAGTCCTGTTTTTTCTCTTGTTTTTTCTACCTGAGGTTCTTCCTCTGAAATGTGCATATGAAGAGGTACGTTTAATTTTTTCGCCTCATCTACAATCTGTCCAAGGGTAGGCTCCGGACAGGTATATACTGCATGAGGTCCCATATGAAAAGAAATTTTATCAGAATCCTCTCTGTGATTTCTGATAAACTCTGAAACCTGAGAAAGCCTCTCCGGAAACTCCTCTGTTGCCCCGAAAAGAGTCGGCGCAAGGTCACCACGGATTCCTGTTTCCTTTACTGCACGTAAAACATGCTCCTCTCCAAAATAGTGGTCTGCAAATACAGTTACACCGTTGTTAAGCATTTCTGCAATTCCAAGAAGCGTTCCCGTATATACATCCTCATCTGTCATTTTGCTCTCATAAGGCCATATCATTTCATTAAACCAGGCATCTGCTGTTACATCTTCCGCAATGCCCTTAAAAATATTCATAGCTGTATGCGCGTGAAGATTTGGAATGCCAGGCGTTACATAAAACCCGGAACAGGAAATCACATCTTCTGTTTCCGGAAATTCTTCTTTTCCTGTTTCCGCTATTTTTTCAATACGTCCGTTTTTAATATATACGTCCTGATGAAGGGTACACTGTCCGTTTTCATCAAGAAGAGACGCGTCTTTTAATAAAATTCCTTTTTCCATATCTTTCCCCTTTCATTTTATTATTGCAAGACGTTACAAACTGTGATAGCATAAATCTGTTGCTGTACAGGCAAAATCCCTTTTATAAGGAGTATACCAATGAAAAAAGTTCTAGTCATCGGTTCTACCGTAGTAGATGTAGTTGTAAATCTTGTAGATCATCTCCCTAAAACAGGAGAAGACGTTCACATCAAAAGTCAGCATATGTCCCTTGGAGGATGCGCCTACAATGTGTCGGATTCCATTCGTCACTTTCAGGTTCCCTACATTCTCTTTTCCCCTGTAGGAACAGGCGTCTATGGAAATTTTATAAGAGAAGAGCTTCACAACCGGGGAATTTCTTCTCCCATTCCCACTCCGGAAAGAGAAAACGGCTGCTGCTACTGTTTTGTAGAAGATACAGGAGAGCGCTCCTTTATCTCCTATCACGGTGCAGAATACCTTTTTGAAAAAGAATGGTTTTCTCTTATTCCCCTTGAGGATATTGACTCCGTATACATCTGCGGTCTTGAAATCGAAGAAAACACAGGAGAAAACATTGTGGAATTTCTTGAAGCCCATCCGGAGCTTATAATTTATTTTGCTCCTGGCCCAAGATTGACTGTAATTAATCCTAAACTTGTGGAGCGCCTTTACCGCCTCTCTCCTGTTCTTCACCTTAATGAAACAGAAGCACTTTCTGCAAGCGGAAAATCTACTGTACAGGAAGCCGCTGCTTTTCTTTATGAAAAAACAAATAACACGGTAATTGTTACTTTAGGAGAAAAAGGCTGCTTTTTCTTTGACGGAAAAGAAGCGGAAACCGTTCCTCCTGTGCCTGCTATTCAGGCAGATACCATCGGCGCAGGGGACTCTCACATTGGCTCTGTCATCGCCTGCCTCAAAAAGGGCGATTCTCTTAAAGAAGCCATTCAAAAGGCAAACCTGGTTTCTTCTTCTGTTGTTTCCTCATCCGGCGCACTTCTGTCTGACAATGCTTTTGATAAGCTGGGGCTTCTTTAAAAGAAGCCCCTTTTTCTTTTTTATTTTCCGCTTAAACGTTCTTTTTTCTTTTTCTGAGAATAATAATAAACACCAAGTCCAATCAGCGTTGTAAGATACGGAACCATAAGAATAATTTCGTACGGCATCATCGCTGTAAGCTGCATTACGTTTGCAAGCGCCTGTGCCACACCAAAAAGCAGCGATACAAGAAGACCTCCCACAGGAGTATTTCCGCCCATACTTGCTGCTGCAAGAGCGATAAAACCACGACCGCCGGACATATCTTTTGTAAACATATTCATATATCCGCCAGACAGATAAAAACCGCCGAATGCAGCGAGCGCGCCGCTGATAATAAGAGCTATATACTGCATTTTTCTGGAATTAATTCCTACAGATTCTGCTGCATCTTTATTCTCTCCTACAGAGCGGATAGACAGCCCAAGAGGAGTTTTGTAAAGGAACAGATGAAGAAGGATTACTGCCAGAATTGCAAGCCATGTCAGTACGTTCTGACCTGATAAAATCTCTCCGATAAACGGTATCTTATCAATTAATGGTATGGTAACATTTGGAGCAGATACACTTCTGATAGAAGAAGAAACTCCTCTGTCACCGGAAAAAGCTACAAGAAGAAGAACTGTTCCTCCTGTTGCCGTCAGGTTTATGGCAATTGCCGCCAAAATTTCATCTGTCTTTAAATTAAGAACAAAAAATGCAAGAACAAGCCCGATTAAACCACCGATAATAACTGTAATTAAAAGACCCAGCCAAGCACTGTGTGTAAGGGAAGAAAAAATAACTCCGAACAGTGCGGAAAAAAGCATGATTCCCTCCAGTGCCATATTTGTAATTCCGGATTTTGCTGCAATGGCTGCTGCCAGAGTTGCAAACAAAATTGGAGTGGCAGCCCTTAATATGGCGCCAAAAAAATCCGGAGATAAAATTGCATTCCACATATTATGCCGCCTCCTCTTCTTTTAATGCTGCCTTTGCTTCTTTTGCAATCAGCTTATGTTTGTACTTGCTTAAGAACTGTTCCGCCACTACAAGGAGAATGATAATACCCTGTGTAATCTGTACGATTTCCAGTGTAACATCCGTTCTTCTTGCCATAATAGATGCTCCTGTTCTCAAATATGCAAGAAACAGAGCTGCAAACGGAGTGTATAAAGGATTTTTTCTGGAAAGAGTACAAATAATAATGGCATCCCATCCATATCCTAAGAGAGAAGTCCAGGTAAATCTTTTATAGATAGGACTCAGCATTTCCACACCGCCTCCAAGACCGGCAATGAAACCGCCGAGAAGCTGGGAAATAAGAATTACCTTTATAATACTGATACCAGAATATCTTGCAAACTCTTCATTTTCACCTGTAAGACGAAGCTCGTAACCTGTTTTTGTACGATATAAGAAGAAATATCCAAATACAGCCACTGCAAGAGCAATGATAATTCCAAGATGCACGCGTGTTCCGTCAAACAAAACCGGAAGCTGAGAAGCTTCACTTAATTTATAAGAAGCCGCGCTTGCTTTCGGATCACCGATTACATTATTCAGCATATAGTTTCCAAAATACAGTGCAAGATAGTTAATCATCAAAGAAGATACCAGCTCACTTGCTGTTGTTGTAATTTTCATAATTGCCGGAATAGCTGTAAAAAGCGCGCCGACAATACCGGCACAGAGAAGCGCCGCTACAGGAGATACTACATTTCCCGTAATATAAATAGCAACGCAGGATGCAATCAGACCTCCCACATGAAAAGCGCCCTCGCCTGCAAGGTTAATCTGATTAGCAGAAAACATAATACAGACGCCTGTTCCTGTAAAAATAAGCGGAATCATAGATTCTACTACATTTCCCATATTTCTTTTGCTTGTCAACGGTCCTGTGAGAAGATGTTTGATTGCCTCAACCGGCTGTTCGCTTACCATAAAAATAATTCCAAAAGAAATGGCAAGTGCAATCAAAACGGAAAGAACCGTCCGCAGAATATCGAATCTCTTTGCACTATTCATACATGACTCCCTCCAATACCTCATCTTTCTTAATGCCAAGCATATGCTGGCCAAGTTCATCTTCTGTCACATGCTTCACATCATTGAAGAAGCCTGCAAATTTTCCCTTATACATAACAGCAAGTCTGTCACTTAAAGAAAAAATCTCTGTTAAGTCTGCTGAAATTAAAATTACGGCACACCCTGCATCACGGAACTCCAGAAGACGTTTTCTGATAAATGCAGCAGCCCCAACATCAATACCTCGCGTTGGTTGGTTTGCAATAATAATATCCGGCTCTGTGGAAAATTCTCTTGCGACAATAACCTTTTGAATATTTCCTCCTGAAAGCATTCCTACGTTCTGCTTTCTGGATTTACATTTTACAAGATATTCTTTAATCAGCTCATCGCTTCTGTCATCCATGACTTTCTGCTTCATAAGAAATTTGCCGGAATATCTGGAATCTCTGTATTGATTAGAAAAAAGATTTTCTTTAATACTCAGTGTTTTTGCACATCCGGTTGTCATACGGTCTTCCGGAATATGGGCAAGCTTCATGTCGCGAATATCACGAATAGATGCCTGCGCAATATCTTTTCCTTTAATCTGAATACTTCCCTTGTATTTCTTATTCAGACCGGTAATCGTATCAATCAGCTCTGTCTGTCCATTGCCCTCTACACCTGCAATTCCCAGAATTTCCCCGCCTTTTAAGTCAAAGGAAAGGTCATCTACCTTCATAACTCCCTGGGAATTGTGGACTGTAAGATTTCTCACCTTTAAGAATACATTATCTGAAAGCTTCTGCTCATTCTTATCAAACTGCAGAGAAACTTCATGTCCCACCATCAGCTTGGACATTTCCTGAGTTGTAATATCTGCCACCTCATATGTGCCCATGCTTTTTCCATTTCGCATAATGGTAGCCCTGTCGCATATTTTTTTAATTTCATCCAGCTTGTGGGAAATAAAAATAATCGTATGCCCTTTTTCTTTCAGTTTTAAAAGCTGTACAAAAAGCTCTTCTGTCTCCTGCGGTGTTAAAACAGCAGTTGGCTCATCTAAGATTAAAATTTCAGCCCCTCTGTACAGAGCTTTCAAAATTTCCACTTTCTGCTTAATACCAACTGGAATCTCTTCCACTTTTTCATTTACATTAATATCAAAATTATATTCTTTTGCAATATCCTGTGCAGCCTTTACCGCCTTGTTCATATCAATAAAAATTCCTTTTTTCGGCGCTACGCCAAGGATAATGTTTTCTGCCACAGAAAGAGAGGGAACAAGCATAAAATGCTGGTGCACCATACCGATTCCTTTGCTTATGGCATCCTGTGGGGATTTTATAGAAGTTTTATTTCCATTCAGTATGATTTCTCCCTGATCCGGAGCTTCAATTCCGAAAAGCACCTTCATAAGCGTACTTTTTCCTGCACCGTTTTCCCCTAACAGTGCATGGATTTCTCCTTTTCTAAGCTCCAGGGATACATCCTCATTTGCAACCACACCATTTCCATAAATCTTCATAATGTGGTTCATCTGTAATACCACTTGATTATCCAAATCCTTTCACCCCGTCTCTCTTTATAGGTTTAAAAAGGAAAATCCAGTTCCGGATGAATACCGGACTGGATTCTCCATGACGTTATTTGTTTATTTCACTTTTACAGAATCAATCAATGCCTGAATGTCGTCTTCACTCATTGCATTTTCACCAAGAGCAGTTGGAACTTCCAGCTCGCCGTTTGTAATCTGTGTTTTTAATTCTTCTACTTTATTACGGATTTCTTCCGGAACTACTTCTTTATAATGGTCGTCTTCTACAAGCTCTACGCCGCCTTCTGCGAATCCAAGATACTCAAGCTGTCCGTATTCCAGTTCGCCTTCCATATCCATCTTAATCGCACGAATCAGGGAGTTACCTACATTCTTAATTGCAGAAGTAGGAATGTTAGCTGCGTAATCCGGAAGAAGAGCTGCCTGGTCAGAGTCTACACCAAATGCGTATCTGTCAGAATCTACTGCTGCTTCAATCTGTCCAAGTCCAGCGCTTCCTGCTACGTTAAATCCAACGTCAGCACCATTCTGATACTGTGTCAGCGCCATATCTTTACCTGCTGCAGAATCATAGAAGTTACCTACATATGCAAGTGCAACCTGAATTTCTTCATCTACATCTTTTGCTCCCTGAATATATCCTACCAGGAAGTCTTTAATAACAGAGTTTTCCATACCGCCTAAGAATCCGATTACCTTGTTGGACGGATCTACTTTATCAAGTGTCTCATCTGTTGTCATCATGGCTGCTGCAGCACCTACAAGATAAGAAACCTCGTTCTGTTTGTACATAACATTATAAACGTTTTCTCCGCCCTCATCAAAATTAAAGGACTCATCAAAGTAGATAAATTTCTGATCCGGATAATCTGCTGAAGCGTTTGTAAGAGCCTCTAACATCTGGAAAGTACCACAGATAATTACATCATAAGAACCATCATCACAATAATCGTAAAGTGTAGGCTCCCATTTTGCCTCGTCTGCTGATGTTGCTCCCATCTGCTCTACCTTAAAAGTAAATTTGTCTTCTCCCAGTTCTTCCTGAAGTTTTGTAAGACCTTCATTTGCAGAATCATAAAAAGACTTGTCTCCAAGTGTACCGTTAAGCAAAAGGGCAGCCTTATACGGCTCATCCTCAGCGTAAACCGGTACGGTTACTGCTCCTGCTGATACTACCATTGCGGCAGCTACCATTGTGCTTAATACTCTTTTTTTCATTTTTTTTCCTCCTTTATTTTATGGGCTTTTTTTATACTCCATAAAGTATCATTAATCAGTTCATCCAGGCTGATGGATTTAAAACGTCCTCTCATATAAGTATCAAGACGGTCAAAAGCCGGATGAATCAGTTCTTTTGGAATGATACCCATTCCCTTTTGAATTGCAATCAGAGGCATAATCATACCTGCGTTGCAGTCCACATCAATACCACACATGGTTATAATATGAAGTGTTTTCTGGAAATCTCCCTCTCCATAATAAAGAGCGATGATTTCACAACATGCGTTTGGATAAGCATGAATCCAGTTATACCGTTTATATTTTTCCTGACAAAGGGAAAGCGCTTCCTGCCATGTCTCATGTTCTTCACAGCATTTCCACGCAAAAGAGACAACAGAATAATATTCGCTGTCCTCTGGTATAAGAGAAATGGCATTTTTTACAACCGTTTTTATATCAGATTCCACAAAAGTCATGGAAGTCATAACTGCATTGAAAACTTCTCCCAAAATTCCGTTGGCTGCATGAGAAACCTCTCCATCCTTCCATGCAAGCTCTGCTGCAAGACACGGATTTCCCGGAGCTGCCATTCCACAGACACCGGCTCTCATCTGCGCGCCAATCCATTCGTTAAAAGGATTTCGGTAAGTTCCGCTTTCCGGCGGGAAAATCCCATTTTTTATATTACGAATTGCAATTTCCTCTGCTGACCAGCCGCAGGGAATCAATCCTACCCAGGAAAGAGCAATATCTTCTGAGGTTACCTCATAGCCTTTTTCTGAAAAAGCATCCAGAAATGCAAGCTCGAATGTAATATCATCGTTATATGTATTCGGCTCTCTTAAATATCCTGTCACTTCCCCAAAAGCTTTTTTCAGATTTTGGAAGGTGTATCCCTCCACCATAGTTCCCATTGCCCCGCCGATTAACTGTGCAGTCCAGGAGGCGCGAATCTGTTCCTTAAATTCTTCTGACTCTACATTTACAGGAACGGCTTCTGGGAATTTCACTTTTTCTTTGTACTGTTCAAAGGAACGGTACACTGTATAATCCCAGTAAGAAGCAGTCTCATCTTTCTCTGCTTCTGCAAGCTCTCTTCGCATAAGGGCGGAAATCTGATGAAGCTTGACAAAATCCTTTTCCTCGTTTGCCTTCAGGCCTTCCAAAAGCAGACTGTATCCTTTCTCGCTTACACGATAGCCTCTGTTTTCCAGAGCCTGTACAGCCGCCACCATGATTTTTTCCGGCGCGCCGGAACCTGGTACATTACTTCCCCAGTCAAGAGACAGATTATCGTCATAAAAAGCAGATACATCCACGTTGTCTGTCCAAGTCTGTTCTTCTTCACTTCGAATGACAGGCTGTGCATTCACAAAAACGTCCTGTGCCATTTCCCAAGCTTTCATCGCTTTCCTCCGTATTTGTCTTAGTTTTTTCTGGTTTTCATTTGTTCTTATACACAATTCTTTTTTAATAGTTCTATTTTACAACAGAATCTCGGAAATTTCCACACATTTTTCAAATTTCACAAAATATATTATTTCTCCATATGGACTCTTGCCTTTTTTTCTTATCTATGTCAATATAAAAACGAACAATTCCTTTAAGGAGGTACTTGTATGTACGCTTTTTTTACTCTCATTGCCGGAGCCTGTCAATCGGCTATGGCAAGCCTGAATGGTATGCTCACGGAACATTTGGGAATGTTTGGCATGAGTCTTATGGTTCACGCAATTGGAGGCATTCTTTTAATTCTTTATATCAAACTTTTCGTTCATGAAAAACTGAAAATCACGGGAATGCCCTGGTATCTTTACTCTGCCGGCTTTTTTGGAATCTTCCTTGTTGCAAGCTCCAGCTATTGTATCGGCGTTCTTGGGGTTTCTGTCATGACCTGCCTGTCTGTAACAGGGCAGCTTGTAATCTCTGCTGTGATTGACCATTTTGGATGGTTTGGTGTTCCCCGGATTCCTTTTAACAAAAAAAGGATTCCCTGCTTTATTATGATTCTTGCAGGGCTGATTCTTGTAAATATTACCTGAATTTTCAAACAGAAAGGAGATTTTCTCATGGCTTTTGTTCTGACACTTGCATTTGTAAACGGATGCGCCACTGTCATATCCAAAATGATTAATTACCGCTGTACCAAAATCCTTGGTACATATAACGGCTCTCTTGTAAATTATGTAGTTGCCACTGTACTTTCTTTTGTACTGCTTCTGTTTTCTTCCGGATTCAATATTGATTTTTATGCTTTTTCCAGCGCCCCCTGGTGGATGTATCTTGGAGGAGCCTTCGGAATCGTTGCATTTCTCATTTCCATGGTTACTCTTTCCCGACTGAAAGTAATGGAATCTACCATCCTTCTTCTTGTCGGGCAGCTTACTGCAGGTATTCTCTTCGATGCGTTTATGTTTAAAAATTTCAGTCTCCCGAAGCTTGCCGGTGTTCTTCTTGTTGCAGGAGGGATTATCTGGGATAATAAAATTTCTGCTTCTGCACAGGAAAAATAAATTTACATTTCCGTAATTCTGGACTGGAGAAGTTCCATGTCCAGAATATGGATTTTGTTCCTGTATCTCTCTATAATTCCCTCTTCCTCCATACTGTGAAGTATTCTGTTTAAATGTCTCTCCGATATGGAGCATTCAAGCGCTGTCTGGCGGCAGGAAATGGTAAACCTTCTCTCCCCTGTCCGCATTGCCCATCCATAAAGATGCCTTGCTACTCTTTCTCTGGCATTATGAAGACTTACTCTGACCCGCTCTCTTCCGCTTTCTGTCAGCTCCCATGCAAGCTGGCGGCAGACATATCTTAAAAAGGCAACATCCTGCATCAGTTTTTTTTCTGCGATTTCAAGAGGAATCCTCAAAACATCAGAATCTACCGCTGCTGATACGCTGTGAAAAAAATCAATTCCCGATACCAGCTCCATCTCTCCAATCAATCTTCCACTTGGAATGTCAAAGTCAATGGCTATTTCTTTCCCTTCGCTTGTGCCGTTGGATATTCTGCATTTTCCTTTTGCAAGAAAAAAAATTGCCTCTACCTTATCGCCTGCATGAAAAAGATATTCGCCCTTTTTGTAATTCACAATACTCAAACCTGCTATGTCTTTCTCATCCAGACAGGAAAATTCCTTCGTCATATTCAGTCGTTTCAGATATTCTCTGATTTTTTCCTCTTTTTTCTGCATTTGCACTTCCCATAGATGTCTGTTTTTATTTTATCAAAATTATTATTTACGCCATTAATATAACCAGATTCACAAAATAAAAATCGGACATATGTCTGTTTATTTTATTTTTCAACGTTTTTCATAGAATTTTACGTGAAAAATTGTGCATTTTTCATATGTCCAACTTTTATTTCTTTCTTTATTTCTCTATTTATTTCTTTTCTTCTCTGTCCTGTGCAATCAGGCGGCGAAGAGCGCCGATTCCAACACGAACTGCCATATCTGTATCATGTGCCTGCGGATTATCAAGCCCTCTTTTTGCCCGCTCCTGATTTCCCACTGCAAGAAATGCAGAACCACAGCGCACTCTTAAATAACTTGCCACTGTAAAAAGAGCGGCAGATTCCATTTCTGAAGCAAGACAGCCAAGGCGAAGCCACGCTTCCCATTTATTTAAAAGCTCATATCCAACTGGTTTTGTCTCTGGTTCATGCTGCCCGTAGAAAGAGTCTTTGCACTCCACAACACCTGTATGATACGTAACTCCAAGGTCTTTTGCAGAACCTACGAGGGCATTTACCACATCCAGATTTGCAACTGCCGGAAATTCAATAGGCGCATATTCCTTGCTTGTTCCTTCCATACGAACTGCTCCTGTTGCAACAATAATATCTCCGCCTTTTACCTCTATGTCCATGCCGCCGCAAGTACCCACGCGCACAAACGTATCTGCGCCGCACTGTACCAGCTCCTCCATTGCAATAGAAGCAGAAGGTCCGCCGATTCCTGTAGAGGTTACGCTTACCTTTTCTCCATCCAGGTATCCGGTATAAGTTACATATTCCCTGTTATCCGCAATCAGAACCGGATTATCGAAATACTTTGCAATGGCTGCACAGCGTTTCGGATCTCCCGGCAAAATCACATATTTTCCCACTTCTCCAGGAGCTACATGAATATGATACAATCTTCCGTCGTTTGAATAAACCATATTAAAATCCTCTCTTTCTTATTTTATAGTGCCTGTATCATTCTTTGTTGCATATTACATTTCCGTGTGTTTTCTATTTCTGTGTTTCTTCTATTTTCAGAGAAAGACATACTTTCTCCACCTCTTCCAGAGCTTCTCCCATAATCATCTCCATATCAAGCCCGACAATGTCTGTACCGTCTGCCGCCACACAGTAATATTTTCCATTCCCGAAAAATCGGGAAAGGGCTTCCATATAAGGGCTTCCCATTTCCATATCCGAGCCTTCCCATATTCCGCCTCTTGTTGTAAGAAACAGCATCCACTGAAACTTACAGATTCCGGTAAGCCCTTCTTCAGAAGTGGAAAAAGTAATTCCATCCGCCGAAATATTTTCAATATAAACCTTCAGCATGGCGGGAACACTTAAATCCCAGAAAGGAGCTGCAATTACAATTCCATCTGCCTCCCGGAACTGATTTCCAAGAGCAAACTGCGGCGCATCATATTGTCCGCTCAGCAGAAGACCATCACGAACTTTCAGGCTTTCCGTATTCCAGTATTTTAAATCCATATCCATAAGAGTCAATGTTTCAAAATCCCAGTCTTTATGCTGATTTTTCAGAGTTTCTACTGCCTTGTCAAGCATTTGTTTTGTGCGGGATTCTTCTCTTCGCACGCAGGAATCAATTATCAGTATTTTTTTCATTGTCATCTCCTTTTTCAAACGTTTTTTCTTTCTTTTCAGTATAACGGATTTGTACATTTTTCACAAGTGACAAATTATAATTTTTCCGCTATACTTAAAGTAACTTTCAGAAAATTACAGGAGATGAGTTTATGAAAATACTTTTAAAAAACGCAATGGTAATTACCATGAACGAAAAACGGGAAGTATATAAAAAAGGTCATGTTCTCATTGAAAATGACAAAATCATTAATATCGGACACTTCCCTCTCCCGGACGACTGCGATGAGATTATGGACTGTGAAGGAAAAACCATTATGCCTTCTTTTGTCAATACCCACACCCATACTTCCCAGCAGCTTGCAAGAGGTCTTGCTGATGATGTTCCTCTTCTTACCTGGCTTCATGACCGTATCTGGCCATATGAGAGCAATATGACAGAGGAAGATTCTTACATTTCTACCCTGCTTTTCTGCGCAGAGCAGATTAAGGCTGGATGTACCTCCATTGCAGAACCCGGCGGACAGTTTGTATCCGGTATGGCAAAAGCTATTTCTCAGGCAGGAATCCGAGGAAAGCTTGCAAAATCCGTTATGGACTGCGGCGAAGGTCTTCCAGAATCCTGGCAGCACACAACAGACGAAGAACTTGCCATCCAGGAGGAGGATTTGAAAAAATTCCATAACACAGCAGACGGACGAGTAAAAGTATGGTTTGGTATTCGAACCATCTTCAATGCAACAGACGAGCTTCTCCTTCGCACAAAGGAGCTTGCCGATAAATACGGCGTAGGTGTACATATGCATATCGCAGAGGCGAAAGCAGAGGTGGACTACGCAAAAGAAACAAGAGGAGCAACAACTGTCACACACTTAAACAATCTTGGATTCCTGGATAAAAATATTATGGCAGCTCATGCGGTATGGCTTTCCAATGAAGAAGTGGAAATGTTCCGCGAGCACGATGTGAAAGTTTCTCACAATCCGGCATCTGCCATGCGTGTTCTTGGCTTTGCCAAAATTCCACGTATGCTCCGGGAAGGCGTCTGCGTAGCTCTTGGAACAGATGGAACTCCTACAAACAACAGAATGAACATGGTAGACGAAATGTGGGTAACCTCTTTGATTCACAAAGGCTGGCGTCTTGAACCTGATGTTGTAAAAGCAGAAGAAATCCTTGCTATGGCAACCATTAACGGAGCAAGAGCCGTTGGTGAAGAAAATCTTTACGGAAGTCTGGAAACAGGCAAAAAAGCAGACCTTATTATTATTAATCCAAACAACAGCCCGGATATGCTCCCTGTCCACGACCCAATTGCAAACCTTGTAACCTCCATGCACAGCACAAACATCGAATGTACCATGTGCGATGGACGGTGGCTTATGAAAAACCGCGTTCTTCTCTCTATTGACGAAGAGGCAATTCTTCGGGAAGGAAGAGAACACGCAGAAGCAATCTGTAAACGCGGCGGCATCCGCCTTCCGGAGCGTTTCCCAATGCTATAACATTCAGTCGATAACATATATTATCCGTTTAAAAAGAAGCAGAGTGCCGCAATATATGCGATACTCTGCTTCTTTGTTTACAGGGTGTATACCATCACTCCTGTGATAATCATAAGATTTCCAATCAACTGACCTTTTGTAAATTTCTCTTTTAATATAAGATACGACAATACCATCACAAACACATAACTGAATGTATCAATGACTGCCCCGTACTTCATGTCCACCTTTGTATAAGCGTAGGTGTTTAAAAGAAGAACGGAAAAGGAAATTCCATATGCCGTAATTACACGCCAGTTCAGGTATTCAAAAATCCAGCTTTTATGTTCTTTTTCCGCACTCTGTTTCAATAACACCTGGGAGATGGCTGTAAAAAAAGTTGCTCCGAACATAAGAAGTAAATATGGTGTCATAACCTCTCCCCTCCTTTTTCATTCTCCTTTGGCGCGCTTAGCGAAACTACCACAACGCCTGCCATTACAATCATAAGACCTATTATGTTTTTTCCGCTTAACTGTTCCCCAAAAATCACAACTGCCCATAGCTGACTCCATAAAAGATATACACTCCTGTTTGCATATCCAATATTCAAATCAAATTTTTTGATAATCTTCTGCCAGCAAAAAGCATACAGAAAGCATACAAAAAACATAAGAAACCCGAATACATAAAGCATTGGATTTTTCAGTCCCCCTGCATTTAATTCTCTTGACGCAAGCTTTGAAAATACGCTTGTAAAAGAAAACATCATCACACTTAAATGCAGAAAAAGATAATCTTTTACTCTTTCCATAATTCCTCCAGTGAAATCCCGTCTACAAAAATAGCGCTGTACGCCTCCTGAAGAATCTTTTCAAACTCCTGTATATTTTCCGCCTCTGCCACAAGATGCCCAAGACGGTTTGTACCGTTTTCCATTTTTTCTACGGTATGTCCCACAGGAAAATCAAGCGTTACAAAAACGCCTTTTTCTTTTAAGCTTTTAAGCTTTTCCTCATGAATACATGTAATTGTTCCGTCTTTCGGACTCATAAGAAGCCTTGCCATACAGGGACGTTTCTTTTTTTCTTCTGGAAACCCAGGTTTTTCTCCCATTGCACTCTCCAGAATTTTTTTATAAAAATCAAACCCATAATACAAAGAGATAAGCTCCGGAATACAGGTAGCGCCTGTTCTGCCGCCCACCTCAATCACAGAAACTTCTTCTCCATTTACGAATACATCCGCGTTAAAAAAGCAGTTTTTAAGACCAAGTGCCTTTACTGCACGTTCCATCTGACAACGAATTTCCTTTTCTGCCCCTTCACTTCCGCTGTAAGGAAAACTGTGGCCTGCCGGAATTGTAATTTTTTCGCTTCTGTACACAAACTTATCATGGGGAGCAAGAAAAACAATACGCCCGTCCTGAACTACACCGTCCACTCCGATTTCTGTCCCCAAAAGCGCCTCTTCCACAAGAATATAATCTTTTTTTGAGCAGGAAAACGCCTGCTCTGCTGCCGCAAAAACTCCACCCGCTTCTTTTACAAGAATAATTCCCCGGCTTCCGGAGCTGTCCACACATTTTATGACAACAGGAAAGCCTATGTCTTCTGCAGCTTTCTGCGCCTCCTCACAGGAAAATACTTTTCGGAAATCAGACGCAGCAACTCCTGCCTTTTGAAACGCCAGTTTCATCTTCCCTTTATCTGTCACAAGAGAAGCCGCTTCTTCCGAAATCCCGGAAAGTCCCATATGCTCACACACGTATCCAATAGAAGCAACTGCTACATCTGTCCCTGTTGTACAAATACCGTCTATTTTTTCTGAAATCGCCGCATTCAAAACAGCTTCTCTGTCGGTTGTATTAATATAATATACCTTGTCTGCAAGAGCAAAACCAGGATAATCGCCTTTGATACTTACCACAATTACAAAAAATCCCATTTCCTTTGCAGCCTGAATCAAAGGAAGCTGATAAATTCCCGCTCCAAGAATCATGATTTTTTTCATTTTTTCTCAACCTTTTCCTGTCTTTTCACAATCTCCTTAACTACAGAGCTCACGCTGTGAGCGTCCGCTGCATTTATGGTTTCCCGTACAATATACTGAGGTGTATTATTTAAAATCATAATGATTTTTCCAAGATACTCTCCCACAACGCCCAAAACCATAAGAACCAGACCAAAGAATACAACCATCACACACAAAGTGGAAGACCATCCCAAAGGTACAGAAGGATGGAGAATTTTATTAATAATCACAATTAAGGCAATAATTACTCCTGCCATTGCAGAAAAAATCCCCATAAAAAAAGAAATACGAAGGGGAATCACTGAAAAATTCCAGTATGCCAGCCAAAGATTTATAAGTTTTCGGAATGTATATCCTGATGTTCCGTATTCTCTTTTATGGTGTTCTACCGGTACGTTTCCTATATTGTGGGTAATGCGGTAAAAAATCCCGTCCACATATGGATTAAAGCTGTCGTACTTGATAACCTCGTCCCGGACGGCTTTTGTAACCATCCAGAAGTTACTTGATACAATATCTTTTGGACGATTCAGCATAATTCTTGAGCTTACCTCGTTTAATTTACTTGTCAGATTCTTTAACGGAGAATTTTTCTTTACCGGATAAACGCCGTACACCACATCGTACCCTTCCTCCATTTTATGTATCAGCTTAAAAATCTGAGAAGGGTGCGTCTGCATATCATCATCCATTCCCAGAACGTAATCTCCCTTTGTGTACTGGAATCCCGCCATTAAAGCATTGTGCTGTCCGAAATTCCGCATAAGATTGACACCGCACACATTTGGATATTTTTCTCCGAGACGCCGGATTTCTTCAAAAGTCCTGTCCTTCGAGCCATCGTTTACAAGAACAAATTCACATTCATATCCCTCGTTTTTGTGAAATTCCTCCATAACAAGCTCAACAACCTTTGCAATTGTTTTTTCTGAATAATAACATGGTATAATAACCGAAACTAACATTGACTGCTGCCCTCTTCTTTTTCTAAAAAATCATAAAACAGAGGTGTCCCTCCTGTATGGAGAAAAAGAATCCTGCTGTTTTTAATCTGTTTCTCTTTTATGTACTCCTCCATTCCCCAGAACGCTTTTCCTGTATATATGGGGTCAAAGGGGATTCCATTCATCCTGTACTGTCTTCTGATACATTCTTTTACTTTTTCATCATACAGTCCGTACCCTCCAAGACGGTATTCATCCAGAAGGAAAATTTCTTTTTCGTATCCTGGTTTTAATGTCTCCTTCTTTTTCTTATGATAATCCTCAATCCCCTCCTGAATAATGGAAAACATTCTCTCCTTTTCTCTGGAGGAAATCATGATTCCCATAATTTTCTTTTTATCCTCTGCCTGAAAATGTCCGCAAAGAAGCCCGCTCTGGGTTGCGCCAGTTCCTGATGGAAGAAAAATATAGTCAAACTCCCATCCCTTCTTTTTCTCAAATTCCCGGATTTCTTCATACGCTTCTACATATGCTGCCGCCGCTGTCCCTTCGTTTCCTTTACCTGTTTTATCCCCGTAAATATAATAAGGATTCTTTCCCATATTTTTCAGACGGCTCATCTGCGCTTCCACTGTCTCTGCAATTTCATTTTTCTTACAGTGCACGATTTCTGTGCCGCTCCACTCTATAAAACGTGTATTATTTGTAACTTTTTCTTCCTCATTCTCTCCATGTGAACAAATCATCACACAGAAAATCCCTTTACTACAGCAAAGATTGGAAAGAACACGACAGAGATTCGAATGCTTTTCCCCGTAAATCAACATGGCATCGCATTTTTTCTCCTGCATATCCTGGAAAAAAGCTCTGGCAATCCGCACCTTATTTCCCCCCATAGAAAAAGGAAGCAAATCCTCTCTCATAATGTACATTTCATTTCCATTTTCGGATGTTAATTTTTGAATCTCCGAAGCCATTTTATCACCTCTTTGTTATAAATTATCTGAAATATACTTAACGCAGCTTTTTAATCTGCCTGCAGTTCTTCCAGATTTTTCTTTAACTCAATCATCTTATCACGAAGCTCTGCTGCCTGCTCGAAATTCAAATCTGCCGCTGCTGCGCGCATCTGCTTCTCCACCTGAGAAATCAGCTTTGTAAGCTCCTTGCGATTCATGGATTCCGGATCTTTTTTAAGTTTATCCTCAGTTTTGGCAACTGCCTTGGATACAGCAATTAAGTCACGGACTGCCTTTTTAATGGTAGTCGGTGTAATGCCATGAGCTTTATTATATTCTTCCTGAATTGCCCTTCTTCTCTCTGTCTCGCCAATTGCTTTTCTCATGGAATCTGTCATGTTATCCGCATACATGATAACATGGCCTTCACTGTTTCTTGCAGCTCGTCCTATTGTCTGAATAAGAGAAGTTTCAGAACGGAGGAATCCTTCCTTGTCAGCATCAAGGATAGCAACCAGGGTAATCTCTGGAATATCAAGCCCTTCTCTTAAAAGGTTAATTCCAACAAGAACGTCAAACACATCAAGGCGCATATCTCTGATAATTTCTGCCCGTTCCAGCGTATCCACATCTGAATGCAGATACCTGACGCGGATTCCAATATCCTTCATGTAATCCGTAAGATCCTCTGCCATGCGTTTCGTAAGGGTCGTGATTAAAACCTTATTCTTTTTCTCAATCTCTTTATTTACTTCCCCAACAAGGTCATCTATCTGTCCTTCTACAGGACGCACTTCCACTTTGGGGTCAAGAAGACCAGTCGGACGTATAATCTGCTCTGCGCGCAGAAGTTCATGATTCATCTCATACTCTCCCGGAGTTGCAGACACAAAAAGCACCTGGTCAAGCTTTGACTCAAATTCTCCAAAATTAAGAGGGCGGTTATCTTTTGCAGAAGGCAGACGAAAACCATAATCCACAAGCGTCTGTTTTCTGCTCTGGTCACCGGCAAACATTCCTCCTACCTGGGGAACTGTCTTATGGGACTCATCTATAATAAGAAGAAAATCGTCTCCAAAATAGTCCATTAAGGTATAAGGGGGCTGTCCCGGCTCAAGACCCGACAAATATCTGGAGTAATTTTCGATTCCGGAACAAAAACCGGTTTCCTTCATCATCTCTATATCAAAATTCGTGCGCTCTGCAATTCTCTGCGCTTCTAAAAGCTTATCTTCGCTTTTAAAGTATTCCACCTGTCCGCGAAGCTCCTCCTCAATTTCCCCGGAAGCCTTTAAAATCTGCTCCATAGGCACAACGTAGTGAGAAGCCGGGAAGATTCCCACATGCTTGTCCTCACATTTAATTTCTCCAGTCAGCACATCAATGTCTGTGATACGCTCAATTTCATCTCCAAAAAATTCCACCCGAACCGCACAGTCCGTATAATTGGCCGGAAAAATTTCCAGTACATCTCCCCGTACACGAAACGTTCCTCTGTGAAAGTCCATCTCATTTCTTGTATACTGAATATCCACAAGCTGACGAATCACCTCGTCTCTGTCTTTCATCATACCGGGTCTTAAGGAAATCATCATATCCTGGAAATCCTTGGGAGAACCAAGTCCGTAAATACAGGATACGGAGGATACAATAATCACATCCCGTCTTTCGGAAAGAGCCGCCGTAGCAGAAAGACGAAGCTTATCAATTTCATCGTTTGTGGAGGCGTCCTTTGCAATATACGTATCTGTTGATGGCACGTATGCTTCCGGCTGATAATAATCGTAATAAGATACAAAATATTCGACTGCATTTTCCGGAAAAAACTCTTTGAACTCTCCATAAAGCTGTGCTGCCAGCGTCTTATTATGCGCAAGCACAAGGGTTGGTTTATTTAAAGCCTGAATCACATTTGCCATTGTAAAGGTTTTACCTGAACCGGTGACGCCAAGCAAAGTTTCAAACTGATTACCTTCCCGGAAACCTTTTACAAGCTGCTCAATTGCCTGAGGCTGGTCACCGGTGGGGCTGTATTCTGATACTAATTTAAAATGGTCCATAAATTTTCCTCTTTTCAAATCCTTCTTCATTCCAGATTTTTATCTTCTAATAAGGTTTGTAGCTCTTCTTTACTAGGAAGTACTGTCTCATATTTACTTGCAAATATCTGATTGTTATCTTTAGGTAATGTCATTTCTACAATGGCATCTTTCTTATCTTTGCAAATAATAATACCTATTGTTGGATTTTCATCGTCCAATTTAACTTTTCGGTCATAATATTTTACATACATCTGCATCTGTCCTATATCTTGGTGCTTTAACTGACCAATTGTGAACTACCCATTGTCTAAAGCCAATGGGCTTCCTGCTTCATAGACCTCG
>ERZ1108166.695-NODE-695-length-19595-cov-4.071341_pt1 | contig 19595 bp, 23 predicted proteins | sample MGYA00403702_ERZ1108166 | MGnify/ENA primary metagenome ERZ1108166 (study PRJEB35170, sample SAMEA104062401) | human gut metagenome | biome: human gut; feature: human-associated habitat; material: faeces | place: Denmark | collected 2012-05-01 ...
TAAAAATCGGTATTAACCGACAGCCCCTTTTTTGCTGTTTTCTATGCGAAATGCCCTTGGTGTCATTTGGTACCGCTCTTTAAATACCCTGTGAAAATAGCTGCTGTTTTCATATCCCACTGCTGCAATAATATCGATGATTGCAAGATCCGTATCACACATGAGCGCCGCCGCTTTTTTTAGCCTCTTTCTCTGAAGAAGCTCCTTGAAATTATATCCTGTGCTTTTTTTAATCATTCTGCTTAAAACATGCATGGGAAGATGAAGCATTTCACAAAGCTCCGTGAGCGTGGCATCCTTATATTTCTGCTCAATGTAATCAAGGGTTGTCATTGCCACCATATTTTCATACTGATCAGGAAGGCGCATTTCCACATACTGAACAGAATCCAGAAGATAAAGGAAAATCAGCCCCATTGTTGTCTGATTAATTTTATTATCTTCTCCTTTTCCCGTCACAAGAGAATAAATGATATTTTCCAGAAGATTCTGTATCTGAAGAACCTCCGATACTTTAAAATACAGGTATTCCCCCCGCTCCTCGTCCTGTCTTAAAATATTCACAAGAAAATCAGCAAGAACATTGTTCTGCCCTGCCATCTCGTATGCAATATCAAAAAACTCCGGCAAAATCATAAAATTAATGGCAATGTCGTTTTCTCCTGCCCTTTGAATTTCATGGCGGGTAAACTGGTTCAGAAAAAGAAGTTCTCCTTTTTTCAAAATAACCTTCCTGCCGTCAATAATGTTTACAAGTTCTCCCTCGCATACATAAAGCACTTCTATATAATTGTGCCTGTGTACAGGGAAATCGATAAAGCGGGTATGAGTTCTTACTGCAATCAGCTTGCCCTCCTTCAGCATTTTTCTGCTGTCCACTGTAAAATCCTGACCTGAAGTGTAAAGCTCCTGCTTTACCTGATGCTCCCCGCTTAAAATCGCTCGCTCCTCTTCTGTAATTACCTTCAACTGTTCCAGCAACTCTCTCTGCATAAGCGTCAATCCAGATGAAATACCTTCTGAAGATCAATACTTACCGGACTGTTATCCGGATTTGTCTCCATAATATCAGCCATAAAATCCCACCATTTCCGGTTGATGGCAGTGTCTGCGCCTTTTGCCCAAAGCTCCTCATCCTCAATTTCGATATATCCGAAAAGCGTCAGTGTCTCCCTGTCAAGAAATATGGTGTAATTCTTTCCGCCGTGCTCGTGAATCATCTCCTTCATTTCCGGCCAGAGCTGATTGTGGCGTTTTTCATATTCTTCTTCCATTCCCGGAAAAAGTTTCATTTTAAATCCTTTAATCATATTTGTTTCCTCCTCTTTTTTCTTCTTGTTTTGGTAAAATTCCTGTCTTACAGAAAGAGGACGGAGCCAAAGCTCCGCCCTTCACGGTTTCGTTGCTCTGTATTCTATTTTAGTACAATTTTGCCATTTCTTCAATATTATCCGAATTAAATTCCATTGGCTCGCCAAGAACGATTTCTGTACCGCCGTCGTCAGCCTCTGTAATTGTATAATCTCCAAGATCGCCTGCTGTAAATGTCTCGTCTACTGCGCCGGTAATATCTTCGCTGATAAGAGCACTTGTTGCATAGGCACTGAGTTTTCCAAGACCCTGCATATCCCACAGATAGAAGTATGGGCAAGAATGCGCATCATCATCGCCTGTGTACTCAATCATCTCAGACGGAAGTCCAAGACCTGTTAATTTACAGGAAGAACCGTTGTCCTGAAGATATTTTGCGGCTGCTGCGATACCTACTGTCGTAGGAGCGCAGATTACTTTCAGATCCGGATATTTCTCAAGAAGAGCTGCTGTCTGGTCTGTAGATTTCTGAGGCTCGTCATCACCGTAAGCAACCTCTACAAGTTCCAGTTTGCTGTATTTGTCATCTTCCTCCATAATTTTCTTCATAGCATCAATCCATGCGTTCTGATTTGCGGCCTGAGAAGTAGCGGAAAGAATTGCCCACTGTCCTTCTCCTCCTGTAATATCGAGAACTGCATCCATAAGAGCCTGTGCTACCGCAACTGTGCCTGCCTGGTTGATAAATACCTGACGGCTGTCTTTATTTGGCGCGGAGTCAAAGGAGGCTACCTTAATCCCTGCATCCATTGCTTCTTCCAGTTTTGCCTGAAGAGCATTTACGTCGTTTGCCGCAATACAGATTGCGTCAAAATCCTGGGAAATCAGGTTGTCAAGAACTTTAATCTGAGCGTCTGCTGTTGCTGTCTCCGGATATACTACTTCTACTGTGCCGCCTTCTGCCTCAACTGTCTCCTGGAAAGATTTTGCAGCTACCTCGAAAAAAGCATTTCCTGCTGATTTTCCAACAAGTGCGATTTTCTGGTCGTCTGCCACGCCTGCCATAACAGGAGATACTGCTCCGAGAATCATAGTTCCGCAAAGAAGTGCGCTGATAATTTTTTTGTTCATGTCTTTTCCTCCCTTAGATTTGGAATTTTTTATTTGCAACTGCCGCGTCTCCCGGCAGTCAACAACCCTTTTCATTTACTTTCATTAATTTACCTTTTTGCTTTTTACTGCTGTTTTAATCTGTCCGATTATATTCGGAAGCGCCACTGCGCCGATGAGAAGAAGTCCGAGAATCAGAAGAATCACCTGGGCGTGAACGTTCTGCTGTCCAAGTCCCACACGGAGACATACAATAATGAATGCGGAGATAATTCCTCCTGCAAGGTTCCCTTTTCCGCCTGTGGAGGAGATTCCTCCAAATACAGCCATCGCAATGGCGTCCATCTCAAATCCGTTTCCTGTTGTTGTATTCGCACCGTAGGAGGTTGCCACAATAAACAGGGCGCAGAGACCGGAAAAAGCTCCCATCACTGTATAAATAATAAAACGGATTTTCTGTACATGGATTCCTGAATAATATGCTGTCAGACGGTTTGTTCCAACTGCATACACTTTTCGTCCGAATGTGCTCTTTCCAAGTATCACTGCCGCAATAATCGCAAGAATTAATACGAGGAATAAAATATAGGGAACATCTCCCAGCTTTCCTGCCATTGCCCGAAAACCGTCCGTGTTCGACGCGGAAATACTTCCGCCGCTTCCAAGTGCGATTTCCGCAATTCCTCTGAAAATAATCTGCGTTGCAAGCGTTACGATCATCGGAGGCAGTTCCTGAAACTTTGTAAGAATAAAGCCGTTCACAGCTCCGCACAGAGTTCCCACAACAAGAGCTGTTACGATAACCACCGGGAACGGCGCTCCTGTATTGCACACCATACAGCTTGTAGTTGCGGAGAGACATACAATAGCACCAACGGAAATATCAATTTCTCCAAGAACAAGTATGTACGCCATAGGAAGCATGAGAAATACTTCTGCAAGATAAACAGGCATCTGTCTGAGGAGACTTTTTACATTATAAAATTCTGAGAAGCTGGCGCAGAAAATATTGACCAGGATAAACAGGAGCACCAGGATTCCTTCCCAGCTGAAAATCATTTGTTTTACCGGATTCTGCGGCACATTATTAATACTTCTTCCTGATTTTCCAGCCATGTTTACATCTCCCTTCTCTTTAATGCGTTTTTATCTGCAATGCGCTGAAGCACTACGTTTACAACCACAACAACAAGAATCAGAACTCCCTTAATTGTATTCTGCCATAAAGCGTCAAAGCCTACAAGCGGAAGAGCCTTTGCTATTGTTGCAAGAATAAGAGAACCCAAAAGCGCTCCCAAAACGCTCCCTCTTCCTCCGCTCATGCTGACACCGCCGATTACACAGGCTGCAATTACGTCCATCTCGCCGCCCTGCTGCATATCCGGCATGGCTGAAGCATAGACAGACACCTGAAGTGCTCCGCCTAAACCTGCAAGAAAGCCCATGATTACGTATACCATCATTTTAATATTCTTTACATTAATACCGGAAACCTCCGCTGCGGAAGCATTGCTTCCTACCGCATAAATCTTTCTTCCCGTTCTCGTCCATTTCATAAAGAAATAGAAGAACACGTAGCAGAGGATAATTACCCAGATTACACAGTTAAGCCCCAGAAATTTCGTTGTTGCAAAATCCTTAAAGCTTCCAAGAGCCGCCGCTCCTGCCCACTCGCCGCCGTTTGATACAAGATAACCCATTGCACGGAATACATACATAAATCCCATTGTTGCTATGATTGGCGGTACGTTTGCCCTTGAAATCACAAGACCTACAAGAAGTCCGCAGACAGTTCCAATCGCAACAGAAATTAAAAATGCAAGAACAGGACTTGTAATCACTTCATATTTTAAAAGCATACCAACGGACATACCGGAGAGCGCCAGTGTGGACATAATGGAAATATCAATTCCGCCCACAAGCATAACGCAGAGCATGCCAAGCGCCATAACCATCGTAACAGCATTGTTCTTCAGCATATCCATAATGGATTTCGGTGTGAGAAAGGACGGACTGATGACCGTTACCGCTGCAAAAAGCAGAATCAGGATTCCCACAAGAAGTATCTCACGGGAGCCTGTAATTTTCTTTAAAGCCGATTTCTTATCCATTATTTACTCCCCTTTCCAGTTCCTTTTTCCATTGCCAGTTCAAGGATTCTTTCCTGTGTCGCCTCATTTCTCTCCAGCTCTCCTGTCTTTCTGCCGTTACACATAATCATAATCCTGTCTGCCATTCCCAGGATTTCCGGCATTTCAGAAGAAATCAGAATGATTGCATATCCTTTCTGCGCCAGTTCCCCCATAATCGCATAGATTTCTGCTTTCGCCCCTACGTCAACGCCCTTTGTCGGTTCGTCCATAATAACGACCTTCATTTCCTGACTGAGTGCTTTTGCAACTACAACCTTCTGCTGATTTCCTCCTGATAAGGAACTTGCAGGCTGGAAAATATCAACCGCTTTTGTATCTACCTCTTCAAGAAGCCTTTTTGCCAGATTCCTCTCTGTCTTTTCGTCATTTAAGCCATACTTTGCATATTTTCCCATTGTAGGAAGAGTTACATTTCTTCCAAGCCCCCAGCTCATAATCAGACCTTCCTTCTGTCTGTCCTCAGGAAGAAGAATAATTCCTTTTTCCATTGCATCAGAAGGTCTTCGTATATGTACTTCTTTTCCTTCAAGGTACACATGCCCTTCGTCAGGATGGGTTATGCCGCACACAGCTTCCATAACCTCTGTTCTTCCTGCTCCTACAAGACCTGTCAGACCGAGGATTTCTCCTGCACGCACAGAAAAAGAAATGTTTTTAAAATATCCTGTTCTGGAAAGCCCTTCCACACGAAGCATTTCTTCCCCGGGCATTACCTCCGGTTTCGGAAACAGATCTGTGATTTCACGGCCTACCATTGCCTTAATAAGATCTGCATTTGTTATGCCGTCCACATCATAAGTCCCGATATACTGAGAGTCACGAAATACCGTTACTCTCGAAGCAAGACGGTACATATCTTCAAAGCGATGTGAAATAAAAATAATAGAAACTCCATCTTCTCTTAATTTATCAACAAGTGTGTAAAGTTTTTCTGATTCCGATCTTGTAAGCGCCGCTGTGGGCTCGTCAAGAATAATGATTCTTGCATGGGTGGACATTGCTTTCGCAATTTCTACCATCTGCTGCTGTGCCACGCTTAAGGTTCCCATTTCTGCAGACGCGTCAAAATCTGCGTCCAGCTCTTTTAAAAGCTTATTTGCTTCTGCATTCATATTTTTCCACTGGATCATTCTGTTTTTTACAATTTCATGACCCATAAAAATATTTTCTGCAACTGTTAAATCCGGATAAGAGGTAGGGTGCTGATATACTGCCGCAATTCCTGCCGCCTGTGCATCTTTTGGACCTTTAAAATCCACCTTCTGTCCATTCAGGAACATTTCTCCCTCTTCTGCTTTATGTACGCCTGTAATTACCTTGATAAAGGTAGATTTTCCTGCGCCGTTTTCTCCCATCAGGGCATGAACCTCTCCGGGCTTTAGCTGAAACTGTACATGATCCAGCGCCTTCACACCGGGAAAAATTTTCGTAATTCCTTTTAATTCCAGAACATATTCAGACACGGCATTTTCTCTCCTCTCTCTGCTGTTCGCTTCTTTCACTGTCTTTATTTTATCATCTGAAAAATTTTTTTAAAACCGGAAAATATTTCGAATCAGGGTAATATATTTTTCTGTTTTTTTGTGATAGAATAATTTCATATTTATTTCGGAAAGGAGCGTTATACTTCCATGAAACTTCTGATTGTAGACGATGAAGAGCTTACCAGAACAGGCTTAATTTCCTCCATAAACTGGGAATCTCTCGGCATCACGGATATTTTTCAGGCGGACGACGGCATAAATGGTCTTCAAATGGCTCAGACCTACAGACCGGAAATTATTCTCTGCGATGTGCGTATGCCCAGAATGGACGGCATTACCATGCTGGAGCGTCTGGAAACGATTCTCCCGGATTCTATTCCGGTTTTTATGAGCGGTTATTCTGACAAAGAATATTTAAAGGCAGCTATTAAGCTGCGCGCAGTAAATTATATTGAAAAGCCATTAAATCCCGAGGAAATTTCCGAGGCTTTAAAAGAGGCTGTATACCTCCACCACCAGAAGCTTCGCTCCCACAGGGCAGAAACTCTTCATTCTCTGGAAACAGCTTCCAGACTTGCCCTTGCCCTTACCGTGCCTTTTCCCGCCCACAAAGAAGAAATTACCGGGCTCGCAGAAGAGCTTTCCTTAAAACTGTCTGCCTCCGCCTGTTTTACTTCTATGATACTCCATATGTCTCCTTCTATGGAGCTTTCTTCGGAAGAATCCGGAAAGTATTTTCAGGAATTTAAAGACTTTCTCTGTTCCTTCCATATGGAAGTCCTTTTTGTTGCAAAGCACAGCCGGTATCTGATTTATTTTATTATAAGCCCCTCTGCCCTCTCCTCCGCTTTCCTTAAAAAAGCCGGAGATTTTCTGAAATCACTCTTTGAGCGCCACGGAAATTTTTTCCTGGCTGCCGGAGACTCCCTTTGTGGAATCAGCAGAGCATATCAGTCTTACGCCTCCGCTGTCATACTTTTGCAGAGCAGCTACTTTTTCCCTGTAAACACGCTTCTGACTGCACAGTCCGCAAAACAGGCAGACTCTCATATGGGACAGGAAATCGCGGCGCTTCCAGGAGACGAAGCCTTCAAAAAGGCGCTTTCCCTGAAAAATAAAAAACAGGCGGAAGAAGTTTTAACGCTTCTTTTCCACGCTTTTTTCCAGAGTCCGTCCTTTCTTCCAAATCAGGTCAAAGACCTTTATTATAAGCTCCTTGACGCTGTGGAAACGGCGGGCCGGCAGAATCAGCTTCTTGACTCCTCCCCGGGCGACAGCATTATGGCGGGAATTGAAGCCTGTTTTTCTTATGAGGAGCTTCACTCACTTCTCGTAAACCGCACAGAAGATTTTTTCCGGCGGCTTTTTGAGGCAGCACCGGAAAATCCGACGGTTTTTCTTATTAAAGAATATATATCCGATAATTATCAGAAGGAAACTCTCTCTGTAAAGGACATCGGCGCTCATGTATTTCTTTCCGCCTCTTACGTGTGTACATTTTTTAAGAATGAGACAGGCAAAACCTTAAATCAGTATCTGACAGAATACAGAATGGAACAGGCAAAGCAGCTTCTTCGCGATCCCAGATACAAAATCGCGGATATTTCGTCCAGAGTAGGATACAGCGACGGCAATTATTTTGGAAAAAGCTTCAAAAAATACACAGGATTCTCTCCCTCGGAATACAGAGAAAGGGAAAGCGTATGAATGAAATTTTTTCCGGTCCGAAAAAATGGTGGGCAGACACAGGACTGCAGGCAAAATTTACTGCCGCGCTCATGACGCTGATTCTTGTTCCTGCTATCTTCGTGGGAGTTTTCTTCTACAGCCGATTATACGACATGGTTGTGGCAGATACGATTCGAAAGGAACAGGATATTTCAGCTAAAACTGCCCCTCTTATTGAAAGCACTGTAAATTCTGTTTTGAACGCAGCCCAGACAGTCTCCTCTTTAAGCTTTTACCGCACGCTTTTTGAGGAAGGTATCAATATGCCGTTCAGCACAGCCGCCAGTTCTTCTGAAGCAGAAAAATTTCATAAGGATATAACCCGCATTCTGGAACACTCCATTCTCACAGGGTTTCAGATTTATGTGGACCTCCCAAATGAAGATTCCGGACTTTTTACAGGAGAGTACACAAAAGATATTTTTGCTCCGCTCTCCCATGCAAAAGGCACCTACTGGTACGGTATTTTTCAGGGAACCGGCACCTCCAGCCTTTTCTGCCCTCCTTTTTATCTTGGAGAACAGGAACAACATACTTACGGAAACGAGGCATATATCCGCACAGACTACATCCGCTATCACGACAGCAGCTTAAAGGTCTATATCGCCTGCTATTATTCCAGCAGTAATTTTGAGCAGATTTTAAAAGACAGTCTTGCACTTTCCGGAAGTGTTTCCTACATTGTAAATGAGCGTGACAATATGGTTGCCTCCTCGAACTCCTCCCTTTCCGGAATTTACTGGCTGGATTATAACACTATTAAAAGCTCTTTTATGTCCTCCAACAGCTTTATTGAAAAAAAGATTCTGGAAGACAGAGTGTATGCAGGTTTTTATAACATTGATAAAACAGATTGGTTTCTTGTCACCATTTTGCCCTCCGCCCCGCTTATTCAAAAGAGCAACGAGATTATCGTGCAGTTCGCCCTGATTTATGCAGGCTTTGTCATTGTCGCCTCCATACTTGCCAACATTTTATCCCATTCCATCACAAACAGAATTTCTTCTGTAATCCGCCAGATGAAGAAGGTAAAAGAAGGTCCGCCTGTCCCTATGGAAAGCCCGGATCAGCACGATGAGGTAGGCGACCTGATCGACACCTATAACTACATGACAAGAAAAATGGAACAGCTTATGGAAAACCAGGCGAAAGCTGCGGAGGATTTGCGGACTGCGGAATTTCGTTCTCTCCAGGCACAGATAAATCCTCATTTTCTGTATAATACTATGGATATGATAAACTGGCTTGCCCAACAGGGACGAACATCTGAAGTCAGCAATGCGGTCCAGAATCTTTCCCGCTTTTATAAGCTCACCCTGAGCCGCAAGGAAAGTCTCTCTACGATTGCAAGTGAGGAAGAGCATGTTTCCATATATGTTCATATCCAGAATATGCGCTTCCACGACAGTATTTCCTTTATTTCCGATATTCCGGACGAACTGATGGAATTTTCCATTCCCAAACTGACTCTCCAGCCTGTTGTGGAAAATTCTATTCTTCACGGAATTATGGAAAAGCCATCAAAATCCGGAACCATCGTCCTGACCGGCTGGCGCGAGGACGGAGATATTGTGCTTCTTATTTCCGACGACGGAGTGGGAATACCAAAAGAAAAGCTGTCCTGTATTTTATCAGGAAAGGGACGCAGCGCCTCCGGCGGTTCAAATATTGCAATTTATAACACCCATCGCCGCCTCCAGATTTTGTACGGAGAAAAATACGGTCTGTCTTATCAGAGCACAGAATTCTCCGGTACAGAGGTGCAGATTCGTCTTCCTGCCAGACAACCGCAAAATGAAAAACACGATACGAAAGGAACAGAACATGAAAGAGATTTTACTTTATAATTTTGAAGAAAACGAAAGATACCGCCAGATTCGGCGGTATCTGAACAAGTCACATATTGAACTTCATATTGTGCGGGCACCAGAATTTTCAAAGCCTCTCGGCGCTCTTTTTCACCTCCCCGGTTTCCCGGATAAGTCAGCTTTTCTTCCGGGAGAAAATTTCAGAGAAGAAATGATAGTCATGAAAGACTTTTCTCCACAGGAGCTTGACGATTTTCTCGCCTTTTTCCACCGAAACAGCCTTGCCCCTGTGGAATTAAAAGCAGTTCTCACTCCCATTACCATGCACTGGAGCTCCGTCCAGCTTTATAAAGAACTGAAAAAAGAACAGAAAGCCATGACAAAGAAAAAGTAAGCACGTTTTTTGTTCTATGCATCATTTCATGAGAAACATCCATTTTCCCAGGTGTTTTCCGCATTTTGATACAGGCAGGAGAATCATTACGCTAAGTGCAAAGCTTACAAAAAATAAAATTCCAGCCTGAAATATAAGCGGAAGGCCGCCCACCGGCAGATATTTTACCAGAAGTATCTGTATAGGTTTATGAAGAAGATACACTCCAAAACTACATTTTGCAGTCCATCTCACCACTTTTCCCGGGATGTCCCACACATTTCTGCGAAGCAGTTCCAATACGCAGACTGCACATACAAAAATCCCGGCACTTGTATACCAGGTAAGTTTTGTGGACGCATAATACTGATGACTGTACAGAAAATACTGCCCTGCAATATTAAAAGACATTGCTGTGATTCCCGCAAAAAAAATCCAGCCCGTATGTATTCTTTTTAAAAGCTTCCTCCTGCCAATCATATATCCCAGAACCAGATACAGTCCGTAAATCCCTCCCAGAAATTTTACATCCAGTTGAGGTTTCAGCCCAACTCCCGGAAAAGCTTCTCCCCGGAACACCTCCACTGTAGGAAGAAGCACGAAGTTAAAGACCGCAAGCATTCCCGGAATCAGGAAACTTTTATTTTTTTGGAAACTCATCATCAGCTTCGATAAAAACGGAATAATCAAATACATTCCGAGAATCATGGGCATATACCACATATGGGAAAGCCCCGGATCTTTTAAGAACAGCATTTCTCTTAAAAGTATTCCCGGAAAAAATCCCTTATCCTGCACCTTCCACTGAAATATGTAATTAATAAAAACCCAGATTTCTGTTGTAACAAGCATGGGAATGAGATATTTTTTATAAAACGAAAACGGCTCCCATTCCCTTCCCAGCATAAGCACTCCTGTAATTCCCAGAAACAGTGGTACGCCGAGTCTGCCTGCCATAAACAGAAAATTTAAAAGGAACCACTGTATGAATCCTGTCTGTGCCTGTCCCAGAAGAATCGGACGGTAATACGCTTCCGCAGCATGGCACAGGACAACACATATGACAGCAAATACTCGTGCATAATCAATCCATATAATTCTCTTTCGTTCTATGTTATTCACCTCCGTGGGGATTAAGCGGTTTATTTCTTTCTACAACTCTCATGTATTCGGCAAAATACGCCGGACAACATTTTGTTATCCGGCGTTTTCTGATGTGAAAAGCGGTTTTATGCTGGCTGTCAGCCGCGATACCCTTCCGAGTATCTGAAAAGCCTCAGAAATTACCCTGCCTGAGCGCAGTACAGCTTTTACGTGCCGTCTCACGGAGTTTTGCTCATTTATATTATATACATCTCTGGTTAAAATATCAACTGCTTCTCAAAAATTCACATTTTATTTTACTTTCATACTCTTAATTCCGCTCCAGTCAGAGTAGATTCTCTTTCCGTTTACTACATTAAACGTTCTCACACGTACATAATATTTTGCTCCGCTCTTTACATCTTTTCTTGTGTAGCTGCGGATTCCTCTGTTATTAACAGCTACGTATTTTGCCCCCTTCATATTGGAAGACGTTCCATACTGAATCTGGTAGCCGTCTGCATTGGAATTGGCTCTGTACTGAATATTCAGCCATCCTTTTTTCTGACTTAAAAGCTTTGTAATCGGCGTTCCATTTGGTCTTACATTTATGGTACATTTTGCAGATTTTCCGTTAATTGTCATTCCTGTAATTACGGCTGTTCCCGCCTTCTTTGCCGTCACTTTTCCGCTTGCAGAAACAGAGGCTATTTTTGAATTGGAACTTGTCCATGTAACGCTCTTAATAATGGCATTGTCCGGTTTTACAGTCGCCTTTAAAGTAAATGTACTTCCTGCCTTCATATTTGCCGATTTCGCACTTAAGGTAATGGAAGTAACAGAAGGCTCTGCTGTACGAATATCAAGAAAACGTATTCCATTTCTCTTTGCAAAATCCTGTGCTGTAGAACCGGAATAACCATACATCGTCAGCTTCGGCGTTGCCTCGAAAGAATTTATCTCTATACGCGTATTGGGATTGCATACATAAACTTTCTCTAAAGAAGAGCACCCTCTAAAAGCCTCTCCTGCAATATACTGAACACTTTCCGGTATTCGAATTTCTTTTAAGCTTGTACAATATCTAAATATGTTTCCGATTTCTCTGCACTTTTCCATCTTTACGTTCTGTAAATTTGTGCACCCGGAAAATGTATCACTGCTTATACTCTCACAATTTTTTAAATCTATGCTTACCAGACTGGAGCAATTCTCAAACACAGCACGATTCAGCTCTTTCAGAGAAGATGGGATATTTATAGAAGTCAGACTTCTGCAGTTCTGAAATACGTAACTGTCAATTTCTCTTATTGTATTCGGCAGAGTAACACTCTTTAAATTAGCGCATCCGTTAAAAGTATTCATTTCAATCTTTGTTATAGGTGCTTTGATGACTACACTTTCCAGATTGTTGCAGCTATAAAATGCAGATCCACTTAACTGAGTAACTGTTTCCGGAATTGTAATTTCTCTGATTCCACTTTCCATAAATGCTCTGGCTCTTATGCTTTTTACTGTTGAAGGAATATTTACTTTTACAACATTTGTCTTTCTTAAAAAACATTCACTTCCCAGACTTACCACCCGATAACCGTCAATGCTTTCCGGCACATTTACAACTGTGTCATTCCCCAGATATTCTGTGAGCGCACAGGTATTATTGTAAAAATCAGCCTCGTACTTAAATGTTCCATTGCTCACTTCTGCTCCTGCAAAACAGGATACATTACAACAAAGCCAGACAGTCATAAGTGTAACTGCCATACACAATCCTTTCCATAATTTTTTCATTTTTTCGGTTCCTCCTTCTTCTTGTTTTCTTATAATAATACAATACCATATTCTCCATTATTTTCAACTATTTTGAGTAGATTAAAATTAAAATCAGATACTTTTCTCCGTTCCACTTTACAATCAAAATTCTTAACACCGTATTCCTGTATTTTTCATTTTTTATAAACTGACGCAGAAGGACAAGTCTGCTTCTCCAGAGACAAATTGTCAAGAACTTTTTAATCAAATTCACAAAAAATCTACAAAAAAGGTGCCAGAAGCATTGTATGGCTCCTGACACCTCGTTTGACAGCTTACATTTTTCCGTTCAGCAGGTCTTTGCAGAGATACGCGTAGTCTGGCAGCTGGTTGATATATGGCCCCCAGCGCCGCTTGATTTCGGCCAATTCCAGCGGGTCGGCTGCTTCCAGTGCATGATCGTTGCCCGTCATATACAAAACATCCGTAGCAACATCGTCCAAACACCTGCCGCAGAGATCGGCGGCTGATTCTATCCTGATGCCAGTATCCACATAAAGCGGATTTACGCCAATCGTCAGCCAGACATAGCCTACCTTGTCCGACCAGAGCAGTTCAAAATCATGGCTTTGCCGCAGATGTTCCGTAAAGACTTCCTTTACTCGCTCAATTTCATGTTTCTCTTTTTCTGTGTAAAGCATTTTTGTGTCCTCCTTGACAAAAATTTTGGTGTGTACCATCATCAGTTTAGCACAAGGCGGCTTCGTTTATCAGTCTGTCACATCTGCTGAATTTCATTTTTGAGCATACGCTTGATTTTATCGCTCATGGTTTCTGTGCTGGTATTGCTGAAATGGACATGAACCTTGTAGGTCATCTTGCCGATTTTCTTTACCATCGCTGGCGTGTTTTCCGGCGCTCTGGCCGCAGCAGCGGCGTCTGCCATCTGCATAGTACGGGGTTCTTTGTTCATGGCGCTCCTTTCTCCGAACGGGTCTGTGCCGCCCGGTAAAAAATCAATCGTGCTTACTGTTTACAATGTCTTTTGCTGCCTGTCGGGTAGCACCGGCATTTTCTTCCCGGAAATTCTTCCCGTCAAAGAGAATCGGCGCACACCGTTCCAGAATACGGTCATAGATACGGGCGTGAGCCAGATCAGGCGGGTTTTTCAACTCGGACAGTTTTAAGTTTGTTGTGATAATCATGGGTCTGCGGCTGCGATAGCGGCTGTCGATGACGAAAAACATCTGCTCCATAGCATATTCTGTACTGCGCTCTACACCCAGATCGTCAATGATAAGCAGGTCATATTCGTCAAAGCTGGCAATAAACTCTGACCTGTCCTCAGAGAACATCCCGGTCAGGCGGTTCAGAATGGTGGGGAAGTTCGTCATCAGCACCGGCACATCCTGGTCAAGCAGAGCGTTGGCGATACATCCGGCGAAAAAAGATTTGCCGGTTCCCACATCTCCAAACAGCAAAAGCCCGATATTGCTCTTATATGCCTCTTTCCAGTTCTCCACATAGGCATGAGCCTTGTCCATCAATGGGTTTTGCCCGTTATCATTGGAAAATGTGTAGTCGTACAGATAACGGTCTTGCAAGCCCTGTGCCTTTCGGCGTTTGATACGCTCCATGCGGCGCTGCCGTTCTTCAGCAGCCTTGCGCTGCTCCTCAGCCTCCCGCTGGCACTGGCAGATGCAGCGCGGCATAAAGTAGCCGGATTTCCCGAAGCATGGCACAACGGTCTGCCTCTGGCCGCCGCATTTCTTACAGTGGATGAGACCGTCTGACGCGTCTATATATTCGTCCTCAGCCAATTCCACATCGGCAGCTGCCTTGTCGATGAACGCCCGGATTTCTGCGGTAATCTCAATCATACAGTTTCATCCTCCTTTACGCTGTAATCCCGGTTGCGTGAGGGTGTGACAGTTTTTTTAGCGTCCTCACCGGCCCAGCGCCGGATGGTCGCTGCATGGCTCTGATAACGCTTGCCGGTAGAAGCCATGTACTCGGACAGCTTTTCGATGTACTGTTCCCATACAGCAGGAAAGCTGGCCTGCAAGTCTGCCAGTTCTTCATCCGTCAGGAAAACATTCTGGTAGCGACCATAGGTGTGGGAAGGGTGCCCCGTTTCAGGGCGTACCTTCTCTATCTCTCTCTTTATCTCTATCTCTTTCTCTAACTCTATCTCTATCTCTGGTGGACGAATGTCGGACAAATGTCCGCCACTTGTCCGGAGCGCAGAAAGAGCCTTATTTTGAAGCCTTGCAGCCCGCTTTCGCTCGGCCTCGGTAGAGGACTGGCCAATTAAAAGTTCGATGTTGCTCATGTAGAATGTGCCGCTGTCCAGCACTTCCACAAGACCCAGCTTCAAAAAGATCTGCAAGGCTCTCTCCACAGTGCCGATCTGCTGGCGGGTGATGGTAGCGATCATCTGCGCCGTGTAAGGGATGTCCTCGTCAAGCTGGAGCCGCCCGCCATGTTTCAACGATTTCAGGTACAGCTTGAGCAGAATGTTAGAATACAGCACACCGTCCTGCATACTTTCCAGCAGCACGATGGAATCATCGTCAAAATAGTTTTCTTTGAGTTTCAGGTAATAATATTTTCGATTGTCTGACATCTTTCATAAAGCCGGTAACCTCCTTGAATGAATTTATTGTTAAATATTCGTGCAAAGTATTGTTTTCTTCGTGCAAACGACATATACTATAATTGTCAGCAGAAAGGGGTTGATTGTATGGCTGGAAATACCACAAACATCAGTATCCGCATGGACGCAGATTTGAAAGCGCAGGCGGACGCACTGTTTACTGAACTTGGCATGAACCTGACTACGGCGTTTAACATCTTTGTACGCCAGTCGCTTCGTGAAGGCGGCATTCCTTTTGAAGTAAGGCTGGAACAACCGAACAAAGAAACGATTGCTGCCATGCTGGAAGCGGAAAGGATTGCAAAAAACCCGTCTGTAAAGGGCTACAATGACCTTGACGAGTTGTTTGCTGACCTGAAAAGATGAAAGAAACCAAATATACCGTCAAGTACACGACCAGTTTCAAAAAAGACTACAAACGAGCCATCAAGCGTGGCTTGAAGATCGAGCTGCTGGAGCAGGTCGTAGCATTGCTGGCAATGGGCGAGCCGCTGCCGGATAAAAACCGCGACCATGACCTGTCCGGCGATTGGGCAGGCCATCGGGAATGTCATATTCTCCCGGACTGGCTGCTTGTCTACCGCATAGAGGATGATGTTCTGGTGCTGACGCTGGCCCGCACCGGCACACACAGCGATTTGTTCGGCAAATAAACAGTCTGCCGCCGTATGGGGAAACCTGTACGGCGGTTTTTCTATATGCAAAAGTATGTCGTGAAACGCGACGCACTTGACAGGGGTACGCCAAAACGCGGTAGCCTTTACCGCTCCGGCCCACGGTCGTGAGACTTGTCCCTTTCCTGTCGGGACAGCTGCTTGGCGGTTTTGCGGAGCCGTTCCACTGCTTTCAAATCCTCCCGCATGGATTTCATGGCAAGCGTGTCCGTCTGCTTTCCGGCGGTCAGCTGGTCGATCTCCCGCTGCCATGCCTTCGGGGTGATCCCCTCGCCGCTGTCTTTCAATTCTTTCAGATACCGGGCTGCTGCGTCATACAGGATCAGTTCCCGGCTGTGGCGCTGCTCAAACTGTTCCCGCTTTTCCGGCTTTACTTTGGCAAGCTGTTTGTGGATGGACTTGTACTGGTTGTACTGTTCCCACATCTCCCCGCGTTCGGTAAGAGTGGCGATCCGGCGCTCAGCCTTGACGATCTTTCCCCGCAGGTCATAGTAACGGCTGTTCATATCAGCGATTTTTTCATGAAGCTGCTGCATAGACTGGATGCCATTTGCCTGTAAAAAGCTGAATAGTGCAGCGCTTTCCTGCAAAGCCCGGATTTTTCCGGTGCGGGTGCGGGAAGTGTTCAACTGCTGCTGGGCCTCCCACAAAGTGGTCAAGCTGCTTTGCTGTGTTTGTGGTTTTTCCGCTTCGTCTTTCGACCAGCGATAAAGACGGGTAATGCGGGCTTTAATTTCTTTCAGCAGTTTGTTGTCGGCGGCGATCTGTCGGTTTACGTCTCCCTTGTCGGTGCGGATACCGCGCTTTTCCATTTGGCTGGCGGCTGGCCCCAGATGGACAGAGGGAATTTTATCAATGCCCTGCCGCTTGTAGCTGCGGTGGTCAATGCGCCCCGGTCTACCGGCAGATTCCAGCGCCCGGTTGGTGTAGGCTGCCCACGCTGCCCGCCAAATCTCCACATTTCCTTTATCGTTCCAGTCGGTCGTATCCTCCCGATGATTTTTCCAGCCGCCTTTCCCATCCGGGATGCGCTGTCCGTTCTCGTCCAGATCGTATGCCTTGCGGCACTTTGCACCCCACTGCCCGTTTTCTTTCAAAGGCCGGAGCGTCAGCATGATATGGACATGAGGGTTACCGGTTCCCTTGTCATGGATAGCAAAATCGGCGCACATTCCTTTGTCTACAAAGTTGTCCTTCACATAGGCACGCACAAGGGCAAGCTGTTGTTCGCCGGACAGTTCACGGGGCAGAGCTGCTTCGATCTCGCGGGCAAGCTGGCTGTCCCTTGCTTTCTCGATTTGCTCCACACTGTTCCAGAGGATAGAACGGTCTGCAAATTCCGGCGGGGCGTGGGCAGGCAGCATGATCTCCGCATGAACAATGCCGCCTTTCCGGGTGTAGTCGTGGGTCATTCCGTCCCATTCATTTGTCAGCTTGGTTCCGCTACGGTAAGCAGCTGCGGCAACGGCAGAACGGCCTGCGCTGCGCTTGATGATACTGACGGGGATATGACAGAAATCTATGGGGAACACCTCCTTTCAGTGAGGGGGATAACAGGCTCTGTGGAGCCGGACAAACGCAAAGCGGGTGTTTGGCTGCGCAGAGCGCACAAGGGGTTTGGGGAGCGTAGCTTCCCATCGCGGACGAAGTACGCAACGCCCCCGGCAGGGCGCACAGCACCGGCAACGGTGTATAAGTGCGCCCTTGTAAACAAGGGACTTATGGCGTGTCCCCGGATTTTGGCAGGTTTGCAGTCAATTCCACAGCCCCCGGAAGATGGGACAGGGCAATCAGAAATGCTTTGACCTCTGCGCTGGAAAGGTTAGGAGCCAGCGGGAAAATCCCCTCTAAAATGGCTCCACGCTCAATCAGGCGGCGGGTGCGAACCCTGCGTTCTTCGTTCCGCTGCTTGTTCTCCAAAATCTTCTTGCGGTTTTCAAGCTGCCGGATCTCCTTCAGGACTTTCTCCCGTTCTTCTTTTTGGGTTTGGGCTGTATTTTTTTCGTTCATGTCATGCACCTCTTTTCTTTGAAAACGCTCATAGATTGACTGTCCATTTCTGACGAGCAAAGTACCTGCGCAGCCTCCGCAGTGCGGCGTGGATGGATTTTCCCGCCTGTGATGGTGTAATACCCTCCATTGCGGCAATATCTTTCACTTTCATACTCAGCATATAGCGGGCGTGGACACGGCGAGCCTGCATAGGCGGCAGGGAAGAAATGGCTTCATACAATCGCCGTATCAGTTCTTCGTATTCGGCTAATTCTTCTTTTTCTATCAGATGATCCTCCGGCGATGGCTGCGCCCAGCCGATTGCGGCATTTTCGATTCCGTCGTTACAATCGAGGGAGTAAAACGCTTTATACCGGAACATCTTGCGTTCTCTGGCGGCCTCGGCTCTCTTATCCAGAAGAAACGCTTCGACGATCTCATCGGACACCTCCACAAAAATGTCCTCTTTGCAAAATGGATAATATTGTTTGAGATTGATGGTCTGCATAGGCACGCCCTCACTCTGTTTGAAAAAGGTCATCATAGCAACGGCGCATATTCCGCAGACCCCGGCGGATGGCAACGCTGACCTTACTGCTGTGGATACCCTCTCTCCGGGCGATTTCCGGCTGCTTGATACCGGCAATGTAGTAGGCGTGAACACGGCGGGCCTGTGTCGGAGTGGCATGAGCCAGAGCCGCAGGCAGAGCTGCAATCAGGTGCAGGCGGGTGGTCATTTCTTCTCGTTCCAGCAAAATATCTTCCGGCGATCTGCTGTGTTCCAGCGCGTAATTTTCCATCCAGCTGTATGCGTCCAGAGAGTAGTAGGCGCGGTGGTAGACTTTCCGGCGCTCATAGTTCTCCATCTCCCGCTGGGCCTGATACATCGCTGTCCATACCTCGTCCGTAACATCCACAAACTCGTCATGCCGGTAGTGGGGATACATCCACCGCAGATTGATTGTTTTCATAGGCTTACCTCCTGAAAATCGGAGAGGCGGGCAGCTCGTCCGCTGTCCGCCCCTCGCTGAGATAAGGGAAATGATCCCTTTCACTTGGTAGCCAGAAAACAGGTCATTCGTTAAGCCTGTTCTCAAAGAAATTTATAAATTTTTTTCTGACCGCCTCCACACTTTGATACACAGCCACTTTGGAGCAGCCGCACAGCACACCGATCTCTGCAAGGCTCAGCCCGTCAAGCGCATAGAGCAGGAACCGGCGGCGCTGAGCCTCGGTACAGGTGTCCAGAACCGCCATCAGCTCATGCAGCGTTTCCATGCGGCAAAGGTATTCTTCCGGCGTTTCACCGTAGGCTCCTACACCCTCGGTGGTAATGATGTACTCGTCAAACTCCCGGCCATCCCAATGCCGCCGCTGTTCATGAAACAGGTTCTCCGTTTTGTGATCGGCCCGGTCAAGAAATTCATAGACTTCCAGCGTGACCTCCACGGCCACAACTTGTCCGTTATAA
>ERZ1108166.697-NODE-697-length-19517-cov-5.343901_pt1 | contig 19517 bp, 13 predicted proteins | sample MGYA00403702_ERZ1108166 | MGnify/ENA primary metagenome ERZ1108166 (study PRJEB35170, sample SAMEA104062401) | human gut metagenome | biome: human gut; feature: human-associated habitat; material: faeces | place: Denmark | collected 2012-05-01 ...
TGAAAAACTTTTTAATATTTTTCATTTTACCCATTGACATTTCTTAGCTGGACTTCTTATCCTTTGACGGCTCCAGCAGTCATACCTGCAATAATATTTTCCTGAAAAATAAAGTATATCAGCATCGTTGGAAATACCCCAATCATAACAGCGCCACATAATGCCGGATAATTTGCAAAACGATCTCCTGCAAATGTATTCAGAGTCAATGATACTGTCTGTAAATCACTTCTCTTTAACAGAATTAATGCAAGAATCATCTCATTCCATGTGCCAATAAAAGATAACATTCCCATCGTTGCAATAGATGGTTTACTTAACGGTATTACCATTTTTGTAAAAATCTGCATTCCACTACACCCGTCAATTCTGCTCGCCTCTAATAATTCTTTGGGAAGATTTTTCATAAAGCCACTGATAACAAAAATCATATACGGCATTCCCGTTGCAATATACACACAAATAATAAAGAAAATATTATTATAACCATTTAAGTATTTTGCTAATACTGCAATGGGAATCATTAATACCTGCGCCGGAATCAGCATTCCTATTACAAATAATCCCAGTAATTTGTTAGATATTCTGAATCTGAACTGTGTAATGACAAAAGATACCATACAGCTTACAAGAAGCTGACAAACAACAGTCACTACTGTAATTATGACACTGTTTAAAATACTTCTTCCAAACTCCATATCTGTAAATAAATATAAGTAATTTTCAAAATGCCATACCTTCGGCAGGCCAAACATATTCGTATACATACTCTTCTGTGTTTTAAATGAAGTCAAAAATGTATAAATTAAAGGATATATTGTAATAACAGTCCAAGTAAGCAGAATGAGATAAATACCGGCTGTTTTCCATTTTGAGCGATAACGGTTCATCTGCTTCCCTCCTTCTCTTTTTTGTTAAACCCTCTAAAATAAATGAATATGGACGCAATTGCGCCGATTATCATAACGCAAAGCGCCATAACACTTCCACGTCCAAAATCGTTTCCTCTAAATGAAGTAATATACATATACCCCATTGGAACAAGATTTGCATTTCCTGGTCCGAAACTTCCTGAGGTAATAACATAAAATACATCAAAAACTTTCATAGCATTCGACAATACCATAATTGTACAAACTGCAATAATTTCTTTAATCATTGGAATCGTAATTTTAAAAATCCGACTCCATCCATTTGCTCCATCAATTGCAGCCGCTTCATACATTTCATCCGGAATTCCCATAATTCCCGCAAGCAAAATCACAAAAGGCATACCTATTTGAAGCCATATATTAATTAAAGAAATTACAGTAAAGCAAATATCTGGATCTGTAAGCCAAGATCTTGTTAAGTTTTCCAGTCCAATCACATTAAGCAGCGCATTCAACATACCATCATTTGTCGATAAAATCATTTTCCACATCAAAGAAACTGCTGTAACAGAGAGCACTGCCGGAAGAAAAAATACCAGTTTAAAAAACCTGCTGCCTCTTAATTTTAACGAAATCAAATAAGCCAGTATAAATCCTATTACCATTTCCAGTACAATGCTTAAAATAACAAAATACAGTAATCTGCCAAAACTCTCTGCAAAGTTTCCATCTGTAAACACTTTTATATAATTTCGAAGACCTACAAATTTAAAATCACTTCCTCCAATGCCTTTCCATCTGAAAAAAGAAAGAAATGCAGTTGAAAATACAGGAATAATCATAAATACAACATAAAATACCAATGCCGGCAAAAGAAATGTTATTCCCAGCCTTTTATTCTTCTTAAACTCCAGCAATTTTTTCACCTCCAAATAAACTCAAAAAGGGGATGGTATTTCCCATCCCCTTTCCTAATACAAATCATTCACTGTACAGTTCAATTTCTGCATCTATTTCTTCACCTGCCTGCTGCGGTGTCATCTGTCCGTTCACAAGTGCAGTTGCAACATCTCTAACCTTTGTCAGTAAAGTAGCAACTGAATCGTAATTTGTCAAATCTGTACATACAGCGTCCGCTTTATTAATTACGTCTGCAAAATCCTGCGATAACCTATTTACTTTTTCAGGATCTGTTTCAACCTGATTATTTGTCATAATAAGTGCATTTGCATTTGCAAAAACCGCCTGCCCTTCTGCTCCGGAAAAAGCTTTGCACAGCTTCCATGAAGCCTCAATCTGCTCTTCTGTAGCATTTGTTGCAATACCAAGGGCAACATCTCCGCCTCCGAAATTATTTGCTTTATACTGCTCATATCCTTCAATTACCGGCATATTGAAAAATCCTATATTATCAGCGACTTCTGACGCCTCGCCTGCATAACTTTCCACAAAAGCGGAAAGACTAAAAGTCATTGCTGCCTTTCCAGTCTGTACCATTACCATCTCTGTTGCAGAATCAACTGATGCCGGTTCCGGTCCAAATGCTTCCATTTCTACTAACTCTGCTAGCATTTCCCATGCTTTCACAACTTCTGGATCTGAATATTTCATGGAACGGTCTGCCAGTTTCCTTGCGCCTTCCACACCATTCAACCGATAAAAAATAGCTGAAACCAGATGCTCCACTCTCCAACCGTCTTTCGCTCCCAGAGACCAGGGAATTACATCTATTGCTTTCAGTTTTTCTACGGCATCCAGTAACTCCGACCATGTTTCCGGTACTTTCTCAATTCCGGCTTCTTCAAACAGAGCCTTGTTATAATAGAAAGCTGCCGATACATTAGAAAACGGAACTCCCCAGATTCCTTCTTTCCCTTCATATGTATTATTTGTACCTTTTAATGTTATTTCCGGAAACTGAGCTTTAAATTCGGGATCTTTGTCCATCAGTTCCGTAACATCCATTACTTTTCCTGAAGCTACCGCCTCCGCCATTTCAGCTCCGCCCCAGTGCATAAATACATTTGCCAGCGTATCCGACGCAATCTCCGAAACAAGCTTTTCATGATACTGTGAACTCGACTGTACTTCCAGTTCCACATTAATATCAGGATTATCCTTCTCGAATTGTTCCAACACTTCCAACATTGGTTTATGCCCCGGCTCTGCTTCCCCTAATGTACTGTAAAAACGAATCGTTACTTTTTCATCTTTCGCCAAAACAGGGGACGTCATTCCTACTGTAGCAATAATTGCTGCCAAAGTTGCGCTTAAAACCTTTTTCATTTTTTTCTGCTTCATCATTTTTCCTCCTTGTATATTTTTAATAGCCACGTTCTCTAACGTTATATTCAGTATACTTCTTTCAAACTCAAAAAATAAGAAACTAAATTATGGTTTATATGGCAAAATTATCAATTTAATATGAATCATTCTTTTAACTTGCTTTTATTTTTCAAAACTGTTATTCTTTTATTGCATCAATTTTATAAAACAAGGAGTTTTCCAATGTTAAAAACTTTCAAAAATCAATTAATTACATTTACCGTTGGTATTACTTTATTAATCACTATAATTTTGGCTTTTTTATCATACACATTTATATATAAAAATGTCCTGTCTATGGCTGTGTCTTATAACAATCAGATTACAGATCAGTTATGTCAAAATATCAGTTTTTTTCTGGATGGAGTAGATGAAGCTACGGAATCCCTTGCACGTTCATCTGTTCTTCGTTTTTACAACAGCCATTTTATTACTACCGACATTACTCCATCCCGCGACGAAATTAAAAAGCAATTATGGAAAACAATTCATCAGGAAAGTAGAATTGATGACATTTCCATAATCAGCCAGAATCAAAAACAAATTTCTTTATACAATATGTACTGCGAAGAGGATTTACTGAAGCTTTGTAACTATTACGAAAGTGATCAGATCCTTGTAAACTCTAAATTTGTACCCCGGATTCACTTTAATGATAATGGTCATCCCGCATTATCCTGTATCACGCTAATAGGAAACCATGCACAGCCCTGCTATGTCATCAGTTCTGTTATTATTGAAGATATTTTTGATTTATTTCAAAACGTCAATCTTGGAAAAGAAAGCGGAATCTGTTTAATTGACTCGCAAGATTCCGTTCAATATTCCACGTCAACTGAAAAAGCGTTTCAGCAGGATATGGATGTTTTAATCCACAATAAGGATTTCTCCCAAAAATCAAGTTTTATTTCAAAACTTGGAAAAGAAAAATATATTATTTCCGTATATCCTCTGGCAGATTCTATGTTAAGTACTGCTACATATATTCCCCTGAAAAATGTAACAAATATGTTGTTTCCATTGTTAGTGTCAATGTTTGTTTCGATTCTTCTGCTTATGATTATTTTCAGTTTCGTAAGCATTCGAATTTCCAACCGCCTGACAGCTCCTATTGTATATTTGACAGAACATATTTCTACACCTGATGTATATTTAAAAAATGCACTTCCCGTTGTTAATGGAACACAGGAAATCAATATACTATTTTCCGCTTTTCAAAAGATGATAACTCGTATTAATCAGCTTCTCGAAGAAAACAAACGTGAAAACAGTTTGAAAAGACATGCTGAACTCAGCGCATTACAAGCACAGATTAACCCTCATTTTCTCTACAATACACTGGATTCTATCAATGCTCTGGCAATTCTTCATGATGAAAAAGAGATTTCAAAAATGACTACTTCTTTGGGACAGCTTCTCAGACGTTCCCTTGATAATCCCGGTGAATGCCAGACATTAGAGCAGGAATTCGAGCATGTAAAAGCATATATCGCTATTCAAAAAATACGCTACGAGGGACGTTTCCACGCAGATTTTTATATGGATTCTTCTATTAAGGATTTTCCTATCATACGTCTGATTCTACAGCCGCTTGTAGAAAACTGCATCTACCACGGTCTGGAGGTCAAAGAAGAAACCGGTAAAATAACAATATCCGCTGCTGATGATGATAATTATATTATTCTTAAAGTTATTGATGACGGAATCGGTGTCACAAAAGAAAAAGAAATGCTCATTCAGAAAAATCTTGCATTTTCATCAGACCCCGGGCAAAACTGCTCCATTGGTATTTATAACGTAAATAAACGCTTAAAATTACACTATGGAAAAAACGCATTTACAACCTTTAAAAGCACTTTAAACCAGGGAACTCAAGTTACCCTTCATATTCCAAAAAAGGAGGAAAATACTCATGTGGAAAATTATACTTGCTGAAGATGAAACATTACTTCGAAAAGCATTGAAAAAAATACTTTCTTCCAATTCTGACTATGAAATTTGCTGCGAAGCAAGAAATGGCATGGAAGCTCTGAAATATCTGGAAACACATAAAGCTGATATTATTATTTCTGATATTCGTATGCCTAATATGGACGGTTTGGAATTAATACAAAAAATAAAAGAAAAGAATATTTCCATCAAGACAATTATCCTCAGTGGATACAGTGATTTTGAATATGCACGTCATATGCTTATTTATAATGCCTTCTCCTACCTTTTAAAACCCGTTATTCCGGAAGAACTGTTAAAAACAGTCGATGAAGCATGTCAGGAAATAAAAAGAGAACAACGAAATAACAGTATTATAAAATCACATACTTTTCAATCTTTTCAGCATCAGGGATATGCTCATTTTACTAACGAAATGCCATCTGCTATGCTCCAATCTGAGCACTTAATTGCTTTATGTATAGATTTCGAAAAACAGCCCACTGCAGAAAGCCTTATACAATATCAATTAGATTTTGAAAAAATCATATATCCCTGTTGCTGTTTTTACCTGGATTCTTATTTATATTTAGTAGCTGATATTTCTTTACCTGAAAAAGATTTAGACGAAATTCTCTCGGATATACAAATGTACTATGAAAACATTTCTACCTCTGTCCGTATTGGAATTGGTCTGGAAACAGACACCATGATGGGTGTTTCTCTGTCTATGAAGCAAGCGCGTAAATCTTTGCATTATTACCACAATCTTCCCTATCATACCGCTGTATCCTATGAAAGAATTTCACTAATTGAAAATACAGCCTCTACTTATCCTTTAACAGAAGAAAAAAATATTCTCGATGCAGTAATGAGTACCGAAAAAGAAAATATTCATACATGTATGTTACAAATACAAAAGCATTTTTCTTCTCAAAGCACGGAAATTATTTATCAAAATATTTCTGAATTATTTTTCGCCTGCCGCCGTGAACTTTCACGGTATAGAGTTCCCATTGAATGGGATGATTTTTATTATTCTATTCAAATTCGACTACCTTGGAAAAAACTCTTAACTCAATTTGAAACTATGCTTACAGATTATCATTCTGCTTTGCAAACAGCCCGGAAAAGCGGTAATGCACCTGTAATTATAAAAGCCAAAAAATATATTGAAGAACATTTCAAAGAATCACTTTCTCTGGATGAAATTGCAGACTATTGCTTTCTAAGCAAAAGCCACTTCTGTAGAATCTTTAAAAATGAAACAGGACTTACTTTTAAAGCATATTTAAACCAGGTTCGGATTTCTTCTGCAAAAGTACTCCTTAAATCAACATCTTGGAAAAATTATGAAATCGCAGAACATATTGGGTTTGATGACACTAGCTATTTTAATGAGCTCTTTAAAAAAAGCACAGGAATGACGCCAAATGAATATAGAAAATCTTTAATATAATTTCATATTTCTGTTTCCTCGTTATACACAGAAAAACAATAGAATATATTACTCATCCACTCTCTAAAACAAGATTCTCCTTCATAATAGCCTTCTGTCAAGTGCTGCTTATGAAGGAGAATCCTGCAATATCAACCCTGCCTGATTTCTGTTTCCTTAACTTTTTATTTCTTTACTGCTTTTTCCGCATACTCTGTTACCACAAGGTTTTCGTATTTTACCCTCTTATTCAACTCTCCTGCATCTTCCAGAATATCCTGCAGAAGCTCAAAGCTTTCCTGCTTAAAAATAAGATTTTCCTTCCATGTATCCTGTTCATGGTATCTCTTCACAATGGCAGTTATAGTTTCCAGATCCGTCTCGGAAAACTGCGGTGCGATTACTTTGGCAATTTCTTCCGGCGTATGGCTCTGTACATAATCCATTCCCTTTTGAAGAGCATTTGTAAACTTCTGCATCACTTCCGGATTTTCTTCCATATAGCTGGATTTTGCACAGTAAGACGTATATGGAACATAGCCGGAATCTACGCCAAGGGAAGCTACTACATAGCCTGCGCCTTCTTTTTCAAGAGCTGTGGCAGACGGTTCAAATTCTACGCTGAAATCTCCCAAGCCCCCTGAAAAAGCGGCTGCTGTGGAACCAAAATCAATACTCTGGTTAATTTCCAGGTCTTTTTCCGGGTCAATTCCCTGATGTTTTAAGATATACTCAAAAACCATTTCCGGCATACCGCCTTTTCTTCCTCCAAGCACATTTTTTCCCTTTAAGTCCTCCCATTTAAAGTCCGGCATTTCCTCTCTTGCCACAAGGAAATTTCCGGCTCTCTGGGTAAGCTGGGCAAAGTTTACAACCGGGTCGTTTGCCCCCTCCTGAAAAGCGTAGACAGAAGCCTCCGCTCCCATAAATCCGATTTCCGCGTCTCCGGAAAGAACGGCAGCCATTACTTTATCCGCCCCAAAACCGGTCACAAGGGTAAGGTCAAGGCCTTCCTCTTCAAAATATCCTTCTTCGATGGCAACATACTGCGGCGCATAAAAAATAGAATGGGCTACCTCATTTAGTGTAACTTTTACAGGTTCTTCTTTCTTTTCTTCGGCAAAGGCAGTCACAGGCAGGGCTGCTGCCGTCAGAAGAACTGCAAGTGCGGCTGCAATATACTTTTTACTTTTCATTCAGATTCTCCTTATTGGGCTCTCCTGTTATGATATGCAGAAGGAAGGAGAAGGTGAACTTTTGAAACAGTAGTTTATGTTTTGGCAAATTGTAATTTTCCAAATACAAGTATTGTGAAGCAGCAATACTTATACTATAATTAATTTATTCCAAAGCAGAGGGATATGATAATATCACAATAGGGTTTTACAAAAAATGTTTTCAAATGTATGAACAAAGAGTCAATTCCATTGATAAAGCGCAGGCAGGAACTGTTTATAAACTTTCCAGAGTCCTGGGCTGTACAGTGGAAGATCTGTTAGAAAGTCCGGAAATGTAATACAACGCCTTCTCTGCGTAAATCCCTTGGCAGAGAAGGCGTTCTGAATTAAATATTATCTACATGAATTTCCAGCGATTATGTCTCAGCTTTTCAGACCTTTTGTAAGTCTGCAGTTTGTAACCTTTAAACTTCCTTCTGAAGCAAATATTGACAGACTTTCTCCCGGACGTTTATAAGCTCTGGCATTTAATGCCACACCATCTATATAAATTGTTGCAATGGTATCATCTACAATCATGCGAATATTATATTTCTTTCCTGGTTCAAGAGAAACCGGTCTTTCTAATCCAATGTTCTGATTCGCCGGCCACGGCCAGTTCGGACATTTTTCAAATACATATCTGTTTTCCGGAATGTGGAACATAAACTGATAGGATTCTTCTTTATCCTCATCTTCATAAAAGCGGATTCCAAAAGCTCTTGTACTCTCTGAAAACTCCACATCTGCCTCAAACTTGAAAATATCTCCTGTATTTCTTCCTACTGTTATTTCTGTACGTTTTGACGGAGTATCTATTACAAAATCCTCCGTTTTTTCTTCTTTATCAAAAGCATTCCAAACTGTTTCCGGAATTCTTACCCCAAGTGTTCCATCTTCTCTCTGGTACACCTCATGGGCCATAAATGTCCCTGCCCAGATAAAATTATTATCATCGTCATCTTTATCCTTTGTAGCAACCCAGCCAAAAAGGATTCTCTGCCCGTTAAGACAAAATGTTCTTCCTGCATAATAGGCTCTTCCATCAAACGCATCGTCTTCCGGTGCAATCCAGGGACCTTCAAGGCTTTTGCTCATTCGATATACCATTTTACTTCTGTCACTATATTCTGTCACTATATGATACCACCAGTCTCCGATTTTAAACAAATCCGGCATCTCGTGCATAGTATAGAGATCAGGTGCCCAAAAATCCCCTTCGAATTTCCAGTTTTTTAAATCCTTGGAAGTAAATTTCACAGTTCTTCCCGTCTGTCTTGTTTTTGGACCTTTTAATCTTGCTCCAAGAATTAAAAGATATTGTTCCTTCTCCTCGTCACGAATTACCCACGGATCTCTCCAATCATCCGGATCATACCCCTCCTGCGGTGTAAACGTTAAATTATCCTGTGTTTTATGCCAGGTTACAAGATCGTCGCTGTACGCATGCATTAATACCTGAGAAGCTTTACCAAGAGTGGGATAGTCCCTGTTATATCCTGTATAGAAAATATGGTACTGGCCTTCTGCTTCAAAAACGCTTCCTGCAAAAATAAACTGATCCTGCTCCTCATCTGTTCCTCTAGGGATTGCAACGCCACAGTCCTCATAATGCACAAAATCTGAAGTAGTGGCGAGATCCCAGCCAAAAGGTTCCCCGAAAGGTCCTGGTTTTCTTGTATCTCTCTGGTGATATAAATAAAATTTGTCTCCCTTTCCAAACGGCATACAATCACCAAACCATGTCCCCGGAAACTGATAATATAATTTCTGCATAATAAAAATCTCCTTTTTTATAATTTAAATTTCTCTTACCCTTTTACTGCTCCTGCCGCCATTCCTGCCAGCATTCTCTTACTGCTGAAAAAATAAAATATAAATACCGGAAGTACAGTTACACTGATTGCCGCAAACGTAGCTCCCCAGTCTGTAAGTCCCATACTGCCTACAAAATCGTTTAATCCGAGAGTAATTGTTTTCATATCTGTTGACCGCGTAAAAGTATACGCGTTAATATATTCATTCCAGCAGAATACTGCCTGCATAGTTGCCACTGTGATTACAGAGTTTTTCGACATAGGAACTACCATTTTAAAAAAGCAGCCGATTGGACTGCATCCGTCAATAATCGCAGCCTCCAGCATCTCCTCCGGAAAAAATTTGCTGAATGAATAAAAAAGCTGTATGGAATAAGACAGGGAAAATGCTATCTGAGGCAAAATAATTGCCGGATATGTATTAATCATTCCCAATTTATTAAAAATAGTAAATAATGGAATCAGGGCAACCTGCATGGGGAGCATAAGTCCAAGAAGAAAATAATTTAAAATAAACTTTCTTCCTTTAAATTTAATTTTACTAAGCGCAAAACCTGCCATTAATGCAAATAATAAAAGCGGAATCAAAACACCAACCAGAACAATAATGCTGTTCTTAAAATAAGTAGGCATATGACTTTTTGTAAAAACATTAATATAGTTCGTTATATCCCAATGTGAAGGCAGCGCATATGCCGGAAGCTTCCGAAAGTCTTCCAGTGATTTAAAACTGGACGTAAATACATAAAAGAAAGGATATACCTGTATCACTACAAGAACCAGAGCAATCGTCCATTTTATAAAACTTCCCGCTGATAATTTCCTTTTATTCATTGTCATCCCCTCCCGTCATTTTCCGAAACAGCATTCCTACGACAAGACAGATAATTACAATCATAATAGCTACAGAACTTCCATATCCGTACTTCATACTTGTAAATGCCTGCTTATACATATAGGTTGTCATAAGTTCAGATGCGTTTCCGGGTCCTCCATGTGTCAGAAGGTAGGAAAACTCAAATGACCGCAAAGAACCATTCAAGACGAGAAGGCAGTTTGCTATGATAACCGGTTTAATATATGGAATTTTCACATACAGATACTCCTGCCAGACGTTTGCTCCATCAATCAAAGCAGCTTCCCCAAGTTCGTCCGGTACACCAATTAAGGCAGCGTAAAAAATAACCATATAAAGTCCCAGATATTTATATGCCTCCACAAAAGCTGTAACATAGAGAGAAATCTGCGGATTTGAAATCCACTCCATTAATTTCAAAGAAGGATCAAAAAACGAAAGTACCTGATTAATGATTCCTGTCGGTGTTACCGAAAACAACTTCGTAAAAATCTGACAGATAGCAACCGAAGAAATGACTACAGGTATATAGTAAAGTGTCTGCAGAACCGTTCGGCCTTTTTTTATTCTGCTCAAAAGAACCGCAAACAAAAGTCCTCCAAATACCTGAATTGCCACATTAATTATCGTATAAATCAGCGTATGCCCTACGGTTGCTCTGAAAACCTGATCCTGAGTCAAAAGCTCTATATAATTTTTAAAACCGACAAAAATCTTTTCACCTACGCCGCTCCAGTCAAAAAAGCTATAGTAGCCTGCCCATACAATAGAAACAATGACAAAAGCCGTGTATATTAAAAATGCCGGGAAAACAAACATAAAAATAACTGATTTTTTTCCGAATGCCTTCTGCATGAAATCCCCCCTTTTCTCTGAGAGATACAGCCTTCAGACTGCATCTCTCCACCTTATTTTTCCTGTTATTTCTCTATAAAAGAATCACACGTTTTCTCAAACTCTTCCGGCTTTGTAATACCCTGTGCAAGTTTTTGCTGTTCATCTACAATTTTTGTAAGAACATCGGAATCCAGTTTGTCATCCCATGAAGTCCATGCTGTCTCCGCATTTTCAAACATAGGCTTTGTATCGTAATACAACTGCGGAAGCCCTTCTGGAAGTTCTTCATTAAATGGTGAAAAAATAGATGCCTGGTTGTAGCATGCGTCTGAGAAATTTTCGCACATATAGTCAAAAAACTCCTGCATTGTATCATCGTATGTCGCTTTATTAAATGCCTCCGCAAATCCTGCATGAACCGGAACGTTAGTTTTCATATTATCCATACCTTCTACAGAAGGAACCGGGAAAAATCCAAGTTCTCCGGCTTCATACATTTCTTCTGCAAGACCAATCTGTCCGGAACCGGTATAGAAAATAGCCCCTGTGCCTCCAAAAAACAGATTGCATGCAGAAGTAAAATCTACGCTTGCAAATCCCGGCTCAAAATATCCTTTTGTTCCAAGCTCAGAAAGAAGATTTACTGCATAATCAGCAGCCTGATTTTCCGTAAAGGTCTCTGTACCTTCCTGGTAACCGGTAATAAAATCAGATCCTGTCACTGTCCACGGTGCAAAAGAAAGATACCTCATCAACTGCCACGCATCTGAACCTCCCACAATTACAGGAATCTCACCCTGTTCTGCAATTTTCTCACATGCAGTTTTAAACTCTTCCCATGTTTCCGGAGTCTTCTCTATGCCTGCTTTTTCAAAAATATCCTTCCTGTACATAAAATATTCGCAGTATAACCCCTGAGGAAACAGATAAAGGTTTCCATCTTCTTCATCTGTAAGAAAATCTCTTACCGCACCGTTTAATTTATCTCCATATCCGTTTCTTTCCAGTTCAGCGCCTACATCTACCAACGCGTCAATATCCTTACATGCAGCTGAAAGTGTTCCATTAGGACACCCGAAAATGTCGGGAAGCGTATTGCTGTTAATATACATCTGAAGCTTCGTAAAATAATCCTGCATATCATTTACCAGCTCAATCTCATAATCCAATCCCTTGTCATCACAAAATTCGCTGAGCAGATGATCAAACACAAGAAATTGTTCTGTTGACTCTGTTCCTTTTAATAATGCAGTAATCTTGGTTCTCTCTCCATCTTTTCCTTTTGCAGATACTGTTTCTGTCCCTGCGCCTGTAAAAAGAGTGGCTGTGATTGCTGTTGCCAGAACAAGTGCTAATGCTTTTTTTGTTTTTCTCATTCCCTTTTTCCTCCTTATAGGTTGTTTCGTTCTTTGTTTATGGTTATATTTTATCTTTTGTCCCTTTTAGAAACAATTGGAAATAAACGTCAAAATAGGAGATTTGTACACACTTTCCTTTTTGTATACAACTCTCCTATCTGTCGGTATCCTTATATATGTTTTTTATATTCGTTTGGCGTTATCCCGTATCTCTTCTTAAATACTTTAATATAATATCCAAAATCTTTATAGCCTACCATTTCTGCTATTTCATACTGCTTGTACTTATTTTCCTGAATAAACTGTTCTACATGACGAAAGCGTACGTCTGTCAGATATTCAAGAAAGCTCTGTCCTGCATATCGTTTTAAAAGACGGCTTACATATGTGCGGCTCACGTGGAATTTTTCAGTTAAATCCTCCATAGACAAGTCTTCTGAATAATTTTTATCTATATACTGCAAAATGCTTTGTACAAGCTTTTTATTTCTCTCGTCAGTTCCTTCTGTATTCTGCTTAATCATAGTTTCAAACAAAGAAAGAAGACATTCTACCACCCTTTCTGTATTTTGGCATTCCGAAATTCTTCGTACTCCATCTTGTAAAACCGATACATTCCAGTTTTTATTTTGAATTTCACTTTCCACGGCACATGTGTATGGAAATTTCATACAGCTTATCAAAAGCTCCATAGCAGAAAACTTTACTGCCGAAATATTCTGCGGAGCCCTGCTGTAAATCATCCGTAGTTCCTCTTCTGCTTTTAGAAAACTCTCCTGAAAAAGCAGCATCATAAAGTGTGTTTTCTCTCCCGTCGTAATCACAAATTCTTCCTGATTTTCATATTGCAGTTCATCATACTTAAGAATCACATTTTTTCCCAGATATACACATTGACGACATGCTTTCTGCGCCTGCCTGTACTGCACATTTGCAAGATACCCGTCTTCGCATATGCTGCTGATGCCAAAATTCATGGAAAAATTCAAATATTTGTCCATTTCCTGCTGAATTTCCGCACATGCCTCTACAACCCGCTTTATACACTCCAAATTCTCTTCCTCTTTCGGAAACATAAGAATAAAATTATACTCCATAGCTGCCGTATTATAGTCACTAAGCACCTCCATTTGAAACTTATGAAAAATTTCCTCAAAAATATTAATACAGGCAAATTCCTCAATCCATTTATCGCATTTATCAATACGTTCTTCCTTAAATTTTCTTCCTACGCAGACAAGATATTTTTCTATATGAAGATGAAAGGAATCCTCCTGAGCCCGCATCTCCGCTCTTCCCTGAATACGTCCGTGAAGAAGATTTCCTACAAATTTAGAGCGAAGTTCCGGAAGAGAACTTTGAAAATATTTCTGTAAATCATGTACCTGTTTCTGCTTTGCTTTTTTCTCCCGGATTTCTTCTGAAAGACGCAGTATCATCTCCTTCATCCCTTCATAATCCACCGGTTTTAAAAGATATTCTTTCACGCCAATGCGAATGGCCTGCTGTGCATATTCAAAATTATCATACCCTGTTAAAATTACAACTGTAGTATCCGGATATTTCTCCTTCGCCTTTCCGGAAAATTCCAGCCCATCCATTCCCGGCATTTTAACATCACTTAAAATCAAATCCGGAATCGTCTCTTCCAGCTTTCTCATTCCCTCGACTCCGTTTTTTGCAACTGCTGCCACTTTACACCCATAATCTTTCCAGGGAAACGAACAAAGTCCGTCAAGTATAATCGGCTCATCATCTAATATCATTACCTGAAGTTCCATCTGCAACTGTCCTCCTTATTTCTTCAAAAGGAATTCTTAACACAACTTTTGTTCCTTTTCCCTCTTCTGATTCAATGTTGATTTCTGCAGATTTATGATACACATAATCCATTCTCTTTTTCACAGCATAAATTCCAAGACGGGTATGTGTTTCTCCTGCTCCTGTTTTTCTCTCTTCTGTATTTTCAAACAGATTCGTAAGCTTCTCTTCTGTCATCCCCACTCCGTTATCTTCTATTGTAAACACAGCCATATTTCCTCTTTTCACTCCGGTAACCAGCAAAAAACAATCCCAGGTAGCATTTTCCACACCATGAACAACTGAATTTTCCACCAGAGTCTGTATTGTCATTTTAGGAATCTGAAGATCATAAAGTATCTCATCGACTTCTATATAAGAAGTAAATCTATCCCCGTATCTTGTCTCCTGTATATAAAGATAATCCTGTATATATTTGATTTCTTCCCGAACCGTTACCATGCTCTTTTTATTACTGATGCTTGCCCTCATAAGGCTGCTGATTGCAGTAACCATGTGGCAGATTTTTTCCTCCCCCTTCTTTCTCGCCATCCAGTTTATAGTATCTAAAACATTATACAGAAAATGGGGATTTATCTGTGCCTGTAATGCCTGAAATTCAATATCTTTATTCGTAGTTTCCATCTCTACCAGCTGTTTTAAAAGTCTTTCTATTTCTTCAATCGTGTGATTAAATACAGAATTCATACTTCCAATTTCATCTGTTCTTCCTTCCGGAAGGCGTACTGTAAAATCTCCGCCTGCAAATCGTTTCATTGCATTGCTTGTCTGCTCAATTGGTCCTGCAATCCCTCTTGCAAGAACTTTTGTTAATATAATGCAAAGAACAATGCTGACTACAATAAGGACAGACGCTATTTTTTTTAATTCTCCTGCAGTCTTCTCCAATACACTCATGGGAATCATTCCGACCAGAATAAATCCGGTATCTACGCTTTTCTGATATACACAATTATATGTTTTCCCATCTGCTTTCTCCTTGAAGCTTCCATTTATATCAGTAAGTTTTTCTCCCCATAAATCCGAAAAATCTTTTCCATTATTAAAAATCACCTGTTTTTCCTCATCAAGAAGAAAAATTTGAGCTGCCAGAGACTCTCTTGCAGATGCTGCCATCTTTTCCAGATAATCCACTTTGATAGATGCTCTCAGGATTCCCAAAGGCTCCATTGTCAACGCATCTTTTATCTGTTTTGCGATATATATCACATCTTTGTCTTCTTCTCTGTCGTAATAATAAACGCAGCTTCCATTTGCTTCTTCCGCCATACTGCAGACGGTTTCCTCTATGACTTCTTTCTCCTGACGTTCATTTGAAAGAAGATGATTCGCCCCGTTATATCCATAGAGCTGAATATCTTTCATATAGACGCTGGTATATCCCTGTAAAAGGAGTCTTCGTATTTGTCCCGCCCTTGAATAATAAGAATATCGTTCCGTCCCATCTGAACGATAAGGTTCATCTGATTCCAGTTCTTCCTGAACCACATTATTATTTGCTATGTAATCAAAAGAATTCTCTACCAGCTGAAAATAATGATCCAGATTTACGGACAATTCTTCAATCACTCCCGCCGACTGTTTTCTTGTTTGAGTTGTCACAATTCTGGCTGCCGCTATATATAATGAGAGGCTGGCTGACAATATTAAAATCAGACTGATTCCCACTGTACAATACAGCAATTTTCTCTGAATGCTTAAATTAATAAACCACTTTTTAAATTTTTGCATGAGATCACACACCTCCTATTCTTTTTTATGTTTTACTTACCTCATAATATCATAATTATCTGCAACATTCCATTTATCATTCCGATTCCTGCTACCTTCGCTTTTCTCATCTCCGCCTACTTTTTTCACATCACAATAATCCCCACACACAATTTTTAAATATTCCCCACACACTTCCCCTGCATCTATGCTATAATATGACATATCAGCAGAAAATCACCCTGACTATACGGCAGTCTTTCATTTTCTGCATAACACAGAAGGAGACAACTATTATGAATCAGAAACGTGAATGCGGGGTACTGCTTCCTGTAAGCAGTCTGCCCTCAAAATACGGAATCGGCTGCTTCTCCAAAAGCGCCTATGACTTTGTGGACGCCTTAAAAGAAGCTGGTCAGAGCTGCTGGCAGATTCTGCCTCTTGGTCCGACAAGCTATGGCGACTCCCCTTATCAGTCCTTTTCCACTTTTGCCGGAAATCCGTATTTCATCAGCCTGGAGGATTTAATCGAGGAAGGGGTTCTCACAAAAAAAGAATGTGACAGCGCAGATTTCGGAAAAAACAAAATAAGCATAGATTATGCCAAAATCTATAAAAGCCGCACCGCCCTTCTCCGCAAGGCATACGAGCGCAGCAAAATCAGCGAAAATCCGGATTTCGTAAAATTCCAGCAGAAAGAAGGATGGTGGCTTAAAGATTACGCACTTTTTATGGCTGTAAAAGAACGCTTTGACGGAGAGCCCTGGAGCGAATGGGCAGAGGATATTCGCTTCCGCTGGCAGAATGCCCTTGATTATTACAGAAGAGAATTATACTTTGATATTGAATTCCAGGAGTATATGCAGTTTAAATTCTACGAGCAGTGGAAAAAATTAAAAGCTTACGCAAATAAAAAAGGAATCCGCATTATTGGCGATATTCCTATTTACGTGGCAATGGACAGCGCAGACACCTGGGCAAGTCCGTGGCTCTTTAAATTAGATGAAAAAAATCAGCCCACACAGGTTGCAGGCTGTCCGCCTGACGGATTTTCCGCAACTGGTCAGCTCTGGGGAAATCCCCTTTATAACTGGGAGGTTCACAGACAGTCCGGCTTTGACTGGTGGGTAAAACGAATCGAGCACTGCTTCTCCATGTATGACATTGTGCGTATTGACCATTTCCGTGGTTTTGACGAATATTATGCAATCCCATTTGGTGACAAAACAGCAGAAAACGGCTGGTGGGAAAAAGGTCCCGGCATGGATTTATTCCGTGCAATTTCAAACAGGCTTGGAGAAAGAGAAATCATCGCAGAAGACCTGGGCTTTATGACAGACTCTGTGATTAAGCTTGTGGAAGATTCCGGTTATCCCAATATGAAGGTTATTGAGTTCGCTTTTGATGAGAGGGATACTGGTAATGCCAGCGATTATCTTCCTCACAATTATCCCAGAAACTGTGTGGTATACACAGGAACACACGACAACGAAACACTCGTTGGATGGTTTGGGGATATTACGCCAAACGAGCAGAAACAGGTGCGGGAATACTTAAACAACTTCCACGACAGTGACAAAGAAATTTATAAGGATATTATCTGCCTTGTTATGAGAAGCGTAGCAAATCTCTGCATCATCCCTATGCAGGATTATCTCGGTCTTGGCAATGAAGCCCGGATTAACAAACCGTCCACACTCGGCTGCAACTGGAAGTGGAGAATGACAGAAGGACAGTTTTCCAAAGAACTCCGCAAAGAAATGAAAACTCTTGCAAAACGGTACGGTCGATTGAGTACCGTACCTGATACAATTTCCTGATTTTACAAAAAGGAGGAGCTTATGAGACTTAACGCCTTCTGTCTCTGCTGTCAGATTAACAAGCAGGCTTCCATGATTGACAGTTTTCCGGACGAAAAAAAGAAGCTTTCCTATATGCAGAACATCCTTACCCGACTTACAAACCTTCAGGAGGATGACAACTCTCCCAGCCTTTATACAGAATTTCAAAAGCACTTTACTAAAACCTGGGGGATTGCGCCGAAGGACTACACCGAATTAAAAAAAGAATTCAATCAGCTTATGATGAATCTGGAAGAAGAGCTTATGCTCTCCATACGAGAGAGCGCTGACCCTCTGGAGCGCGCCCTGATTTATTCCAGAATCGGTAATTATATTGATTTTGCCGCTCTCTCCCATGTTAAAAAAGAAGAACTTTTATCTCTTATTGAGGAAGGACGACAGGAATCTCTTGATAAAGAAGAATACCGACATTTCTGCGAAGAGCTTTCCTCTGCCAGCTCTCTTGTCTACCTCACAGACAACTGCGGAGAAATTGTTCTGGATAAGCTTGTAATCCGGATTTTAAAAGAACGCTTTCCAAAACTTGATATTCAGGTTATTGTACGAGGTTTCCCCGCTGCAAACGACGCCACAATAGAAGATGCCAAAATGTGCGGCCTTACGGAATTTGTACCCGTAATCGGAAACGGAAATGAGGTGGGCGGCACATGGCTTCCCCACATCAGCAAAGAAAGCCTCTCGCTTATTAAAAATGCCGATGTAATCATATCAAAAGGACAGGGGAATTTTGAGACACTTCACGGCTGTGCTCTCAATATTTACTACCTGTTTTTATGCAAATGCGAGTGGTTTATGAGAATGTTCCAGGCTGAAAAATTTCAGGGAATGTTTGTAAACGAAAAGAGGATTCCATCTGATCTCTGACTGTTTTGACATAATGACGAAAAACCCCTTCTGTTTTTTTCGTCATTATGACAAGAAGCCGCAAAAAACTTTGTACAATTCTTCTCTAGCCCTTTTTTCCTGTTTTCGTTATACTGTTTACAGTGAATAACACAGAAAACTATAACAGTTTATATAATAATTTTTTTTGGAGGAAAGCAAAATGGCAAGTTTATCTTTACAGCACATTAACAAAACTTATCCAAACGGTTTCCAGGCAGTTAAGGATTTCAACCTGGACATCGAAGACAAAGAGTTCATCATTTTCGTAGGTCCTTCCGGATGTGGTAAATCCACAACTCTTCGTATGGTTGCAGGACTTGAGGAAATCACAAGCGGTACTTTAAAAATCGGCGACAAAGTTATGAATGATGTTGAGCCGAAAGACCGTGACATTGCGATGGTATTCCAGAACTACGCTCTGTATCCACATATGACAGTTTATGACAACATGGCTTTCGGTCTGAAACTTCGTAAAGTTCCGAAAGATGAAATTGATAAAAAAGTTCGTGAGGCAGCAAGAATCCTTGACCTTGACAAACTGCTTGACCGTAAACCGAAAGCTCTTTCCGGTGGTCAGAGACAGCGTGTTG
>ERZ1108166.708-NODE-708-length-19298-cov-3.757470_pt1 | contig 19298 bp, 15 predicted proteins | sample MGYA00403702_ERZ1108166 | MGnify/ENA primary metagenome ERZ1108166 (study PRJEB35170, sample SAMEA104062401) | human gut metagenome | biome: human gut; feature: human-associated habitat; material: faeces | place: Denmark | collected 2012-05-01 ...
GGTAAAGGTAGATGATGTGGAAAATCATCATATGCACTCTGAGTTTTATGTTGTGGAAGAAGACCAGGCGGAGCTTATTAATCAGACAAAGCAAAACGGCGGTCGTGTAATTTCAGTGGGTACAACAAGCTGCCGTACCCTGGAATCTGCCACGGGAGAGGACGGAATTTTAAAGGCCGGAAGCGGCTGGACAGAAATTTTTATTTATCCGGGATATAAATTTAAAATGATAGATGGATTGATTACGAATTTCCATCTTCCGGAGTCCACGCTTCTTATGCTTGTATCTGCTCTTGCGGGGAAAGAAAACATTATGACGGCTTATGAGGAGGCTGTAAAGGAAAGGTATCGCTTCTTCTCGTTTGGGGATGCGATGTTGATTCTTTAAGGGAGCCCTTAAAGGAGATTCTTATGACGATAAAGGAAATTGCCGGTCTCGCAGGCGTGTCCAGCGCTGCTGTATCCAGGTACATGAACGGTGGATACGTAAGCGAGGAAAAGAGAGAAAAAATACGTCGGGCAATCGAGGAGACGGGATACCGTCCCTCTGTCCAGGCGAGGACACTCCGCACGAAAAGAGCCTGTCTGGTGGGCGTGATTGTTCCGAAAATTAATTCGGAATCCATTAGCCGCGTGACAGCAGGAATCAGTCAGGTGCTTTCGGAAAATGGGTATCAAATGGTGTTATCGATTACAGATAATAACCCGCAAAAAGAGCTGGAGGCAATGGATTTGTTTGTGCATTATCCTGTGGATGGAATTATTCTTGTGGGAACAGTGATTACAGGAAAGCACAAAAAAGTTCTGGAGGAACTTTCTGTTCCGGTAGTGGTAGTCGGGCAGAAAGTAAGAGGAGTAAGCTGTGTTTACCATGACGATTACGATGCGGCAAAAGCGATGGCTCAGCTGATGGCGGAAAAAGGGAAAACCAGAATTGCCTATCTTGGAGTGACAAGAGCAGATAAAGCGGCAGGAGCAGGAAGAGAGGACGGATTTTCAGCGGGACTTCGTGAAAAGAAGCTTGTTTTTGACAGAGAATTATACAGGCAGGCAGAATTTACAATGGAGTCCGGCTATGAACGGGGACGTGATCTTCTTGAAAAGAATAAAGATGTAGAGGTAATAACCTGCGCAACAGATACCATTGCAGCAGGTGTAATAGAAGCCTGCGCCGCGCTTGGCAGAAAGGAAGTGCTTGTAACCGGTTTTGGGGACAATCAGTTTTTAAAGGCAGTGACAGGCGGGATTCCAACAGTTCATTTCGGCTATAAAACCAGTGGAATCAAAGGGGCAGAATTACTTCTTGAACAGGTGGAAGAAAAAAATTCTCTTCCTGTGGAAATGAAGCTTGGCTATGAAATCGTAGGTATAAAATAAGAAACCAGCAGACGGATTCAGCATAATAAACAAAAAAATATATAAAAAATCAGTAAAAATGCCATCTTTACAAGTGGCATTTTTTTATGTATGATAAAAACAAGATATGAAATCGATTTCATAATTAAAAAGGGAAAGGAAGAAAATCATGGATTACAGGAAGACGGCAGAAGAGATTCTGCAATACGTAGGAGGAGGAAAGAATATTGTCTCTGCAGCGCACTGCGCTACGCGCCTTCGACTTGTTATTGCAGATAATGAAAAAGCAGACAAAACAGCTCTTGAAAATATTTCCGGAGTAACGGGCGTATTTGAGGCTTCCGGACAACTTCAGATTATTCTGGGCACAGGAACTGTAAATAAAGTATTTGAACAGTTTATTGCTGCTGCAGGTATTACCGCAAGCTCCAAAGCGGAGGCGAAGGAGGCGGCTGTGAAAAAACAGAACTGGTTTATGCAGGCAATTAAGGTTCTGGGAGATATTTTTGTGCCAATCATTCCGGCTATTGTGGCAAGCGGATTTTTAATGGGAATTATGAACTCGCTGGACTTTATGAACAGTAATGGGTTTATCAATATAGATACAACCGGTTCTCTTTACGTGTTTGCAAATCTTTTCAGCAACACAGCCTATGTATTTCTTCAGATTTTAATTGCGTTTTCTGCGGCAAAGGCATTTGGAGCGAACCCTTACCTTGGTGCGGTTATTGGTATGATTATGATAAACCCGTCTCTTCAGAATGCCTATACTGTTGCGACGGAAGGTGTGCAGGCCACTCAGCCGGTATTTTTCGGACTGTATGATATTGACATGGTAGGGTATCAGGGACACGTAATTCCCGTTGTCATTGCGGTATGGCTTATGTCTGTGATTGAGAAAAAGCTTCATAAAATAGTGCCGGAGGTATTAGATCTTTTTGTAACACCTCTCGTCAGTGTTTTTGTTACGGGGTATCTCACTCTGGCAGCAATCGGACCTGTTTTTGTCTGGGCGGAAAATGCGATTCTCGGCGGAATTCAGTGGCTTTTAACACTTCCATTAGGACTTGGAAGTCTTGTAATGGGAAGTCTTTATGCACCGACAGTTGTAACAGGTATTCATCAGATGTATGCAGCTATCGATCTTGGACAGATTGCGCAGTACGGGGTTACATTCTGGCTGCCGCTTGCAAGTGCTGCGAATGTGGCTCAGGGTGCTGCGGCTCTTGCTGTTGCATTAAAATCAAAAGATAAAAAAATAAAATCTCTTGCGCTTCCCTCTTCGTTGAGTGCGTTCATGGGAATTACAGAACCTGCTATTTTTGGCGTAAATCTTCGATTATTTAAGCCGTTTATTGCAGGCTGTATCGGCGGTGGCTGCGGTGCTCTTTATGCTTCTATTGTACATTTAGGAGCAAAAGGAACAGGTGTTACCGGTATTTTCGGTGTGCTCCTCTGTCTGGATACACCGGTTCAGTATTTGATTGAAATGGCGATTGCAGTTGGTGTTGCTTTTGTTCTCTCTTTTATTCTTTATAAGGATAAAAATGATACTGTAAAAACTGTGCAGAATGAACCGGAAAAAGAAATTCTTATAAGCCCGGTAAAAGGACGCGTCATTCCGGTTTCTCAGGTGAAAGACGCCACATTTGCAGAGGAAATTCTGGGAATGACGATTGCGATCGAGCCGGAGGAAGGGACGATCAAAGCTCCCTGCGATGGGGAAATCTTAAATATTTACGAGACAGGTCATGCGGTATGCATGGTGACAAAAACAGGAGCGGAGATTTTGATCCATGTTGGAATTGATACAGTAAAGCTGAGTGGAAAAGGTTTTAAGAAAATGGTATCAGACGGAATGAAGGTCCATGCGGGAGACGTTCTGATTGAAATGGACATGGAAGAAGTAAAAGAAGCAGGGTATGAGAGAACGACTATGATGATTCTTACAAATGAAGAGGAAGTGGAAGGAAAGAAACTTCCGGTGGAAAGAGCAGAACAGGGAACAGCAATTATGGAGTTGAGGAAAAAATAAAATGAATGCTTTGACAAGAGATTTTATAAAACTTACGGAAAAAACAGAAAAGGAAGCGGTACATTATGACCGCTTCCGTCAGAAATTTCATCTTATGCCTCCCACAGGATGGCTAAACGACCCGAACGGACTCTGTGAGTTTGAAGGGGAGTTTCACAGCTTTTTTCAGTATTCTCCCTTTGATGCAGAGGGCGGATTAAAGTTTTGGGGACATTATACAAGTAAGGATATGATCCATTGGACATACAAAGGAGTGGCGCTTTATCCGGATCAGCCTTTTGACTGTCATGGCGTATATTCGGGATCGGCTTTTATAGAAGACGGAAAAATGTATCTATATTATACGGGAAATGTAAAACTGGAAGATGGAGATTTTGACTATATCCGCACAGGCAGAGAAGCAAATACGATTCTTGTGATAAGCGAGGACGGAAAAAATTTTTCCCCGAAAAAAGAACTGATGCGAAATAAAGATTATCCAAAAGATGTGACCTGTCATGTGCGCGATCCCAAAGTATGGAAGGAAAAAGACACATATTACATGGTGCAGGGAGCCAGAACAGAAAAAGACGAAGGGCAGGTTCTTCTTTTTGAATCGGAGGACAAATTAAAATGGAAGCTGAAAAACAGGGTTTCCACAAAAGAAAAATTCGGCTATATGTGGGAGTGTCCGGATTATTTTGAGGTAGACGGGGTAAAGCTTCTTTCTGCTTCTGTGCAGGGACTGGAAGGAGAAGAATGGAAGGAGAGAAATGTTTATCAGTCCGGTTACTTTTTCCTGAATGGCGATATAAAAGGAGACGGGCAGCTTTCTTCATATTATCTCTGGGATTATGGATTTGACTATTATGCCCCGCAGACTTTTGAGACGGAAGACGGAAGAAGAATTCAGATTTCCTGGATGGGAATGCCGGACTGTCCGGAATATACAAATCACACGGTAAAAGATGGCTGGCAGCACTGCTTTACTTTTCCGAGAGAAGTTTCTGTAAAGAATGGACGCGTGCTGCAAAATCCGGTAAGAGAATTAGAAGCGGTGCGGAAAAACAGAGAGGAAGCGGAAGAAATCTTCCGTAAATCAAATGGAACAAAAACATATGAGATTTTTGCTGAGAAAATAAAAAACAATCATTTTTATGCTGTTTTGGGAGAAGAGCTTATTTTAAAATACAGCGACGGTGAATTTGAAATGTGCTTTCAAGATCAGAAGAATGATTCGGTGTCAGCAGGAAGAAAGAGCCGCAGATGTACTGTAAAAGAGCTTTTAAATGTGCGGATTCTGGCAGATGTATCTTCTGTGGAAGTGTTTTTAAATGATGGAGCACAGGTTTTTTCCACTCGCTATTATCCGGAAAAGTATTCTGCTCTGGTGGAGGCGTCAGATGCAAAAATCACATTCTGGGAGCTTTAAGACGTCCACGGAAAAGGTTATAATCCCGTCTTTGGAACTGGAGTATTTTGGCAAAAGTGAACTGTCAACTTCTTGTAGAGAGAGTTTTGTTTTTTAAGTGAAAAAATGCGTTTTATAAAAAATTTTGGAGAGATTTTTTGTTTTTTAAGCGTAAAAAGGTGTTTTATAAAAAATTTTGGAAGGATTTTTTGTTTTTTAATCAGAAAAAGGCATTTTATAAAAAATAAAATTTCCAGCATCAGAAATTTCTTTTTTCTCATTGGCACTTACAACTTTTTCGAATACACTCCTGTTTTTGACAGTTTGCATCTAAGTCAGTAATATTTTTATAAAAGTGACTGTCAAACACCTCCGGAAAAAGACCTTTACAATTAAGACAGAAAAGGTTATAATACAGAACAGAACAAGAGCAGCAGCGAATTATATCTGAAAAGATGATTCGCCGCTGCTCTTTGGATTTTACAAAACATTTACTTCAAGGGAGGGTCTTACATGAAAAACGAAAAAATAAGAGAGGTTGCCACAGATATTTTTGTGGAAATCCTGGGAAGTCTTCTGATTGCCATAGCTCTTTATAACTTTGCGCTGGAAGCAAAATTTCCAATGACCGGTTTTTCCGGAATTTCCATGATACTGTACCGGCTGTTTGGGCTGCCCATCGGTCTTACTACAATTTTCCTGAATATTCCGGTGGCGCTTCTCTGCTATAAGCTTCTTGGAAAGGGTTTCTTTTTCCGTTCCGTCAGATGTATGATTATTTCTTCTGTATTTATTGATTATATTGCACCCCTTTTTCCGGTTTATCGTGGGGAACGTCTCCTTGCTACCATTTGTACAGGTGTGTTAGGCGGGCTTGGGTATGCTATGATTTATATGCGAAATTCTTCTACGGGAGGTTCTGATTTTATTATTATGGCTGCAAAGGCGCTGCGCCCGCATCTTTCTCTTGGGAAAATCGCCTTTCTTTCCGATGTGGGAATCATTCTCGCAGGTGGAATTATTTTTAAGGACGTGGACGGTATTATTTACGGCATGATCATCAATTATATTTTTGCCATTGCCGTAGATAAGGTAATGTACGGAATCAATGCAGGAAAACTCACACTGATTGTGACAGACAAGGGTCCGGAGATTGCAAAGAAAATCGACGATACCTGCGGAAGAGGAACGACAATTATCAAAGCAAAAGGCGGTTACCAGCAGGATCACAGGGATGTGGTAATGTGCGCCTGCAGCACAAAGGAAATGTACATGGTAGAAAAGGCCGTGAAAAAGGTAGACCCAGTGGCGTTTACGATTATTATGGAATCAAACGAGGTTCTGGGAGAAGGTTTTAAAAATACAAGGGTGGCGGAGATACCTCCATCAAAACAGAAAAAAGAATCGTAATAAAAATCCCCCTTTCCGAAGATGGAGAGAGGGATTTTTTTTAAACGAAAATTTAAGCGGCAGCTGCGGTATCGGCAGGAGTCTCTGTCTCAGCAGGAACTTCTGTACCAGGTTCCTCTGTATAGGTTTCTTCTGTCGTGTCACCGTATAAGAGAGCCATCAGAAGCTCTTCCGGCATACCGGCTGTAAGAAGATTGTTTAATACACTGTCAAGATTTAAAGTAGCGGCGATTCCGTTCATGGCGGTTTCGTCGTTTGCATCATAAACATTTTCCAGAGAAGCGAAATCCGGGATTTCCATATCGCTGGAAGGAATTATGTTTACATCAAGGGTTGCCAGTGCGGTATCACTTGATACAAGAGAAAGAGAGTATTTCTGTTCTGCTGCCTGAATATTTACGTCTGCGTCCAGAGTAAAAGCGGACAGCATGGAATATAATTCTTCATCTGCGCCTGCAAGCCCTTCTGTTGCTTTGAAGCTGTATTTTCCGATAACAGAACCGGATTTTGCGGCCTCTGTGTCATAATCTGTTACATTTACATGGAAGAGAATATCACTGTTATAGTGGAGTGTGTACATTCCGTCTAATTTTCCGTCAGCAATGGTTCCGCTTCCCTGGAAATCCAGATAATTGGTGCCATCGGAAAAAGAAATGGAAAGTCCGCTGTTGTTATCCTGCTTTGGGTTCTGATAAACAAAACTTACGACAGAGTCTTCTCCTGTCTGTGGGTCTGTTCCGCCGAAAACAGAGATTTCAAAACCGGCAGTTCTGCCGCTTTCATCTTTCCATACGGAGAAGGTTAAGAAGCCCTCCTCATCAGAGGGAACCTCATCACCGCTGGAGGATTCAAGGGCTGCAATAAAAGAATCAAAAAAGTCTTCTTCCTGAGCATAAAGGCTGCCCAGATTTTCAATCAGTTGTTTTAACTGTGCATCTTCCTTTGCAGCAGCAGCCAGTTCTTTCCCCATGCCGTTAATTGTGGAAGGGAGATAATAACCCGTATATCTGGTGCAGTTTTGCTCTGCACCGGACGCGTACATAGCTTCCTCTACTGCCTCAGTTTCGTCTGCCTTATCAATAAGAATGGAGCCGTAGCGGTTTAAAAGCTCTTCCACATCTGTGGCTGAGGGAAGATTTTGCATGTATTCATTCATGGAAAAACCTTCGGAAAAAACAGAAAATGCTTCGGAAGGAATACCTGCCGCTTCTTCTGTGCCTTCTATACTTTCTGTAAGCGCTTCAGCACTTTCAAGGATATAGCCGTCAAAAACAGTTGGTGCATTCAGATAAGTATTGCCTGTAGCGGTATCCATATAAACGTTAACAGGACAGATTTCGGTGTCATTTAATTGAATGTCATATTTTATGCCAAGAGCATTATTCTGGAATTTTTCATCTGCGATAATGGAAATTTTGGAAAGCCATGACATATCTATCCCCGCCAGACTGCTTAACATAGGCGCAACACTTGGGTCAATGGAAAGTCCCAGGTTCATTTTTACGCCAAAGGAGTCGGCATTTGTATCTACAGCAGACATAGAACTTTCGTATTGTTTTGCAATATCCTTTGCAAATCCGGCAAGGGAATCTTTTGCCTGTGTTTTGTAGTCATCTTCTGCCCATACAGAAACAGGGGCAGCGGAGAGACCGAGGGCAGCAGCAGTAAAAATAGCCGCAGATTTTCTGATTAAGTGTCTTTGCTTCATACGTTGTCCTCCTTAAAATAGGATTTTAGAAAATATAAATAAGTGATAGGGAGATTTTATCATGAAAAATAACAAAATTCAACAAAAAAATACAGGGAAACAGAAGAAAAAATGTTGAAAATTATATGTTCAAACAGAAGCGCTCTGAATCCAGAAGCGCTTCTGTTTCGTTCTTATATATGAAAAGGCAACAGGTCAGAAATGTTTCCGGTAGCGTTTTTCCGCAAATCCCAGTATGCCGTATAAAGTCATGGCTATTACGCAGAGGATAAAAATGGAGGTAAGCATCCAGTCAAGCTTAAAGGTCTGGCTTCCGTAAATAATAAGGTAACCAAGCCCCTGTCTGGCGCCTATAAATTCCCCTATGATGACGCCCACAAGGCACAGACCGATGTTTACCTTCATAATACTTAAAATCAGAGGTATGGAAGAGGGAAGTACAATTTTGAAAAGTTCTTCCTTTTTTCCTCCTCCCAGGGTATTTACCAGCTTTCTTTTTTCGGGATCAACTTCCTGAAAACCGGTATACAGATTGATTACTGTGCCAAAAATGGCAACGGACATACCGGCAACTACGATGGTGCGCTGATTTGCTCCGAGCCACACAATAAGAAGCGGGGCAAGGGCAGATTTTGGAAGGCTGTTCAATACCACGAGATACGGCTCGCAGATTTTGGAAAGCTTCGGCATTCCCCACATAAGAACAGCAGTGCCTGTTCCGAAGATCACAACAAAGAAGAAGCTTAGAAGCGTTTCCTTTAAGGTGACGGCAATGTGGGTAAAAAGCCCTTCTTCCAGCCACATATGACGGAAAGAAAGAACAATTTGGGAAGGGCTTGAGAAAATAAAGGAATCAATGACTCCCGTTCTTGCACTTAATTCCCAGGAAAACAGAAAAACAATGAAAATCAGGCATCTTGCCGTAAAAACAAACTGTTTTTCTCGTTTTTTAGATTTGAGAAACTGTATCTGAGCGAGAGATGGTTCATTCATTTTCGTTCAGCTCCTTCCATATGAGATTAAAATAAGATTTGAAGTTTGGTGCATTTCTTGAGGAAAGGGGGGTGCGGTTTTCTATATCCAGGTGAATGGGAACTATATTTTTTACAGAGGCAGGTCTGGCTGTGAGAATTAAAATCCTGTCTGCCATACTGATTGCTTCTGAAATATCATGAGTAACAAGGATTGCTGGTTTTTTTGCTTTTTTCAGGATTTTTCCAATGTCATCGCTGACATTAAGGCGTGTCTGATAATCAAGAGCAGAAAACGGTTCGTCTAAAAGAAGAAGATCCGGTTTCAGGGCGAGGGTGCGAATAAGGGCGGCGCGCTGCCGCATTCCACCGGAAAGCTCGGCGGGTTTTGCGTTGCGGAATTTGTCAAGCCCGTAGGAGGCAAGCATTTCTTCTACATAGGCAAGTTTTTCCGAAGTCAGCTCGTTTCGGATTTCCAGACCGAGAAGGACATTTTTGTAAATACTTCTCCATTCCAGAAGATGGTCTTTTTGAAGCATGTACCCGATTCTTGAATTTCCCTGTGATACGGGAATACCGTCCATGAGGATGTCTCCCTGCTCTGTTTTTAAAAGTCCTGCAATCAGGTTTAAAAGAGTGGATTTTCCACAGCCGGAAGGACCGACAATGGCGAGGAATTCTCCGGGCATCAATTGAAAAGATATATGAGAAAGGGCTTCGATTTCCCCGTTAATACTGTGATACGTGAGACTGATGTCCCGTACTTCCAGAAGTGGTTTCAAATAATACACCTCCATTTTTGTATATTTTATCATATGCTTTTGCATGATGATGTGATATACTAGAACTGAAATGTCGAAATACGACGTTTTCGAGAGGAGATGAAAGAGGAAAATGAATGATGAATAAGAAAAAGACAATTATAAACCTGTTGTTTTTACTGACAATTTTCTGTCTGACCATGTATCTTGTTTTTCATGGAAAGGACGTAAGTGAAATTTTATCGGCTGCCCGCACTGCAGATAAAGGGTATCTCTTTCTGTCCCTTGTTTGTGTGGTGCTTTTTATTCTTGGAGAGTCGGTTATTATTTATTATATGATGAAAAGTCTCGGGGCAAAGGTAAAGATGGGACACTGCGCCCTGTATTCCTTTGTTGGATTTTTTTTCAGCTGTATTACACCTTCTGCTACAGGAGGACAGCCCATGCAGATTTATTATATGAAAAAAGATAAACTGCCTATTCCCGTTACTACGCTTGTGCTTATGCTTGTGACGATTACGTATAAAGCGGTGCTGGTTGTTATCGGTATCGGAGCATGTATTTTTGGAAGAGGTTTCCTGAGAGAGTATATGGGGAATCTGATGTGGGTATTTTACCTTGGAGTGGGCCTGAATGTATTTTGTGTAAGCTTTATGCTGATTCTCGTATTTGCTTCGGGTCTTGCGAAAAACATCATGATAAAAGGAATGAAGCTTCTGGAAAAAATTCATCTTTTGAAGCATAAGCCGGAGCGTCTCTGCAAGCTTGAGGAGTCTATGGATCTGTATCATGAGACGGCGGCTTTCTGGGCGGGGCATAAGGGGATTATGGTGAATGTATTTCTGATTACTTTTATCCAGAGAGTCATATTGTTTACGATTACATACTGGGTTTATCGTGCAATGGGGTTTCATGCATATGGGATTTTCACAGTTACGCTTCTGCAGTCTGTGATTTCTGTTTCTGTAGATATGCTTCCCCTTCCCGGAGGTATGGGAATCAGTGAAACGCTTTATATGGTAATGTTTGCGCCTGTATTTGGAAATGCAATGCTTGCTTCTATGGTTTTAAGCAGAGGGATTTCCTATTATGGACAGCTTTTTATCAGTGCGGTAATGACCTGTGCGGCGCATTTTATTATCGGGAGAAAAACAGGAGAAAAAGAAAAAGGAGGGAGCCCCGTATGTTAGGGTTTTATGATTATACAGTAGTTCTTACTTACATAAGTCTTGGAATTTCCATTCTCGGAATTACGAGAGCGCTTCAGGGAGATTTCAGAATGGCGATTTTCTGTCTGGCGCTTTCCGGACTTTGCGATATGTTTGATGGGAAAATTGCAAGAACAAAGAAAAACAGAACGGAGGATGAGAAAAAGTTTGGGATTCAGATAGATTCTCTCTGTGATGTAGTTTGTTTTGGTATATTTCCGATTATGATATGTTACAGTTTAGGCATGAAGGGATGGGCAAGCATTCTTGTACTGATTTTTTATGGAATTGCATCTGTTATCCGGCTTGGATATTTTAATGTGATGGAAGAAAAAAGGCAGCAGGAGACAGCGGAAGTAAGACAGTATTACCAGGGGCTTCCCATTACGTCTATGGCGATTATTCTGCCTTTTATTTATCTGATTCGCCGTTCCTGGGGAAGTCATTTCCTGTTTTTTACTCATGTTGCAGTTGTTGTGGTGGGAATTTTATTTATCAGTGATATTAAAGTAAAAAAACCGCAGAATCCGGGAATTATGATTCTTGTGGGTCTTGTTGCTCTTGCCATTGCCAGAATGTTTCATCTGTTCTGAGATAAGAAAGGGGAAAAGAATGAAATATATTGACAGAAAAGGAAATATGACAGTAGAAGAAAACAGCCAGGACAGACTCTTGCGTCATTTGTATCATGACAGAGGCGGGAAGCTGTGTTTAAAGCTTCTTGTTCGTCCTTTTGTGTCCAGGGCTGCGGGCGTATTTTTAAATACGCCCTTTTCCCGTTTTATGATTCCCGGTTTTGTAAAAAGAAACGGGATTGATTTAAGGGATTATACAAAGCAGAATTTTAATTCCTACAATGATTTTTTTACAAGAAAAATCAAAAAGGGGCTCCGCCCCATTGCGGAAGGAGAAAATTTTCTGGTAAGTCCCTGTGATGCAAAAACAACGGTGTGCAGAATCGGAAAAGGGGAGAAGTTTTATATTAAGGATACGGAATATACACTGGAACAGCTTTTAAAAAGCAAAAAGCTTGGAGAGCGTTTTTTGGGAGGATATGCCGTGATTTTACGCCTCACGGTTGATGACTATCACCATTACTGTTACCCGGCAGGTGGTGTACAGTCGCCTGTAAAGAAGATTTCCGGTGTATTTCATACAGTTAATCCTACTGCCAACGATGCCTGTCCTATTTATCGGGAAAATGCAAGGGAGTATGTCCTTTTAAAAACAGAAAAATTCGGAACGATTCTTATGATGGAGGTAGGGGCTATGATGGTGGGCAAAATTACAAACCTTCACACAGGGAAAACTTATGTAAGAAAAGGTCAGGAAAAGGGATATTTTGAATTTGGCGGTTCTACGGTTATTCTTCTTCTGCAGCATGGAAGGGTTCGTGTAGACAGCGACCTTCTGGAAAATTCCGAAGAGGGGTATGAAACAATTTTAAGAATGGGAGAGCGTATCGGTGAATGTAAATTATCAAAAAGAACTGGAAAAACTAATTGAGAAGGAGCAAAAAGAAGGGCGCGTTCCCCGTCTGTTTCTTCACAGCTGCTGTGCGCCATGCAGCAGTTATGTAATGGAATATCTTTCCCGGTATTTTTCCATTACAGTTTTTTATTATAATCCCAATATTTCTCCGAAGGAGGAATATGAAAAAAGAGTGGAGGAAATCCGACGGCTGATTGGAGAGATGGAATTTGTGCATCCTGTGACTTTTGTGGAAGGAAAGTATGAACCGGAGCGGTTTTATGAAATGGCAAAGGGGCTGGAAAAGGAGCCGGAAGGCGGGGAAAGATGTTTTGGCTGTTATCGTCTTCGCATGGAGGAGGCTGCCCGTCTTGCTGCTGAGGGAGAGTACGATTATTTTACAACCACTCTTTCTATCAGCCCCTTAAAAAATGCGGGGAAAATCAATGAAATCGGAGAGGAGCTTGCGGGGATTTATAAAGTAGAGCATCTTCCTTCTGATTTCAAGAAAAAAAACGGATATAAGCGCTCCATAGAGCTTTCCAGAGAGCATGACCTGTACAGGCAGAATTACTGCGGCTGTGTATTTTCCAGACCATAATGCTATAACTTTTGATTTTATACTTTGCATTTTGATAAAAATGTGATACACTAACACATGAAATTGCTAAAATAATAAGAATCACAAGGAGGCAGACATGGCACAGTTATGGGGAGGACGTTTCACAAAGGAAACGGACAAGCTGGTATACAATTTTAATGCGTCCATCTCTTTTGACCAGAAATTTTACAGACAGGATATTCGCGGCAGCAAGGCGCATGTCCAGATGCTGGCAAAACAGGGGATTCTGACGGAAGAAGAGAGAGATTCCATTATAGAAGGGCTTGATGGTATTTTAAAAGATGTGGAGGAAGGAAATCTTCTTATCACATCAGAATACGAAGATATTCACAGTTTTGTGGAGGCAAACCTGATTGCGCGGATCGGAGACGCAGGAAAGAAGCTTCATACAGGAAGAAGCCGCAACGACCAGGTTGCTCTTGATATGAAACTGTATGTAAGAGATGAAATCGATGAGCTGGATAAAGAGGTAAAGAAGCTTTTGGAGGCTCTTTTAAAAATTATGGAAGAAAATGTGCATACATATATGCCGGGCTTTACCCACCTTCAGAAGGCGCAGCCGGTAACGCTTGCCCATCATATAGGCGCATATTTTGAAATGTTTAAAAGAGACAGAGGAAGACTCTTTGATATTCGAAAAAGAATGAACACCTGCCCTCTTGGAGCGGGAGCTCTGGCAGGTACTACGTACCCTCTTGACAGAGAATATACAGCAGAGCTTTTAGGGTTTGACGGGCCTACGAAAAACAGTATGGATTCTGTATCTGACAGGGATTATGTGGTTGAGCTTTTAAGCGCTCTTTCCACAATTATGATGCACTTAAGCCGTTTTTCAGAAGAGATAATTCTCTGGAATTCCAATGAGTACCGTTTTGTGGAAATCGATGATGCCTACAGCACAGGAAGCAGCATTATGCCGCAGAAGAAAAATCCGGATATTGCAGAGCTTGTAAGAGGAAAAACAGGTCGTGTTTACGGTGCGCTTATGTCAATTCTCACAACAATGAAAGGAATTCCTCTTGCATATAATAAAGATATGCAGGAAGATAAGGAACTGACTTTTGACGCCATTGATACGGCAAAAGGGTGTATCGCCCTGTTTACCGGGATGATTTCCACGATGGAATTTCGTAAAGACAATATGGAGGCAAGTGCAAAAAACGGATTTACAAATGCAACGGACGCAGCAGATTATCTTGTGAATCACGGAGTTCCTTTTAGAGATGCTCACGGCATTGTAGGGCAGCTTGTACTTGCCTGCATTGAAAAAGGAATTTCTCTTGATGAGCTTCCCATTTCCGAATACAAGGCAATAAGCCCTGTATTTGAGGAAGATATTTACGATGCCATCAGTATGCGTACCTGCGTGGAAAAGAGAATGACACTTGGCGCGCCGGGACCGGAAGTGATGGAAAACGTGATTCAGGAGCATAAAACATATTTAGAGGAAGAATAAAAGGAAAAGGAGACAGTACAATGAGTGAAAAACTGAGAGTCGGTATTTTAGGAGCAACAGGAATGGTAGGACAGAGATTTATTTCTCTTCTGGAAAACCATCCGTGGTTTGAGGTTGTGACAGTCGCTGCAAGTGCAAGAAGCGCAGGCAAAACATACGAGGAGGCAGTGGGAGCAAGATGGAAAATGGATACTCCAATGCCTGAGGGAGTAAAAAATCTCATTGTGATGAATGTAAGCGAAGTAGAAAAAGTAGCGTCTACTGTTGATTTTGTATTTTCCGCAGTTGATATGACAAAAGAAGAAATTAAGGCAATCGAGGAAGAGTATGCAAAGACAGAGACTCCTGTTGTGTCCAATAACAGCGCGCACCGCTGGACACCGGACGTTCCGATGGTAGTGCCGGAAATTAATCCGGAGCACTTTGATGTCATTGAATCCCAGAAAAAACGTCTTGGAACAACAAGAGGTTTTATTGCAGTAAAACCAAACTGCTCCATTCAGAGTTATGCGCCTGTTCTTACTGCATGGAAAGAATTTGAGCCATACGAAGTAGTTGCCACTACATATCAGGCAATTTCAGGCGCAGGAAAAACATTTAAGGACTGGCCGGAAATGCAGGGAAACATCATTCCTTACATTGGCGGAGAAGAGGAAAAGAGCGAGAAAGAGCCGTTAAGAATCTGGGGAAAAATTGAAAACGGTGAAATCGTTCCTGCAGAGAGTCCGGTGATTACCTGCCAGTGTATCCGTGTGCCGGTTCTTAACGGACACACTGCTGCTGTGTTTGTAAAATTCCGTAAAAAACCGACAAAAGAACAGCTGATTCAGGCATTAAAAGAATTCCGCGGCCTGCCTCAGGAGCTTTCTCTTCCAAGTGCTCCGAAGCAGTTTATCCAGTATCTTGAGGAAGACAACCGTCCGCAGGTAACAATGGACGTGGATTATGAAAACGGAATGGGCGTTTCTGTGGGAAGAATCCGTGAGGACAGTGTATACGACTATAAATTTGTAGGTCTTTCCCATAATACAGTAAGAGGGGCTGCAGGCGGCGCGATTCTCTGTGCGGAAACATTAAAGGCAAAAGGATTTATTCAGGCAAAATAAAAAATATGCGGTATGGGATCATTGGGACAGCCGGTCATGTAGATCATGGAAAAACGTGTCTGATTCAGGCACTGACAGGGATAGACACGGATCGTCTGAAGGAAGAAAAGAGAAGAGGCATTACCATAGAGCTGGGTTTTGCATGGCTGGATTTTCCGGATGGAAAAAGAGTGGGAATTGTAGATGTTCCCGGTCATGAAAAATTTGTGAAAAATATGCTCGCAGGCGCAGGCGGTATGGATATAGCCATGCTTGTAGTTGCTGCTGACGAGGGGGTCATGCCCCAGACAGTGGAGCATCTGGATATTCTTTCCATTCTGGGAGTCCGGTACGGAGTGATTGTTCTCACGAAAACGGATCTTGCAGAGCCTGAGTTTATAGAACTTGTGAAGGAAGATATACAAAAGCTTGTAAAAGGTACGTTTCTTGAGTGTGCACCTGTTATTCCTGTATCTGTATATAAAAATGAGGGGATTGACAGACTCAAAGACACCCTGTCTGTGTTATGTCAGCAAATCCCTGAATATTCTGCCGGAGAGACTTTTCGCCTTCCCATAGACCGCGTGTTTACTTTAAAAGGATTTGGAACGGTTGTGACAGGCACGCTTCTGGGCGGAAGAATAAAAAAAGGGCAGGAAGCCGTTCTTTATCCGGAAAATCTACCTGTAAAAATAAGAAAGATACAGGTATACGGACAGGACGGAGAAGAGGCCTGGCCCGGGCAGCGTGTGGCTGTAAATATTCCGGACAGAAAAAAAGAAGAAATCATAAGAGGAGATGTGCTGGCTTTTAAAGACAGCATGTACCCTGCCATGCTGGCGGATGTGCGTCTTTCTGTACTCCGCCATTCTCCGTATTCTGTGAAAAACAGGAGCAGGGTACATATATATCACGGGGCAAAAGAGCTTATCGGGAAAGTGGTTCTTCTGGATAAAGATGAACTGAATCCGGGAGAGAGCGGTTACGCACAGCTTTGTCTGGAGGAAAAGACAGTATTTCAAAAAGGAGAACGGTTTGTTATCCGCTTTTATTCTCCTGTTGAGACAATCGGCGGAGGTATTGTTCTTGACTGTGCGCCAAAAAAACACAGGCGGTATGATGAGAGAATCGTAAAATCCTGCAGAATCAAAGAGCAGGGTACGTTGGAGGAGATGCTTGAGATTTCCGTTCGTGAGCACTGGGGAGAGTTTTTGTCTCTTCAGGAGATTTCAAAAAGAAGCGCACTTGACAGAGCAAAAATAGAAAGAGCCGCAGAACATCTTACAAAGACGGAGTGTCTTGTACACCTTGAGAAAGCTTTGTATATTCACAAAGAAGAAATGGAATTTTATAAGAGAAAGGCAGAAAGATTTCTGGAGGAGTTTCATAAAACATATCCTTTGAAAGAAGGTATGGCTCTGGAGGAAGTGAGAAGCAGACTTGGCGTGAAAAACAGCCGGATTGCAGATGATATTCTTTCTGTTTTAAAAGGTAGAAAAGTAATTAAAGAAAAGGACGGGTTTGTCAGCAGAAAAGATTTTTATGTAGTGCTGAAAGAGGAGGACGGTAAAATTTCCCGGGAAATCCGGAAGTATTATCTGGATGCGGGCTTTTCTCTTCCTTCTACAGAACTTTATATAAAAGAACAGAAAAAACCTGAAAAATTCCGGAAGATTTTTTTCTCTCTTTTAAATCAAAAGATTCTTATTCGCCTTGATAGGCAATATTGTATACATGGGGAATATTATGAAAAGGCGAAGAAGACATTTCTAGAAATGTGTGAGAAAGAAGAGACAATAAAGACAGGAAAATACAGAGATTACCTGAACTGTTCCAGAAAAGTGGCAATTGCACTTCTTGAACAGTTTGACAGAGAAGGTTTTACAAGAAAAACAGAAAATGGAAGGGTTTTACAAAATCCAACAGAAAAATGAACAGGAGGTGCGGTAATGGCTGAAAATAAGATACGTCTTACACAGATGGCAACAACATCCGGCTGAGCGGCAAAAAAAGGTCCAAAGACCCTTGCCCAAGTTTTGGGTAAGCTGCCGAAATTTAGTGACCCCATGCTTTTAGTGGGGACAGAAACATCCGATGATGCTGCTGTCTATAAGATAAATGAAAAGATGGCAATGATTCAGACAGTGGATTTTTTTACTCCTGTTGTGGACGAGCCATACCTGTTTGGACAGATTGCTGCTGCCAATTCTTTAAGTGATGTGTACGCAATGGGAGGAGAACCGCGTTTGGCTTTGAATATTGCGGCTTTTCCGGACTGCCTTGATATAGAAATTCTGGGAGAAATCTTAAAGGGCGGTGCAGATAAAATAAAGGAGGCGGGCGCGCTTCTGGCAGGAGGACATACCATATCTGATGATGTGCCGAAATACGGTCTTTGCGTAACCGGTTTTGTAAATCCGGAAAAAATGTGGAAAAACTGTGGTGCGCAGCCGGGAGATATTCTGATTCTCACGAAACCTCTTGGAACGGGAATTATTTCTACTGCAATCAAAGGAGAGATAGCCTCTGAAGAAGAGGCAGCCTTTGCGGCAGAAAGTATGGCATTTTTAAATAAGTACGCAAGGGATGCAGCAGCAGAATTTTCTATTCACAGCTGTACAGATATAACCGGCTTTGGTCTTTCCGGCCACGCTATGGAAATGGCGAAAGGAAGCGGCTGTTCTTTTGTAATTTACGGAGAAAAGCTGCCTGTTTTAAAGGGAGCGAAAGAGTATGCGCAAATGGGGCTGATTCCCGCAGGCACATACAGAAACCGGGAATATCTGGAAAACGATGTAGACAGCAAAGTGTCAGAACTCTGGATGGAAGATATATTTTATGATCCCCAGACTTCAGGAGGACTTCTTCTTTCTGTAAAAAGGGAGGACGCAGAAAGTCTGATGGAGAAAATGAAAGCCCTTTCTCTTCCCTGCGCAGCAGTGGGAGAGGCAATAACAAAAAAAGACAGGTTTTTAATATACAGATAAAATGATGGGATAATATGGAAAAAAAAGATATGTTACGCCGGATTCCCGGTGTGGATACTCTTTTACAGGAACCGGATACAGTCACACTCTGTCTTCAGTACGGGAGGCAGAGTGTGATTGCTGTTATCCGGGAAGAAGTAAAAAGGGTCCGAAAAGAAATTTTAAAGTGCAAAACCCGGGAAGAAGGAGAGGCTCTTCTTATGGAGTTAAGGCGGCAAATCCACATACAGACAGAGAAAGAAAACAGAGCTTCTTTTCAGAGAGTGATCAATGCCACAGGAATCCTTCTTCATACAAATCTTGGGCGCGCGCCTCTTGGACACAGGCAGATGGAAGCTGCATATCAGGCAATGGCAGGATATGGTAATCTGGAATATGAACTGGAAGAAGGGAAAAGAGGAAAAAGGCAGAATCACTATCAAAAATTAATCTGCCAGGTGACAGGAGCGGAGGCTTCCATTGCTGTCAATAATAATGCTGCTGCGGTTACTCTTATCCTTTCTGCTCTGGCAAGAAACAGAGAAGTCATAATATCCAGAGGGGAACTTGTGGAAATAGGAGGACATTTCCGTATACCGGAAGTGATGGAAGAAAGCGGTTCTCTTCTCCGTGAGACAGGCTGTACAAACAGAACAAGAATAGAAGATTACAAAAAAGCAGTAACAGAAAATACAGGGGCTTTTTTTAAAGTTCATACAAGCAACTATAAAATAATCGGCTTTACAGAATCGCCTTCGGTGGAAGAACTTGTAGAAGCAGGAAAAGAATATCACATTCCCGTAATCGTGGATTTGGGCAGCGGGGTTCTTGTAAATCTTGAAAAATTTGGTCTTTCTCAT
>ERZ1108166.713-NODE-713-length-19101-cov-4.181928_pt1 | contig 19101 bp, 17 predicted proteins | sample MGYA00403702_ERZ1108166 | MGnify/ENA primary metagenome ERZ1108166 (study PRJEB35170, sample SAMEA104062401) | human gut metagenome | biome: human gut; feature: human-associated habitat; material: faeces | place: Denmark | collected 2012-05-01 ...
CTGCAGAAAAAATCGACGTAGACGAAACAGGAAAGATTACAGGATTGTTCTAATATTATAACAAAAAAGGAGAAATGAGAAATGGGATTTTCAACAAGCACATGTACAGAATTCGTTGAGGTTCTCGCTTCCAAAGCTCCTGTTCCAGGCGGCGGCGGCGCATCCGCTCTCGTTGGAGCAGTGGGAACAGCACTTGGAAATATGGTGGGAAGCCTTACAGTTGGCAAGAAGAAATATGCAGATGTAGAGGAAGAAATGTATGAGCTGAAAGCAAAATGCGACCAGCTTCAGAAAGATTTCCTTCGTCTGATTGAGCGTGATGCAGAAGTGTTCGAGCCTCTTTCCAAGGCATATGGAATGCCTCGTGAGACAGAGGAGGAAAAGGCAGAAAAAGCAAGAGTAATGGAAATCGTGTTGAAAGATGCCTGCTCTGTACCTATGGAAATCATGGAAAAATGCTGTGAAGCAATTGAGCTGATTGTAGAATTTGGTGCAAAAGGCTCTAAGCTTGCAATCAGTGATGCAGGCGTAGGCGCAGCATTCTGTAAAGCTGCATTAAAAGGCGCAAGCTTAAATGTTTACATTAACACAAAATCCATGACAGACAGAGAGTATGCAGAAGAGCTGAACAGAAAAGCAGATGCAATGCTTGAAAAATATACAAAAATTGCAGACGAAACATTTGACAGTGTTCTTGCAAGATTAAAATAATTGTACAGTGTTATAAAAAGCGGAGGGACAAAAAATGGCAAAACAGTTATTAGGAAAAGAAGTAACTGCAGCATTAAATGAGAGAATCAAGGGAAATGTAGCTGAATTACAGGCAAAAGGTGTAAATCCTACACTTTGCATTATCCGTGTTGGTGAGAATCCAAGTGATATTTCTTACGAAAAAGGCGCAACAAAGAGATGTGAGACTTTAGGCGTTGCATGTGAAAAAATTCTTCTTCCTGAAGATGTAGCACAGGAAGAACTTCTTGCAACAATTGATAAAGTAAACAAAGACGACAGCATCCACGGCGTACTTTTATTCAGACCTCTTCCAAAACATTTGGATCAGGCTGTAATTGAGAATGCTCTTGCACCGGAAAAAGATGTGGACTGTATGACAGACCTTTCCATGTCAGGCGTATTTACAGGAAAGAAAATTGGTTTCCCGCCATGTACACCACAGGCATGTATGGAAATTCTTGACCATTACGGAATCGACTGCACAGGAAAGAAGGCAGTTGTAGTGGGAAGAAGCCTTGTAGTAGGAAAACCGGCAGCTATGATGCTTGTTAAGAAAAATGCAACTGTAACAATCTGCCATACAAGAACAGTAGATATGCCGTCTGTTACAAGAGAGGCAGATATTGTAATCGTAGCAGCAGGACGTGCAGGCGTTGTTGGCGCTGAGTACGTAAGAGAAGGCCAGACTATCATTGATGTAGGTATTAACGTGAATGAAGAAGGCAAGCTTTGCGGTGATGTAGACTACGCGGCAGTTGAGCCGATTGTAGATGCAATCACACCGGTTCCGGGAGGAGTAGGAAGTGTAACAACTTCTGTTCTTGTTGGACATGTAGTAGAAGCTGCAATGAGAAAAGTAAACGCATGAGAAAAACGCAGAAAATAAGAGGTTTCTGCGCGCTGATGCTTGTGGGTGTCCTGGGAATCGGGACACCCATTTCCATATATGGAGAAGCGCCGGATTATTCCGGGGAAGGGCAGATTACAGCGCCGGAAAAAACAGGAGAAGAAACACCAATAGACGATGCCACAGATAATACTTACGACTACTATACAGTTATGGGAGATACTACTGTTGCAGCAGAGGATATGGTGCTTCATTTTAATAAACAGAATATGGAATACCCTTCGGAAGCACTTTCAGAAGGCGGAGCGCCGGATATTGAAACCTTTTGTGGTATTGTGGTGGAAGAAGCAGAAGCAGAAGGCGTCCGCGGTGAGATTGTATTTGAACAGGCAATGCTGGAAACAGGATGGCTTCAGTTCCGGGGTGTATGTAAGCCTTCCCAGTTTAACTTTGCAGGACTTGGGGCAACAGGAGGTGACGAACCCGGAAATTCTTTTGCAGATGTACGGACGGGAATCCGCGCCCAGGTGCAGCATTTAAAGGCGTATGCTTCTTCTGATGAGTTAAATCAGGAGTGTGTGGACGAAAGGTTTTCCCTTGTGACAAGAGAGTGCGCGCCTTATGTGGAGTGGCTGGGAATCCAGGAAAATCCTTATGGCATGGGCTGGGCAGCAGGAGAACAGTACGGAGAAAAATTAAGGAATCTCCTGTCGGAATTAAAAGGTGAAATGAATTAAAAAGGAAAAAATGGCAAATGAATTTTACAGGACAGAAGTGAGTCTGTGGTATGTTTGAAGTACAAAAAAAGAGAAAGGCGGATGATCAAAATGAAAAAAAGTATGAAAAAGATTTGCGTTTTTCTGGCGGTTCTTCTGGCAGTTGTGGCTCTTCCTGTAAGCGCGCAGGCAGATGGAAGAAAAAAACAGACCATTCAGGCATCAGGTATGACTGTAAAAGTAGACCAGGAGAATAAAAGACTGAACGCAAAAGCAAAGACAACCATGAGCTATAAAAGCTCCAATCCTTCTGTTCTTGGAGTAAGTGCAAAAGGCGTTCTTACCCCGAAAAAAGGAGGGACGGTTAAGGTTACGATTTACGCGAAGGGTACCACAAAATACTTTTCCGCAAAAAAGGATGTGACTGTGAAAGTTTTAAGAGCCAGCCAGACTGTTCAGGCCTCAGATATGACAGTCTGTGTGGGAGAGGCAGGGAGAACAATCGGAGCAAAAGCAAAGACGACCATGAGCTATAAAAGTTCCAACCCCTCTGTTCTTGGAGTGAACGCAAAGGGTGTACTTACCCCCAAAAAAGAGGGGACTGTCACGGTGCGCATCAACGCAAAAGCAACAAGCAAATATACTTCTGCAACAAAGACAATTACGATTGATGTGAGAAAACCAAATCCTGCAGAAGTGACATTAAAGCCGGGGAGAACGTATACCAATTATGATATAACAGGAGATCAGAAGGAGGATACTATTCTCGTAGAACAGACAGAGCAATATGTAAATGGCGGAGAAGAGATGTACAGAGGTCTTGACTTATATATAAACGGCAGAAAATGGTCTCTTCTTGATCGGAATGATATGTATTATTACGCTCCTGTAAAAATCAATCTGTACACACTGGAAAATGGAAAACCGTTTTTAGAGTTATATGCGTCCTCCGATAACGATTATCCTGTAATATCGGCGCTTTATCAGTGTCAGGGTGAGACGTTGGAATGTGTGGTTGATTTTATGAGAGTCTTTGGAAATTACGGAAGAGCGCACAGAAACGAGCTTGTGACAGTGAATGGAAATACCATGAAAATTCGTCAGAGTATGATGTCTTATTCTACCGGTATTTCAGAAATAGACTTTGATTATGGCTATATGAATGGCACTTTGCAGCCAATCAGCGGAGTGGGAACATATGCCTATACATCACTGGTTGTCAACGGAGAGAGAAATAAAGGTATTTTAAATGCGGATACCTTATTATACAGCGCTCCAGGCGGAAATGAAGAACTTCTTACTATTCCGGAAGGCGGAGTTGTATCTGTTCTTCGCTGCAAGATGGTAAATCATGGTATGTATATTCAGGTTTCCTATAATGGAACTATCGGGTGGCTGGAAGCACAGGAAGGATATGCAGATAAAGAAAACCGCCTGTTTGCAAATGTGGAGTATACGGGATGATAATATGACAAAAGAAGAACGTGTAGTAAAATATCTGGAGGTGGCAGTAAAATACTGTCAATACGACACCAGTCATTTTCAAAAAGAACTGGATGTATCTGATGATGATGTGAGAGAAATACAGGAAAAAATGGAAAAAGAGCTGAGCCTAAAGCCTGTAGAAAAGAGAAATGAAGTTGTGAAAAAAGTAATTAAGCCGCTGCTTAAAAAACATGGATTTTCTGTTGCAGGAACAGACTGGAGACGCAAATTAGAAGATGAGTCTTATCTTATTATCCATATGTTAAGCTCCCGATTTAACGGAATCGTTACAGGGGCAAATTTCCGATTTCACATCAGTGCATCGAAAAAAGAAGAAATAAGAGGCAAACTTTCTAATCAGTGGATGTACAATCAGGGACAGGACTTGCTTCACGTTGATTTTTTACCTTACTGTGGAATGCTTTCGCCTTATTATTCCGGAGGAGAATATAAAATAGACGGGTATAAAAACTACTTGCCTTCAGATACTCCGCTTGAAGATGTTTTTCGGCAGATAGAAGAAGATTTTGGAACGTATATTTTACCGGAGCTGGATAAGGTTCGCTGTTATGATAACTTTCCTAAATTGTGGGAAGAGAAAAGAAAAAGACAGAACGAAAAAGAAATATGTCTTCTCCGATATTATTACATGGCGCAGTGGTGTGCAAAGGAACAGACAGGAAGAGGATTTCAGGAACTGGTAGAATATAGAAAAAAACAGGGTTTAAAGAAAGAAGATATTTTATTGCACATAGACTGGCTGGACGTGTGCAGAAAAAATTCAGATTTTCCTGCTCTTGATGCCAGGGAGTTTGCTTTAAAAGCAGCAGAAGAGTAATACAGTAAGAAATATACAACAGAAAATTCCTCTTGCAGAATGTACCGACCCGAAAAGTCAGAACAAAAATCTGACGATTGAAGGTCGGTACAAATGATTGCTGTGAGGGGAATTTTTTGTGTCATGGACAGGATTTGTCCGCGTTGTTTGAATTTATTTTAATTCCATGTTTTCAAGCTCTTTATCCGGAATTTTCGGAGTGGATTCTGCAACAAATTTTTTCAGGGCTTTTGAGGATTTTGAAAGAGGTGCGTTTGTTCCGGCGCCGCCCATACATCCTCCGGGACATGCCATGCCCTCAATCATACAGCCCTTTAATTTTCCTGCTTTTGCAAGTGTCAGAACTTTCTTACATTCTGTAAGGCTTTCTGCATGTTCAATATTTACAGGTACGTCCGGGTAATATTCTTTTAAGCAGGCTTCAATGGCTCCTGCTACGCCGCCTGCAACTGCATATCCCCGGCCTGCTGCTGTTGCATCGTGAAGCTCTCCTGCATCTTCCGTTTCAGAAGGCTGGATTCCCTTAGCGTCAAACATTCCCCAGAGCTCTTCAAAAGTTACAACAAAGTCAACATCGCTTCTTACAGTTGTCCGCATTGCCTCCAGTTTTTTTGAGGCACATGGACCGATAAAGACAACATAGGCTCCCGGATGTTCCTGTTTGATTTTTCGGGCAGTTGCTACCATAGGGGTAAGCTCCTGAGAAATATTGTCAATCATGTCCGGGAAAAATTTCTTTGCCATAACAGACCAGGAAGGGCAGCAGGAGGTAAGAAGGAAGGGAAGGTTTCCCGTTGCCACTTCTTTTGCGTAATGATGTGCCTCGGAAATAGCGCCTACATCTGCTCCAAAGGCAACTTCATGAACAGCAGTAAATCCAAGCGCTTTTAAAGCTCCGTGGAATTTTCCAGGTGTGACGTCATCTCCAAATTGTCCAATATAAGCGGGAGCAACCTCTGCAATGATTTCTTTGCCTTCTCTTAAAGCGTGGGCAAGCTGGAAAATCTGAGATTTATCAGAAATCGCCCCAAAAGGACAGCTTACCATACACATTCCGCAGGATACACACTTTTCCTGGTTGATGGTAGCGCGTCCCTGGGAATCACTTGTGATTGCTTTTACGCCGCAGGCGCGCTCGCAGGGACGCTCTTTGTGGGCAATCGCATCATAAGGACAGACTGCTTTGCATTTCCCGCATTTAATACATTTTTCCTGGTCAATATGAGATTTTCCATTTACGATGGAAATAGCGTCTTTGGGGCAGACGAGAAGGCAGGGATGTGCCACGCAGCCCTTACACATATTGCTGACCTCATATTTGTTGGGCGCGCAGGCTGCACAGGCGGAGGGAATAACCTGCATAAGAGGAGGTTCATAATATTTTTCATCAATATTACTTGCCTGCACTCCGTCTGTTAAATGAACCGCTTTATTTTCCGGACGGAGAGAAAGTCCCATAGCAAGGCGGACGCGTTCGCTTGCAACGGCGCGCTCTCTGTAAATGCTGTCTCTGTATTTTGCCTGTTCCTGTACAATATTGTAAGGAATGGCTTCAATGTCGTGAATCAGGGATTCGTCTGTAGACTGAAAGCCTGCTTTTGCAATTTCTGTAAAGATTTTCCGGCGAATCTGTTTTACCGGAGTATCAAGATTTCTCATTTTACATCTCCTTTATTTTAAGTTTTCCACGCACGTTATAAAATATATGATATAAGAAAAGAGCAGAAAAAGCAATGTATATTTTTTAACAGGATTGTTATAAAAAATGCTTTGTATTTATTTGTGTACAATTCAAAAAAATGCCTTTTTACAAGGGTTGAGGGCGATTTGAAAATGGTGAAAAATATATAAATTACTTGTGATAACAGGGGTATTCATGTATAATTAGAACATAACTTTATAATAAAAAAAGAAAAGAATGTAATTTTGCACAAAACACAATACTGCGAAATAAGGAGGGAACTGAATGTTAGACCAGTCTTATTACAGAAAAACGGACGAGATTATTTCACATTACGGAAAGAAAGCCGCCTCACTGATTCCTATTATGCAGGACATTCAGGCAGAGTACCGTTATCTTCCGGGAGAGCTTCTTACCTACGTGGCGGAACAGATTGGGGTAAATGAAGCGAAAGCCTACAGTGTGGCAACCTTTTATGAAAACTTTTCTTTTGAGCCAAAAGGAAAATACGTCATAAAGGTTTGTGACGGAACAGCATGTCATGTAAGAAAATCCATGCCTGTAAAAGAGGCAATGATGAAAGAATTAGGGCTTAGTCATAAAAAGCACACAACAGACGATATGCTGTTTACTGTGGAGACGGTATCTTGTCTTGGAGCCTGCGGACTTGCTCCTACTCTTACAGTAAATGATGAAGTGCATCCGAAAATGACTCCGGAAAAAGCGGTAGAGCTTTTAAATGAATTGAGAGGTGAAAGCTTATGAGTATTCGCTGTAAAGAAGATTTGTTAAAGAAACAGGAAGAAATCCGTGAAGAGATAAAGAGTTATACATGCCGTGTGCTGATTTGTTCCGGTACAGGCTGTATGGCGTCCGGCGCACAGAAAATTTACGATGAGATGGTAAAACTGTGTCAGGATATAGAAGGGGTACAGATAGAAATGCAGAAAGACGTACCTCATGTGGGTGTGGTACGCACAGGATGTCAGGGTCTTTGTGAACTGGGACCTCTTATGAGAATTGAACCGTATAATTATCAGTATGTTCATGTTCAGGTGGAAGATTGTAAGGAAATTGTATCAAGAACTGTACTTTTGGGTCAGCCTGTGGAACGTCTGTTTTACCGCCATGAAGATAATGTCTGTCCTCATCCTGATGATATTCCTTTCTTAAATCTCCAGACAAGAATCGTTCTGGAAAACTGTGGTAAGATTGATGCAGAATCTATAGATGAATACATAGCAGCTGGTGGATTTTCCGCTCTTGTAAAAGTTCTTACAGAAATGACACCGGAGCAGGTTATTGATGAAATTACAAAATCGAATTTGAGGGGAAGAGGCGGCGCCGGTTTCCCGGCGGGAAAGAAATGGTCACAGGTGGCAAGACAGCCGGAAAAAATCCGTTATGTAGTATGTAACGGAGACGAGGGTGACCCTGGTGCATTTATGGACGGTTCCGTAATGGAAGGCGATCCGTATAAGATGATAGAAGGTATGATTATCGCTGCCTATGCAGTGGGAGCGGAAGAAGGATATATTTACGTTCGTGCAGAGTATCCTCTTTCTGTAAAACGTCTCCGCATGGCGATTGAGCAGGCGGAAAAATATGGACTCTTAGGCGATAATATTATGGATTCCGGAGTGAATTTCCATCTTCATATTAACAGAGGCGCAGGCGCTTTTGTATGCGGCGAGGGCTCGGCTCTGACAGCTTCTATTGAAGGAAACAGAGGAATGCCCCGTGTAAAACCGCCACGTACAGTAGAAAAAGGTCTGTGGGAAAAGCCAACTGTATTAAATAACGTGGAAACTTACGCAAACGTGCCGGGAATTATCTTAAAAGGTGCAGACTGGTTTAAAACAATCGGAACAGAAGGAAGTCCGGGAACAAAAACATTCTCTCTTACCGGTTCTATAGAAAATACAGGGCTTATTGAAGTTCCTATGGGAACGACGCTTCGCCATATTATTTACGATATAGGCGGCGGATTAAAAAGCGGCGCTGCATTTAAGGGAGTGCAGATTGGAGGTCCTTCCGGCGGATGCCTTGTACTTGACCAGCTTGACCAGCCACTTGATTTTGATTCTGTTAAGAAACTGGATGCCATTATGGGCTCAGGCGGACTTGTTGTTATGGATGAAAATACGTGTATGGTAGAGGTGGCACGTTTCTTTATGAGCTTTACCCAGAGAGAAAGCTGCGGAAAGTGTGTGCCGTGCCGTGAGGGAACAAAACGTATGCTTGGCATTCTGGAAAAAATCGTAGAAGGAAAAGGAGAGCTTTCCGACCTTGACCAGTTGGAGGAGCTTGCGAATATGGTGCAGAGCATGGCGTTATGCGGTCTTGGAAAAAGCGCGCCGCTTCCTGTTTTAAGCACTTTGAAGCGTTTCCGAAAAGAATATGAGGAGCATATTGTAGATAAAAAATGCCGTGCAAAAGTCTGTACAGCCCTTCGTCAGTTCCACATCAATCCGGAGTTCTGTATTGGCTGCGGAAAATGTGCAAAGAACTGTCCGGCAGGAGCGATTACCGGAAAAATCAAACATCCGTATACTATTAACAATGATGTGTGCATTAAGTGCGGTGCATGTAAGGACAACTGTAACTTTGATGCCATTTATGTAGAGGCATAGAAGGGGGAAATACTATGGGATTTATGACAATAGACGGTAGAAAAGTAGAATTTACCGATGAAAAAAATGTTCTTTCCGTCATTCGGAATGCAGGAATTAACATTCCCACTTTATGTTATCATTCAGAGGTTTCCACCTTTGGAGCCTGCCGTCTTTGTACAGTAGAAGATGACAGAGGAAGAACCTTTGCTTCCTGCTCGGAAGAGCCGAGAGACGGAATGGTGATTTATACCAACTCCGGAAAAATCAAAAAATACAGAAAACTGATTGTAGAGCTTCTTTTGGCAGCTCACTGCCGTGATTGTACTACCTGTGTAAAAAGCGGAGAGTGCGTACTTCAGGAGCTTGCCCATCGTCTTGGTGTGCGGAATATCCGATTTGAAAATACAAGGGAAATTCGTCCAATTGATGACAGCTCTCCTTCTCTTGTACGCGACCCGAATAAATGTATTCTCTGTGGAGACTGTGTACGCGCCTGCGAGGAGCTTCAGGGAATCGGAGCTCTTGGCTTTGCTTTCCGTGGAACAGAGGCAATGGTTATGCCTGCCTTTGATAAAAAAATCGCAGAGACATATTGTGTCAATTGCGGACAGTGCCGTGTGTTCTGTCCAACAGGAGCGATTGCAATCAAAACACATATGGACGAAGTATGGGAAGCTCTTGCAGATAAGGACACACGTGTAGTGGCACAGATAGCGCCGGCTGTCCGTGTTGCAGTAGGCGACCATTACGGTCTTACAAAGGGAAGAAGCGTAATGGGAAAAATTGTAAACGCTCTTCACAGAATGGGATTTGATGAAGTTTATGACACTGCTTTTAGTGCAGACCTTACGATTATGGAAGAATCGGCAGAATTTCTTGAGAGAATTGAAAAGGGAGAAAACCTTCCGCTTCTTACCTCCTGCTGTCCTGCCTGGGTGAAATTTATTACAGACCAGTATAAAGATTATATTCCGAACCTTTCTACCTGCCGTTCCCCACAGGGAATGATGTCCGCTGTTATTAAGGAATATTTCCGCGACCCGGAACACGCTGCAGGCAAGAAGACAGTTATGGTGTCTATTATGCCGTGTACAGCAAAGAAGGCAGAGGCAATCCGTCCTAACAGTTTTACAAGGGGAGAGCAGGATACAGATATTGTAATTACCACAACTGAGCTTATCCGCATGATTGATAATTTTGGTATTGATTTTGCAGTGCTTGACCCGGAGGCATGTGATATGCCATTTGGTTTTGGCTCCGGCGGCGGTGTTATTTTCGGTGTAACAGGCGGTGTGACAGAGGCTGTTCTTCGCCGTCTTTCCCCTGAACACACAAAAGAGGCAATGCAGGCAATTTCCGAGTGTGGTGTTCGCGGAGATGAGGGCATCAAAGAATTTTCTGTTCCATATAAGGGAATGGAAATTAAGGTATGCGTGGCAAGTGGTCTTGCAAATGCGAGAACAGTAATGGAAAAAGTGAAAAACGGCGAAGCAGAATATCATCTTATCGAGGTAATGGCATGTCGCCGTGGATGTATCATGGGAGGAGGACAGCCTACAAGAGCTGGTTCCAGAACAAAAGCTGCAAGAGCAAAAGGACTTTACAATGCAGACAACACCATGATTATTAAAAAATCAGACGAAAACCCGCTTGTAATTGAGTTGTATGAAGGTCTTTTAAAAGGAAAGGAGCATGAGCTTCTTCACAATGACGCCTATTAAATAATTTTCTCCAGAGGTGTTTCTTTCAGATTGAAATAAAATAAGACATAGAGAGAAGCCTTCCTGCATATATTGTAGCAATACATGGGATTGTGTGAATATAGGCAGGGGGGCTTTAATATGGAAAATTTTCAGGTTTACCGGGATATTCAGGCGCGTACCGGCGGCGATATATACATAGGGGTTGTAGGACCCGTCCGTACAGGAAAATCAACGTTTATCCGACGATTTATGGAAACGGCAGCTTTGCCGGGAATCAGTGAGGAAAAAAGGGACGAATTAAGAGATGCGCTTCCTGTAAGCGGTTCAGGGAAAATGATTACTACAGTAGAGCCGAAGTTTATTCCAAAGGAGGCTGTTCCTGTTCTTCTTGGGGGAGAGCAGAAGGTGCGGATAAAACTAATTGACTGTGTGGGATTTCTTGTAAAAGATGCGTCAGGTCATGTGGAAGACGGAAAAGAGCGTATGGTAAAAACACCCTGGTCTGCCAATGCCATTCCTTTTCATGAGGCAGCGCAGATTGGAACGGAAAAGGTAATTTCCCAGCACTCTACAATCGGTATTGTGATGACTGCGGACGGAAGTTTTGGAGAAATTCCAAGGGAAAACTTTATTCCTGCGGAAGAGAGAACAATAGAAGCGTTGAAAAAACAGGAGAAGCCTTTTATTGTAGTTGTAAATTCCCAGATTCCCTATAAAGAGGAAACCCAGCAGCTTGTAAAGGAAATCCAGGAAAAATATAAGGTTTCTGCAATGGCGGTAAACTGCGAGCAGCTTCGGAAAGAGGATGTAAGCCGTATACTGGAAAAAGTTCTCTATGAATTTCCTGTCAGCGAAATCCGGTTTTTTATTCCAAAATGGGTGGAGATTCTTCCGGCAGACCATGAAATCAAAGCGCAGATTCTTTCGCAGATTCAGGGATTATGTAAAAATATACGGCGTATCTGTCATGTAACAAAGGAAGCTCTTCAGCTGGAAGGACCGTATGTGCAGGAGGTTCTTCTTGAGGAGGCAAGCCTTGCAACAGGAATTGTCCGTGTGCGGATTCAGATTAATGACGCATATTATTATAAAATGCTGAGCGCTTTAAGCGGAGTTCACATGGAAAGTGAATATGAACTTATCCGCACGATAAAAGAGCTTGCTGCTATGAAAGAAGAGTATGTAAAGGTGCAGGCAGCATTAGAGGCGGTAAGGGGAACAGGATATGGCGTAGTCGTACCGGAGCTTTCAGAAATTCAGCTTGATGAGCCGGCTGTGATTAAGCAGGGCAATAAATTTGGAGTGAAAATCCGTTCCAAGAGTCCGTCTATTCATATGATAAAGGCAAATATTGAGACGGAAATTGCCCCCATTGTAGGAACAGAGCAGCAGGCAAAGGATTTGATTACGTATATAGGAGAGAGCGGGGAAAGAGGAGAGAGTATCTGGGAGACAAATATTTTCGGGAAATCAATTGAACAGCTTGTACAGGATGGAATTCGTACAAAAATTACGGCAATCAGTGAAGAAAGCCAGGTAAAGCTTCAGGATACTATGCAGAAAATTGTAAACGACAGCAAGGGCGGACTGGTGTGTATTATTATATAAACGAAAAGCGGACAGCGCTGTGAATTTCATGGCGCTGTCCGTTTTTGTTAGCATTCTCTTTGATGTCTGTTCCAGTCAGAGAGAAATTTTATCTGTTCTTCATCAGAAAGTTTCTGGGAAGCGGGGTCATTTCCTGCTGCAGCGCAGCAGAACAGAACAAATACCTGCAGGGAAAAAAACAGTATGAGAAATAAAATCATAAATGTCTCCTCCATAAGAACAATTTCAAATTATGATTTCAGTGTTTCCATATAACAGAAGTTTATACATTTTATGAAAAAATAGTAGAAATTTGCATAAAATTTTGATATAATTTTTATTTGACTATAACACAGGAAAAGGGGATTCTATGAAGAACACAATGTTTAAGGTGCACAGTGTTTATTCAAAAGAGGACATTGTGCAGATGGAAAAAATGGCGACCAGAAAACTGCGTCACGGAAGTATGCTGGCAGCGGGAATTGTACTGCTTCTTTATGTAGGGCTGCTTCTCTGGACGTCTGTACAGGAGACAGGTCAGATTGTGCTTGCATTTCTGATTCCGGCAAGTGCGCTGGAGCTGATAGTTATTGTGACCGTAATCTGTACGTTTGTTATGATGCTGAGTATGCCGTATCATAAGGCAAATAAAACAATAAAAGAAGCTCCGGGAGGAGTGATAAAGGCAAATTATTATTTTTATGAAAAAACCTTCCAGTATGGCTGGGGAAATCGTTTTGCGACCATCGCATACATGGACGTACAGGAATTTTGGAATCTTCCCACAGCTTTTTATATTAAAGCAGAAGACCTTTCCTACTGGGTAAAGAAAACAGATTTTGAGGTGGGAACACCAGAGGCTTTTGCACAGTACATGAAGGAAAAGGTTCACTGTAAGATTGTTGAAAAATAACTGGAAGTGTGAACGGAGTAACAACAGTAAAGAATACTCCCAGTGCGAAGGATACAACACAGAGAGCATATTTGAATAGAATATACCAGAATCCTATAAGATTTTGGAGTATATTATGAATCAGAAAACATACACAGGAAAAGGCGTAGGTGTAGCGACGTTAGATACTGGCATTTGGAGCCACGTAGATTTCGAAGACCGCATCTGCGCTTTTTCTGATTTCCTGGCATACAGACAGAAGCCGTATGATGATAACGGACATGGAACTCATGTCGCCGGAATTCTGGGAGGAAGCGGAAAAGCTTCCAAAGGAAAATATAAAGGTATCGCAAGTAAGTGCAATATTATTGCGTTAAAAGTTCTTGACAGCCTGGGAAATGGAAATAAGGAAGATGTGCTTCGGGCTTTTTCCTGGCTGATAAAAAATAAAGAAAAATATAATATTCGTGTAGTAAACATTTCGGTGGGAACAACTTATAAAACAAGAACAGACCATGATGTGCTGATAGAAGGAGTAGAAAGATTGTGGGATGAAGGGTTTGTTGTAGTAACGGCAGCAGGCAATCAGGGACCTGCTCCCGGAAGCGTAACTGCGCCGGGATGCAGCAGAAAAGTGATAACGGTAGGCTCAAGCGACTTGCTGGAAGGAAGAGGGGCAGTATCCGGGCGCGGCCCTACATTCCAGTGTGTCTGTAAGCCGGATCTTGTGGTTCCGGGAAACCGGATTGTTTCCTGTGCAGTGGGAATGCCGGACGGATATGGAGTAAAAAGCGGAACATCTATGTCAACCCCTGTTGTATCAGGAGCGGTTGCCTGTATGCTGGAGAAAGACCCGTTTCTTACGAATGTGGAAATCAAAATGATGCTGAGGGAAAGCTGCGATGATTTGGGACTTCCCAGGAATCAGCAGGGTTGGGGACGGTTTAATATGGAAACTTTTATGAGCCTGTAAAAAGTTGAAAAAAATTTCTTGTGGTAAAGCGAAAAAGCGTTGACGAATGGAAGATTTTTGAGTAAAATGGAAGCAGTCAGTGTCATAGGAGGAAGAAAAATGGAAAACAGGCGTGTAAAAATGAACAAACAGACAAATCTTCTTCAACTGGAAGAGCATATGTATCCTTTAGTCGATGTGGAAAAACCGAATGTATTTCGAAATCTTTTCCCGTATTCAGAGGTTCCGAAAATTGCATTTAACGACCGTATTGTGCCCCATCATATGCCGGAGGAAATCTGGATTACAGATACCACATTCCGGGACGGTCAGCAGTCACGTGCCCCTTATACTACGGAGCAGATTGTAAGAATTTTTGATTATCTTCATAAGCTGGGAGGACCGGAGGGGAGAATCCGTGCATCTGAATTTTTTCTGTACAGCAAAAAAGACAGAGATGCAGTAGAAAAGTGTATGGAGAGAGGATACGAATTTCCCGAGGTAACAAGCTGGATTCGGGCAAACAAAAAGGATTTTCAGCTTGTGAAGGATATGGGAATGCAGGAGACAGGAATCCTTGTAAGCTGTTCCGATTATCACATCTTTTATAAGATGAAAATGACACGAAAGCAGGCGATGGAACATTATTTAAGCATTGTAAAAGAGTGTCTGGAAATCGGTGTTTCCGTGCGCTGCCATCTTGAGGATATTACAAGGGCGGATATTTACGGATATGTGATTCCTTTCTGCCTGGAGCTTATGAAGCTTCGTCAGCAGTATGGTATTCCGGTTAAGGTGCGCTGTTGCGATACAATGGGATATGGTGTGAATTATCCGGGAGCTGTGATTCCACGTTCGGTGCCGGGAATCATTTATGGCATTATGGTACATGCAGGAGTTCCTTCAGAGCTGATTGAATGGCATGGACATAATGATTTTTATAAAGCAGTAAGCAATTCCACAACTGCGTGGCTTTATGGTGCATGCGGTGTAAATACTTCTCTTTTCGGAATCGGAGAGAGAACAGGAAATACGCCTCTTGAGGCAATGGTATTTGAATATGCCCAGTTAAAAGGAAATCTGGGTGGAATGGATACTACGGTAATTACAGAGCTTGCAGAATATTATGAAAAAGAAATCGGATATAAGATTCCGTCGCGCACTCCTTTTGTGGGGAAAAACTTCAATGTGACAAGAGCGGGCATTCATGCAGACGGTCTTTTGAAAAATGAAGAGATTTATAATGTATTTGATACCGAGAAATTTTTGAACCGCCCTGTGGAGGTTGCTGTGTCAAACACCTCAGGTTCAGCGGGAATTGCACATTGGATGAACAGCCATTACCACTTAAAAGGTGAAAAACAGATTGACAAAAATTCTGAGCTTGTTACAATGATAAAGGTATGGGTAGACCGGCAGTATGAAGAAGGCCGTGTCACAGTACTCACAGACGAGGAACTTGAAAAAGTGATTGCAGAATCCTGCAGCCGCTTAAATATTTCCCTTTAGGAAAAGGGAGAAAAGGAGGATGATTATGGACAAAATTCAGATGCACACACCGCTTGTTGAGATGGATGGGGATGAAATGACAAGAATCCTGTGGCAGATTATTAAAGAGGAGCTGCTTTTTCCATATATTGATTTAAAAACAGAGTACTACGACCTTGGGCTGGAACATAGAAATGAGACAGACGACCAGGTTACGATTGATGCAGCAGAGGCGACAAAGAAGTACGGGGTGGCTGTAAAATGCGCGACCATTACTCCGAATAAGGCGCGTATGAGTGAGTACGACCTGAAAAAAATGTACAAAAGTCCAAACGGAACAATCCGCGCTATTTTAGACGGAACGGTATTTCGTGCCCCGATTGTGGTAAAAGGAATTGAGCCGTGTGTAAAGAACTGGAAAAAACCGATTACCATTGCCCGTCACGCATATGGAGATGTTTATAAAAATACAGAGTTTTATATTGATAAACCGGGAGATGCGTATCTTGTATTCAAGGGAGAGGACGGAGAAGAAAAGAAGGAACTGATTCATCATTTTGATGGAAGCGGTGTTCTTCAGGGACTTCATAATGTGGATGCTTCCATTGAAAGCTTTGCAAGAAGCTGTTTCTCCTATGCACTTGATACACATCAGGATTTATGGTTTGGAAGCAAGGATACTATCTCCAAAACATACGATGGAAGATTTAAAGAAGTATTTAATCAGGTATATGAGACAGAGTTTAAAGAGAAATTTGAAGCAGAGGGTCTGGAATATTTCTACAGCCTGATTGATGATATTGTAGCGCGTATTATGAAAGCTGAGGGCGGTTTCATCTGGGCATGTAAAAACTATGACGGAGATGTTATGAGCGATATGGTGTCTTCTGCATTTGGTTCTCTTGCTATGATGACTTCCGTACTTGTATCTCCTCACGGATATTATGAATATGAAGCAGCTCACGGAACGGTGCAGAGACATTATTATCGTCATCTGGAAGGAAAAGAAACTTCCACAAATTCTGTTGCTACTATTTTTGCATGGACAGGGGCGTTAAGAAAGAGAGGAGAGCTTGACGGCACAGAAGCGCTTGTAAGCTTTGCTGATAAACTGGAAAAAGCTACGCTGTCTGTTATTGAAAGCGGAAGAATGACAAAGGACCTTGCTCTGATTACCTCTATTGAAAATCCGACAGTCTTAAACAGCAGAGATTTTATTCTTGCAATCAGAGAAGAACTTGATAAACTTCTTTAAAAAATAAACATACGAAATAGCTCCGGAAACAGTAAGATTGTTTTCGGGGCTGTTTTCCGTGATAAAAAGTGTTTGGAGGAAATGGAAGAAAAATGCGTATTTCCATGATTGGAATTGACCACAATATGGCGCCTGTGGACGTTCGCGCCCAGTTTGCCTTTACAAAGAAAAATGCAGGGGAAGCAATGGAATCCTTAAAATCCTGTTGGGGGATGAGCGGATGTATCATACTCTCCACCTGCAACCGTCTGGAATTATGGGCGAGTATGGAGGAGGATACAGATATTTCTCTGTATGACTGGCTCTGTGACTTTAAGGGGATTCACGATGATTCTTTAAAAAAATATTTTACAGAGCGTGAGGGAAAAGAAGCAGTAGAGCATCTTTTTTATCTTACAAGCGGATTGAAATCCCAGATTCTCGGAGAAGACCAGATTCTTACTCAGGTAAAAGACGCCTTAAGTTTTGCAAGAGAATGCTTTGTGACAGACAGTGTAATGGAAGTGCTTTTCCGTATGGCAGTGACAGCAGGAAAAAAAATAAAGACAGAAGTGCCTTTTGCTCACGGAAATCCTTCCGTTATTCATCAGGCGGTTAAAATGTTAAAAAGTCAGGGATATTCTGTCTTTGGAAAGACCTGTATGGTAATCGGAAACGGGGAAATGGGAAAGGTTGCGGCACAGACCCTCCGGGAGGAAGGGGCGGATGTAACCGTGACTGTGCGTCAGTACAGAAGTGGTGTCGTAAATATTCCTGTGGGATGTAAAAGGATTAATTACGGGGAGCGCATGGAATATCTTCCAAAGTGTGACCTTGTAGTAAGCGCTACGGCAAGTCCGAACTTTACTCTAAGAGAAGAGCAGTTCGAAAATCTGGAGCTGGAAAAAACTCTGATTTTAATTGACCTGGCAGTACCGCGTGATATAGAGCCAGAGGTGGGACAGGCAGAGGGTATTACCTTATACGATATGGACAGCTTTCGTTTTGATGAAAAGACAGAAGAGCTTCAGGAGCACTTGGAGGCGGCTGGAAGGATTGTCCGGGAGCAGATGGAAGAATTTTATCAGTGGCTTGATGGAAGAGACATTATTCCCCGCATTCAGGATATAAAAGAAGAGGCAGTGCATGATTTGAATCTTCGCATTGCAAAAATATTGAGAAAAACACCTATGGAAGAATCCGACAGAGAAAATCTGGAGAAGGCAGTAGACCAGGCAGCAGGAAAGGTGGTAAACAAGCTGATTTTCGGGTTAAGGGACTGTTTAAATCAGGAAGCCTTTCTTGAATGTGTGGCAGGATTGGAGAAATTATATGAAGAATAAACGGTATTTTCCCATGTTTGTGGATTTATCAGATAAGAGCATTGTGGTGGTAGGCGGAGGAAATATTGCCACAAGAAGAGTAAAAACCCTTCTTTCTTTTACAAGAAATGTGACTGTAATTGCCCCGAGGATTACAGTAGAGCTTTCTGAGCTTGGAAAAGCAGGACAGATTCAGATTTTAAACCGCCCGGTAAAGCGCTCGGATTTCCGACAGGCTTATATGGTAATTGCAGCCACAAACGACAGGAAATTAAATGACGATATTTACAGAGTCTGCAAAGAAGAAGGAGTCTATGTAAATGTATCAAGCGACAGGGAAAAATGTGATTTTTATTTCCCCGGGGTATTTATGAAGGACGAGGTTGTAGTGGGAATTACTGCAAGCGGTCTTGATCATAAAAAAGCAAAAAGAGTGCGGGAAGAAATTGAAAACGCACTGGAAAAGACAGCAGGAGAATCAGACTATGAAGAATGAAGTAGTAATCGGCAGCAGAGAGAGTAAGCTTGCCGTTTTGCAAAGCGAGATGGTGCGCGATTACATAAAACAGAAAAATCCGGATATGGACGTAAAAATCCTTACCATGAAGACAACAGGAGATAAGATTCTTGACAGAACTCTTGATAAAATCGGGGGAAAGGGACTTTTTGTAAAAGAACTGGACAAGGCTCTTCTTGATGGGAAAAGTCAGATTTCTGTTCACAGCTTAAAGGATATGCCTATGGAAGTGCCGGAGGAACTGCCGCTTCTGGCTTTTTCAAAAAGAGAGGATGCAAGAGATGTGCTTGTTCTTCCGAAAGGAGTGGAAGAGCTGGATAAGTCAAAGCCTCTGGGATGTTCCAGCCTCAGGAGAACGCTGCAGCTTAAAAAGCTGTATCCGGATATGGAAGTAAAAAGCATCCGGGGTAATCTTCAGACACGCCTTCGAAAGATGGATGAAGGAGAGTATGCAGGGCTGATTCTGGCAGCGGCGGGATTGAAACGCCTTGG
>ERZ1108166.727-NODE-727-length-18613-cov-4.642257_pt1 | contig 18613 bp, 18 predicted proteins | sample MGYA00403702_ERZ1108166 | MGnify/ENA primary metagenome ERZ1108166 (study PRJEB35170, sample SAMEA104062401) | human gut metagenome | biome: human gut; feature: human-associated habitat; material: faeces | place: Denmark | collected 2012-05-01 ...
GGGTCGCTTTAGCGATATACTTCCTTTCCGCCGCAGTGCGATCCTAAGCGGCGCGTTTGTGTGTCATAGAAGGATTCTGCTGCTCAGGAGCATAAAAATCCTTCTATGACACACAAAAAAGAGACAGCGCATTTACACTGTCCCTGCAAATTTTAAAAGTATTTCTTTTTTGTTGTCTTCCGGGTTTTCCAAAACATGAGAAAGAAGCTTCTCAAGGATTTCTCCCAGTTCTTTCCCCGGCGCATATCCTGCATCAATTAAATCTCTGCCAGTGAGCGCCATCGTTTTCAGGGAAATACACTGTCCCCTGTCCAGGATTTCCTCATAAAGAACTGACACGGCATTCAAACGTGCAAGCTTTTCTTCCCGTCTGTATGTGCTCTGTGCCAGAATATCTGCCTTCTGTACTTCAAGATACAGCGGAAACAGTTCTTCCCCAATTAAGCTTGCTGCTTTTCTTACCGAAACTGCCTCTCCTTTTGGTCGGTAATCGTGCCATTTAATAAGAGAACGCACTTTTCTGATGGTATCGTTATCCATTTTAAGTCTCCTTAAAATAGAAACTGCCATTTTTTCCCCTTCCGGTCCGTGGGTTTTAAAATGGTCTCTCCCATTTTCATCTGTACGCTTCACAACCGGCTTTCCAAAATCGTGAAGGAGCATAGTAAGACGAAGTACCTTATCTGCCCTGATATTTAAAAGGCTCTGAAGGGTATGTTCTCCTACGTTATAGCAATGGTGCGGCGTATTTTGCTCTGTTTCCATACATCGGTCAAATTCCGGAAGGATTTCCTTTGTAATTCCCGCCTCATATGCAGTCCGAAGATAATCCGGGTGAGGCGATACAAGGAGTTTTAAAAGCTCAACCTGTATCCTTTCTGCGCTTACATATTTCAAGTTTGGCGCAAGGACGGAAATTGCTTTTAACGTTTCCCCTTCAATGGAAAAACCAAGCTGGGCAGAAAAACGCACAGCTCTTAAAATCCTGAGGGCGTCTTCTGTAAAACGCTCCAGAGGATTTCCCACACAGCGGATAATCCGGTTTTCCATATCCTGTATGCCTCCGAATAAATCCACCAGCCCTCTTTTTGGATTGTACGCCATTGCATTAATCGTAAAGTCCCGGCGTTTTAAATCTTCCTCAAGGCTTGCCGTAAAGGAAACTTCTTTTGGGTGTCTGCCGTCCTCGTATTCTCCGTCTACCCGGTAAGTGGTAACTTCAAATCCCTCTTTATCAAGCATTACCGTTACCGTTCCGTGAATGAGCCCCGTATCTACCGTTCTTCGAAACAGAGTTTTTACCTCCTCCGGCTTTGCGGAGGTTGTAATATCCCAGTCATCAGGAGAGCGTCCGAGAATGGAATCCCGGACACAGCCGCCCACCACATATGCTTCGTATCCAGCTTCTTCCAGTGTATGCAGTATGATTTTGGCTTTTTCCGGGATTCTAAGCTCCATATCCATTCCTTCTTCCAATTAATATGCTCTTCCCCAGTATACCATCTTTTTCGCCGGTTTTCCGCAGCATACGCAGACATCGCTTAACTGCTCCTGCTCAAACGGCATACATCTTGAAGTTGCCTGTACGTCTTCTTTGATTTTGTCTTCACATTCCTGACAGCCGCACCACATTGCTTTTACAAAACCAGGCTTGTTGTTGATTGTTTCTTTGAACTCTTCGTAATTTGTTGCCACATATGTGTGTGCATCTCTGTGCGCGCGGGCTCTTTCCAGCATCTCATGCTGCATAGTATCCAGAATCTCTGTTACCTTCTCTGTAAGCTCCTCAAATTTTACCACATATTTTTCTCTTGTATCACGGCGGCAGATAACAGCCTGACCCTGCTCAATATCTTTTGGACCGCATTCAATACGAACCGGAATACCGCGCATTTCCTGCTCTGCAAACTTAAATCCAGGGCTCTTGTCTGTATCGTCTACTTTTACGCGGACTCCTGCTGCTTTAAGAGCTTCGAACAGCTCGTCTGCTTTTTCAAGAACGCCTTCTTTTCTCTGCTGAATCGGAATAATCACAGCCTGTACCGGAGCAATTCTCGGCGGAAGTACAAGACCGCTGTTGTCTCCGTGTACCATGATAATTGCACCAATCATTCTTGTTGTCATACCCCAGGAAGTCTGGTGCACGTACTGTAATTTATTTTCTTTGTCTGTATACTGAATGCCGAATGCTCTTGCAAATCCATCGCCAAAGTTATGGCTTGTTCCGGACTGCAGCGCTTTTCCATCGTGCATAAGAGATTCGATTGTGTAAGTAGCCTCCGCACCTGCAAATTTCTCTTTGTCTGTTTTCTGTCCTTTTACAACAGGAATTGCAAGCACCTGCTCACAGAAATCTGCATATACGTTTAACATCTGAATGGTACGCTCTTCTGCTTCCTCTGCTGTTGCATGCGCTGTATGTCCTTCCTGCCATAAGAACTCACGGGAGCGAAGGAACGGACGCGTTGTCTTTTCCCAGCGCACAACAGAACACCACTGGTTATATACCTTCGGAAGGTCTCTGTGAGACTGGATTTCTTTTGCGTAGAAATCACAGAACAGTGTCTCTGATGTAGGACGTACGCAGAGACGCTCCTGAAGCGGGTCAAGTCCTCCATGTGTCACCCATGCAACCTCCGGCGCAAAGCCTTCTACATGGTCTTTTTCTTTCTGTAAAAGAGACTCCGGAATGAACATCGGCATATATACGTTCTGTACGCCTGTCTCTTTGAATCGTTTGTCAAGTTCATTCTGGATATTTTCCCAGATTGCGTAACCTGCCGGTTTGATTACCATGCAGCCTTTTACGCTTGTGTAGTCACACAGCTCTGCTTTTTTTACAACGTCTGTGTACCACTGCGCGAAATCCTCCTCCATAGAAGTAATCGCTTCTACCAGTTTTTTGTCTTTTGCCATAATTATTCTCCTTTTTGTTGTTCAGTTTAAGGACGCTTCTTTATTTAAGTATAAAAAAAGAAGCCTCATCCCTAAAAGGGACCGAAAGGCTTCGGCGGTACCACCCTAATTAGCAGGTATTTTCATATCTGCTCTCTCATCTGTTCCGTTAACGCCGGTTATACGCCGCACTTCAATTATGCGGGGCTCCAAGGCCGGTTCCACAGCTCACGCACAGAATCCTTCCACCACAGCGCAGGTTTCTGCCGCCGGGATTCCTCTCTGGGATTGCTACCTGTGTACTATTCTCTTCATCGCCATAATTATTTACTGGGTTTATTGTATTCGAAAAAGATGGGAGTGTCAAGGGGGAGAAAGGAATTTCTACAATTGCGCTTCGCAGACAATAGCAACCTATTTCTTCATGTGATTTTTTATCTATTCATAAAATTTTTCTTGACAAATAACAGTTTTTCTTATATCATCACTTACAAGAAACGAAGTTTACTACCGTACAGCTATTGCTCATGCGGCTCGCTCGTTTCTTTTTTTGTTCTTACCAGATCATAAAGATACAGTTTTCCATCTGCATCACATCTTACAAGCATTCTCGTTGAAAAAATATTATATCGCTCCAGATTTCCGTCTGCATCATATACCGGTATTCCAAATTTTGTATTATAACGATACCAGCCCAATTTTGCTTTTTCTCCATGCTTATTATTATAATCGGGATACTGCGCTTTTTCTGTTGCAATTTGAATCAGTTCACCAATAGCAGATGTCATATTTGCTTTTGCCTTCGTATTTGCACCCTTTAATCTTTTTGTATCATTTGAATGACTGAATTCATCTGGAAAATCTGAACCAATATATATTTTTTCTGAAGTTTCTGTTATCTCAAAATATTTTCCAATATACTCTTTGAGGTATTTTTCCACTTTGTTCCAGTCAATTCCTCGTCTTGATTGAAACCGTATAGCATTGATAATAACTATTGGAGAACCTTCCAATTCTATTATATCAACACTTTTATTCATTCCCCTTGTCCCTTCCTTATGCACTTCCATATCCCATTTCATGCTAAATACTATTTTTGACAATCTTTTCTTAAATAGATTATCACATATTCTTTCGCCTTGCAATCATATGTTCGATTTTTATCATAAAGAATCCATCGAAACGGAAAAAGTAACGAGAGCACCCACCCATTGTGGCTGCTCTCAAAATATTTCCTACATCATCTTCAGTTCTTCTACAATATTGTTCTTCCCTATGCGGCACATTGCGTATATCATAGACGCAAATACTACAATAAAAATACCCGCTATGGCAGTAAAAAGCGCACTCCAGGGAATTACAAAACCTGCATCAGCTCCAATACCAATCACTTTACATATAAGATAACTTACGATTCCCGTAAGTACGGTTCCATATAAAACGGACTTGCAGCCATATATCAGGCATTCATAATAAAGCATTCGGTTAAAACCTTTTGGCGACATTCCCATAGAGCGGAGCATTGCAAACTCCTTTCTTCTGAGCATAAGATTTGTGGAAATAGTGTTAAATACATTCGCCACAGCAATCAGGGAGATAAGTATGATAAATCCATACGTCAATATCTTCACTGCCATCATGGTGTTTCTGTCCTGCTGATAGAGCGCATTCAGATTCGTCACATTTTCCGACTGGATTCCCTGCTCTTCAAGCTCTTTCTCAAGAGTTTCACTAACCACTTCCGGATTTTCACATTTTATATTATAAGTCTTTATAGGATCAGTCCGTAAAAAATATTCCGAAAAATCCTGATACATACTTTCTGACATAAAAAGAGCAAAATCTGTGTTTCTGATTCCCATTTTTTCAGGAAGTTTTTCAACTGCATCCCCTAAAATAATTTCTCCCTGCGGTTCGAATATTTCTTTTTCCGCTTCTCCACTTGTCGTAATCCAGCCAAGCTCTGCTCTTTTTTCTCCTTTTTCCTGAAAATAATCCTGTGTTTCATAGCGCTGGGTGGAAGAGTTGTATGTATGCTCGTTTTCCGTGTAAAGAAATCTTGGTACTTCTGTATTTTTATAAGCAGAAAGGGAAATCCCTTCTTTTTTTGCCATCTCTTCAAACACTTCATTCGGAAGAATAACTGTTTCTGCTGAAATTACTGTGTAATTTTCATCAGTCATCACTTCCCTGCCCTCGAAAACAGAACCGAGTATCTCCGACGGTACCTGCATCATAAGATATAATTTTTCGTAAGAAAAAATCTCTTCTATTCCTTCTGTTGTCTCTAAAATTTTATCCGCTTTTTCTGCATCTTTATCCGGTTGATAAATAACACATTCCACATCTGCTGCCGGGACATCCATTACAAAAGAACCGGTTTCTATCAGATAAATCTGAAACAACGCTGCTGTTGTAAAAAGAAGAATACTGATGCTTAACGAAACAATGGTTGTTCTGTATTTCTTTCTGTCACGCTTATAATTCTTATCTGCCATCATTCCTGAAAGCCCAAATATTTTAAAAACCCAGCCTCCTGTTTTTACTTCTCCCGGACGGATTTTTATATCTTCACTGGCACGTATGGCTTCCATTGGAGACAAACGTTTGATTCTTTTTGACGGAATCCATACGGAAATGAATACTGTGAAAAACGCTATCATAACAGAGAGAAGAACTGCCCCTGCATTTACTACAAGAGGAATCTCTTTGCTTTCCCCGTAAAGCCACTGGGAAAGTCCTTCTTCAATAAAATGAAGAGTAACACCAATTCCTGCAATACCGGAAATCACTCCAAGAGGAATCCCGATAAAACTGACTATAAACGCCTCATATCTCATAGACTGACGAAGCTGCTTTTTCGTTGCTCCAAGAGACGAAAGAAGACCAAACTGCGTACTTCTCTCCCTTAAAGAAATAGAAAAAGCATTGTAAATCAAAAGCACAGAGCCAGTCATAATTACGGCTGTGAGAATCAAAAGAAGTCCTGTATATACCGTGGAAAACCGGTCATTATCTACAACTCCATACCACCGGAGCAGACTCTCATGTGTCACAGAACCGTACTCTCCAAATACTTCCTTTTGAAAATCATAGGATTTCCTTACGTCCTTTAATTCCACATAGAGATCTACATACCTTCCTGTCTCATTTCCAGAACCTGCATATATCTCATATCCGGGAGCTCCAATAGAGGTTACGAGACTGGAATAATCATAAATTCCCACTACTTTAAATTCCCGTTTTTCTTTTGGAACAAAGCTTTCCTCTGCCTTTGTTTCCGTTCCCATATAGCTGTTGCTCTGACTCAGACGCTCCCCTTTATATTCACGTTCTCCAAGTTCCAGGGGAAGGGTATCTCCTATTAAAATCTGATGCCCCTCCTCCAGATTGGCATTCAAATAGTCAGGAATAATCACTTCATTCTGTGAGTCTGGAAACTTTCCTTCCTTCAACGCAACCGGAAGCATACTTCTTGTATTTTCTGAAAAAGACTGTACATAAAGATAAGGCATCATAGGCGATAGAAGATGTTCATAACGCGCATATCCAAGCTCTGCCACTTTTGTACTGTTTACCACTTCCTCCTGTTTTTCAGCTTTTTCCGCCTCCTTCACAGGAAGAGATAAACCTGCCACATGCCAGTTGCCGTCCTGTTCTTTTGTATACTCAATAAAAAAATTTTGAAAAGTTCCTCCCAGCGTGGCAACTGCAGTAATCATTGCAGTGGAAAGAATCACACCGATAATCGTAACGATTGTTCTCGTCTTATTTTCCTTCATGGTTCTTGCGGTAATTCGTGCGAAAATATTCATCGAATCACCTCATCTCTTATGATTCTTCCATCTTCCAGCGCCAGAATTCTGTCTGCCTGAAGCGCAATATTTTCATCATGGGTAATCACGATTACTGTCTGGTGATACGTTTTATTGGAATACCGCAGAAGCTCCATAATCTCCCGGCTGTTTTCCGAATCCAGGTTTCCTGTTGGCTCGTCTGCCAGAAGAAGAGATGGTGCGTTAAGAAGCGCTCTTCCTATAGATACTCTCTGCTGCTGTCCGCCGGAAAGCTGATTTGGAAGATGTTTTTCCCTGTCTTTTAATTTTAAAAGTTCAAGAAGTTCTGAAAGTCTCTTTTCATTTACCTTTCGTCCATCCATCAAAACAGGAAGCGTCATATTTTCCCGCACATTTAAGACAGGAATCAGGTTATAAAACTGATAAATCAGTCCCACCTGTCTTCTTCGAAATATGGCAAGCTCTTCCTCTTTCTGTGCATACACATCAATGCCTCCCACAAAAACCTTTCCGGAAGTAGGATGGTCCACTCCTCCTATAAGGTGCATTAAAGTCGATTTTCCAGAGCCGGAAGAGCCTACAATCGCCACAAATTCTCCCTGCTTCACAGACAGAGACACCTCATCAAGAGCCACAACTGCATTGTCCCCCTGCCCGTATATTTTCTTTAATTTCTCTACACGCAATATTTCCATAATATCCTCCTTTATATCCGGTTATCCGCTGCCTTCTCCCGTAAAGGCATGTATCTCCGTTGGAGATAGAAATATTATAAAAAACAGACATGACACAGCCGTGACTTTTTCATAACAAATCTGTCACTTTACACAATTATTTTATAAAACCGAATGACAAACTGCGCTCCCATAGGAGGGACATTCTGCCCGTAAATCACTGCGTTTTCCTGTGATAAAATCGCACGGGAAAGAGAAAGACCAATTCCAAAACTGTGGTTTCCCGCATTTTTCCCTCTGTAAAACCGTTCAAATAAATGAGGAATATCTTCTTTTGGAATCCCTTTTCCTGAATCTGTAATTTTTATTTCTGTAAATAACGGATTTTCCTTCCAGGCGATAATAAGTCTCCCTCCCTCCGGCGTATATTCCAGAGAATTTTTAATGACATTTCCAATTGCTTCCAGTGTCCAGTTGTAATCTCCCTGCACTTCCACATTTCCGTCTCCGCTCACTTCCAGACTTTGTCCTCTGACATCCATAGAAACAGCAAAGGGTTTCATGACCTCCTGAAAAAAAGAATCCAACACTATTTTTTGCGGTTTTAATACAATCGCTCCTGCATCCAGCTTAGAAAGTCGCAAAAGGGAAGTCACAAGCCACTGAATCCTGTCAAGCATCTGCTCTGCCTCACGGAGAAGATGTTGTCGCGCCCGGACGTCATCTGTACTTTTTTTCATTCTCTCTATAAGAAGATTTAACGTAGTAAGAGGCGTACGAATCTGGTGTGAAATATCTGCAAGAGAATCTGCAAGAGACATTTTTTCTTTTTTAAGAAGCTCTGTCTGTTCCTCCAGACGAAGAATCATTTTCTGCAGCTCATCACGGAGAATTTCCACATCTCCCTCATGAAAATGGCGGAGCTCCACACCTCCTCCCCCATGAAGAATTTCATCTAATTGCTGAGAAAGAAGCCGAATTTCTTTATATCGTTTTTCTGCAAAAAAAACATGCAGTATGCACCATCCTGTTCCTGAAATGAATACAAAAATCCCTGCACTTCTGTCAAAAGCAAATGCTGCCGCCCCTGTAAAAACAAGAAAAAAGAGGCTTAAAAAAAGTTGATTTCGCACGGTTTTATTTCGAAACACTCCCATTTTATGCCTCCATTTTATATCCCATTCCCCGAACAGTTTTAATAATTTCCGGTTTCTGCGGGTTTTCCTCTATTTTATCACGAAGCCTTTTAATATACACAGTCAGAGTATTGTCATTTACATACTCCCCTGCAATATCCCATATATCCTCCAAAAGCTGATTTCTTGTAAGAATCTGTCCCCTGTTATTTAAAAACACAAGAAGCAGCCGGTATTCCAGTGCAGATAGAAAAACCTCTTCTCCCTGTTTTTTGACTACACCTTTTTCCATATCTATCATAAGATTTCCTATTACTGTAATCTGACTGTTTTTTCCTGCCCGCCGCAGTACGGAGCGCATCCTTGATACAAGTTCCCGCGGGCGAAACGGCTTGCTTATGTAATCATCCGCTCCCATATCAAGCCCTGTCACTACCGAAAATTCATCTCCAAGAGCCGTGAGAAAAATAACAGGAATCTCATATTTTGTCTTTATTGCCGTACACGCACTGTATCCGTTTCCCTCTGCCAAAGTCACATCCAGAAGAACAAGTTCAAACCTGTCTTTTTCAAGTATCTGGAGAGCCTTTGCCTGCCCGTCAGATGCCTGCACCTGAAATCCCTCTTCTTTCAGATATGCAGTAAGATTTTCCACAATGTCTGCGTCATCCTCTATTAATAATACGTTTGTCATATTCATCAGCAGTACCTTCTCAATTCCTTTAGTCTCTTAAAAAACATCTCTGCCCAGTCTGAGCGGTCTTCAAACAATTCTGAATTTATTTCCCGAACCTGCGGAATCCCAATCTGTCTGACTGCCTCCACTGCAGCTTCTCTCTGGGAAATTCTCCTTGGATAAACAGTCTGACAATTCGCTCCCTCTATGGTATTATAACTTCCGAAACTCTGGTTAAAATCCATTACAGGATACAGAGAAATATATTCATTCGTTTCATTATCAACGAGAAATCCCCAGTTTTCCGGGTGACGGTCTGTATTTCCCACAAGATAATCCAGTATATTCATTCCATAAAAGGTTTTCTTATCCAGACGAATACACTCCGTCAGTATATCCAGATCATGATTGCAGGCAAATATTTCAAATGCCATTTTTGAAATCATGGAATACCGTTTGGAAGTAATTATTTTACTTTCCGTTACTTTTTGTCCGTCATAAAAACCTTCTTTATATTCTACCTGTTTTATATCAAAACACTGACATATCCGGCTTGCAATCAGTTCCCGTTTTACTGTGTCCTCTCCGCCGTCTTTTAATAAAACAAATCCTTTGTTTCTTCGTACCCATGCCTTTGGAAAGCATCCTTTTGTGGACAAATCTCCCGCCATCTCTTCATTTGTAACTGTCATTGATTTTCCTCGCAGAGACAGTTCTACAACCGCTTCGTTCAAAGAATGGTCATACAGATTCAGGCCTTCAAAAGAGACGTCCTCTCCTTTTTCCCGCACCCAGTAAATATCTGTCAGAGACACACAGTGATACGACAGGGAAATCTCCGCCCTGTCCCTGTCTGTCACTGCCTGCGCCATTCCGATACTATTTAAGATTTCCTTTGCATACTTTCTATCAAGAGACAACACTCTGGAAGCACACCAATGATAGAAATTATTCATATTATTAATCTGCGTATCAAAGTCCCGTTCTTCCTCCAGATAAAGATCATATGGAAAAAATTTCTCATCAAAAATCGTGACTTCTCCTACTGAATTAATTTCAGCCACTTTCTTTTTTCCGTGCATAAGCTCATAGCATATCCGTCTGTTTCCACTTTTAACCGCCATCTCTTTCACTCCTTTTACAAGATATTACTATTTTATCATGTTATGCGGGAGGGAACAAGGTGGGAAAACCTATCGCAATACCTCATTTATGCTCCAATTTTTTTCAAAAACACATTCCTTTTAAACACCACATACGTCACAATATAGTACACAATGTAAATCCCCATAAAAAGAAGTATACTTTTTCCAAAATATATTCCCGGAAAAGAAGTGGTAACTCCTGTTGTCCGCACAAAGAAGCTGCTGAAGGTAAGAATCAGTTTTCCGCTTATCACAATGGCAAGAAAAGCCGGACAGAGATAATAGGCTGCAAGCTGAATCCGGATAATTTTGCAGATTTCTTTCTGTTTCAATCCCATTTTCCCAAGTACTTCATACCGGAATTTGTACTTTGCGGAATCACTTAACTGCTGTACAGAAAGAACTGTCACTGCCACACAGACAAATACAAGACCTATATAAAACATAGGCAGCATAACAGACGCAAGAAGTACCTTTACTTCTGGAATACAATTATCACGCACAAGATTCACGGCGGCATATACTACCATATTATCGGAACCGATACAACTGTTTCCTTCCGGAACTGGCGCCGTATGTCCTCCGAAGTCTCGATTTTCTTCCTCTGTAAGATTGTCAAGTCTCTTCTGTAAATCTGCCGGGGCTTTTCCTTTAAGATTGGCTGCCAGTTCTGCATAATAAGGCGTCATTCTCTGAAGAACCCGGTCAGGCACAATGACCAGATAATCTCCGCCATTATGTCCGTCCTGTGAAAAAGCGTCCGTATAAAGTCCTCCAAAGGAAAGTAGCTTCTCTTTGTCATTATCTGGAATTTTGAGGTCTTTTCCTATATTTTCCGCGTCACTTTTCAGCCTTTCTTTTATATGTACTGCATATTCATTTTCGCCAAGAGAAACCGGTTCATATCCCAGCATTTCCCTTAAATAGTTATAATCTGTAATTCCCATATACGTATCGTACGTGCAATACGTGCCGTCGTTTTTCAGCATATCTTCTATTTTTTCCATATCAGGAGAACCGTCATTTTTCCGATACATACCTCCCCACTGCTGTAAATTCATAAGCATCCAGGTATTTACCTGGTTATTTTCATCTGTATAAATACGATAGGCATATGTTTCTTCCAAATCTGCATATTTCTCAAGAATTTCTCTCTCATCTTCAAAGCTATCCTCCGGCTCTGTACTGTTTATCAGCACATCAAAGGGAAATTTTACGGGAAGTATCTTATCTTCATAATCACTGAAAATAAGAGCCAGGGAAGCGCCCATTAATGCCAGTGTAAAAAGAGCGGTAAGCGTCCCCATCGTAAACTGCATGGTGCGTACCTTTGATGCAAACTGGCGAAGAAGAAAGAGATTCTGTCCTCTGTAAATCCCCTTCCCCTTCTTTCTGACATAACAGGTAATCCAGGCAGATAATCCCATATAAAAAAGATAAATAGTAAGCACAAGTCCAATAATAAAAAGAACGATTTCTCCTGTGGAAGTCAGATGTGTAAATACTGTCCAGAACAGCAGAATAAAAAGAACAGAAAGCGGAAAAAGAAGCTTTTTAATTCCTTCATGCCCTTCTTTTATTTCCTCATTTTTCCTGGAGCTTTCCATAAGGTCATGGATATTCATTTTCCGAAACCGTCTTTTACAACGGAAAAGTGCAAGAAAATAGCAGCCTCCATAACAGAGAACTGTCATAAGAATCGTCCATTTATTAAACGTGATATGCGGCGTGTATTCCATATATATCATAGCCGCCATAATAGACATAAGCACCTGAGAAAGAAGAATCCCCAGCCCGCAGCCGATAATAAGTGCCACACTTCCAAGGAGAAGATTTTCTCTTACATACAGCCTTGCGATAGTTCTTTTTTTCATTCCAAGAAGCATATAAATTCCAAATTCGCTGCCTCTTTTTTCCATCATAAAACGAACCATGTAGTGAATCAGCCATGCCATAATAAGAACAATAAAAAAAGTGGCAAGCCCAATCATGATTGGCATGATTGCATCTTCTTCCATCATTCCCGTAAATTCATTTTGAAAAATCAGGCTGTTAAACGCATACATGAGAGCCGAAACTACGGTCATCGTCAGGATATATACAAGATAATCCTTTGCGGAACGCTTCATATTCCTGTAAGCCAGTTTACCTAACATCTGTTATCTCACCTCCTGTCAGGGAAAGTACATCCAGAATTTCCTGCAAAAATACTTTTCTTTCTTTTTCTCCCCGCACAAGCTCATGAAAAATTTTCCCGTCCTTTAAAAACAGAATCCTGCTGCAATAGCTGGCTGAAAACGCGTCGTGCGTCACCATGAGAATTGTTGCTCCCATGCTTCTGTTCAGCCTTGTAAAAGTCTCCAGAAGTACCTGAGAGGAATGAGAATCCAGCGCTCCTGTCGGTTCGTCCGCAAGAAGAAGTTTTGGATTATTAATCATTGCCCTCCCACAGGCACACCTCTGTTTCTGTCCCCCCGACACCTGATAAGGAAACTTGTCTTTTATCTCCTCAATATCAAGAAGACGCATCATTTTTTTACATTTTTCCTGTATACTTTTCCTTTTTTCTCCCTGTAGAGTGAGCGCAAGTATCATATTCTCTTCCAGAGTGAGCGTATCCAGAAGATTATATTCCTGGAAAACAAAACCAAGATTCTTTTTCCGGAATTCAGAAAGTCCGTCCTCTGAAAGCTCCGTAATATCTGTTTTCCCATAATAAATATGACCTGCTGTAACACGGTCAATGGTTGCCAGCATATTTAAAAGCGTGGTTTTTCCGGAACCGGAAGGTCCCATAATCCCTACAAATTCTCCATTTTCCACCTGAAAACTTACACGGTCCACTGCCTTGGTAATGTTCGTACTGTTTCCGTAATATTTCTCCACATCGCATACACGTATATTCTCCATATCTGTCCTCCTGTCTTGTCTGTTCCTGCGTTTTTACAGCTTTTATTGTAGCAGGATTTTCCGTTTGTTATATAAAAATAGCTTAAAGTTATCTTACATTTTTGAAAGATAACTTTAAGCATCCTCTCTTGCAATATATGTGCTGATTGGAAATTCCAGACAGATTTCCGTTCCCTGTCCGTATATGGAAGATGCAGAAATTCCTATGCCAAGTCTCATACAGAGCTTTTTACAAAGATAAAGCCCCATACCTGTAGAGCGTTCATGGGTGCGTCCATTTGTTCCTGTAAATCCTTTTTCAAAAATCCTGGAAAGTTCTTCCTTTTTGATTCCTGTTCCATTGTCGGAAATAACAAGCACCGTTCCATTTTCTCTTTTCTCAGAAAAAATACGAAAAACGGGAGCTTCTTCATTTCTGTATTTTACACTGTTCAAAATCATCTGATTCAAAATAAAAACAAGCCACTTTCTGTCTGTATAGGCAAAATCTTCACAGGCTACCTCCGCCCGTATGCCGTTCTCAATGAGAAGAAAACGATTTTTTTCCAGCACCTCAAAAACAGCTTCTTTTAAATTGATTCTCTGAATCATATAGTCCTTATAAACATTTTCCGAACGTGCATAATAAAGAACCATATCCACATAATTTTCAATTTTCTGATTCTCAGTAATGATTTTCCGAAAGCTTCCACCCGCAAAATTTTCCTTGCTTCTTCCATTTTCACAGATAAGAGAAATCCCTGTAATGGGCGCCTTGATTTCGTGAACCCAGCTTTCGATATATTCCTTATATTCCCCCTGCCATATCCAGTCAAACGAAGAAAACCATACAGACCTGTCATGCAGATACCTTGCAGTACCAACATAAGAATCCTGTCTTTTAGAAATTCCCCAAAACTCATATTCTGTATCCTACTCCTCTCTTAGTTTCTATAAAATCAGAAACTCCAAGAGTTTTCAATTTTTCACGGATTCTTGTAATATGTACACTCAGGGTGTTGTCGTCAATGAAAATCTGATTTTCCCACAGATATTCAATCAAATCCATTCTTCCCACATAGCTTCCGCTGTTTTGAAACAGCATATGCAGAATTTTCATCTCGTTTTTTGTAAGTTCCACGCTTTTTTCTCTATAAAACAAACAGCATTTTGAAACATCAAGCATTACCTCTTTTCTTGTAAAGCTTGTTGCCTCTCTTATCCCTTTTGTACGTTTTAAAACAGCAGCGATTCTTGCAAGAAGGATAGGAACCTGATATGGTTTTGTAATATAATCGTCTGCGCCCCTCAAAATCCCTGTTAACTCATCCATAGAATCTGTCCTGCTTGTAAGAAAAATCACTGGCACTTCTGTTTTTCCCCGAAGCTGTGTGCAGATGTCAAAGCCGGAAATCCCCGGAAGATTCACATCAAGTAAAATCAAATCGGGAGCTTCTTTTATAATCTGCTCCGTAATATCAGAAAAACACTCAGGAACAACCGTTTCATATCCTGCATTTTCAAGAAGAATCTTCAACTCGTTTCGTATGGTTATTTCGTCTTCTATAATTATGATTTTCATATTTCAATTCCTTATATTTCTCTTAAAATTGCTCTTTTATTTTCTATTATACACAATTATATATACAAATCCAACCTTCATTCCTTCGCTCTCAAATCCATTTTCACTAATCCTGTCAGCAACATTCCAATCAAAACTATCGTATCCACCGCCAGAAGAAGCACGATATTTTCCACAATACCGTACAGAAAAAGCAAGCCCTGTCTGATTCTCCACTTCTTTTATTGTCATATTCCCTTCTCCCCTTTTCAGAAAGATTTTTCTTTTATTTTAAGGTATAAACAGGGTTTACAGTCAAGGAATTTTTGCAAACTTCTATAATTTCACACTTCCTATGATACAACAGCAGGCAGCTTTCGTTTCCCAAAGCTGCCTGCTCTTATATCTCTATTTTTATAATTCATATTTTTGTCTCCGCTTGGCTGCTTCACGATAAACCTGCTCGTCTGTCCTTGCAGAAATAACTATGATTTTCATAACATCTTCCATTCGTTCTATCTTATATACAACTCGAATTCCCAAATCTCGGAATTTAATTTTTAAAAGATTTGTAAGATTTACACCGTTCTTATTTCCCAACGGCTTTCCGTATCCGCCTTCCTGAACAGGGAGAGGATTTTGGCTTACTTTTTGAATCCCTTTTAAAACTTGAATCGTAGCAGAACGCTCCAGCTTTTGTATGTCTTTTTTTGCTTCTTCCAAAAATTCCACACTCCAGCTCATTCTATCTCTACTTCCTCCTCTGCTTCCAGGTCTTTCTCACTGATTCCCAAATCTGCCATAACTGCTTCCATCGGTATAGCAGGTTTGGTTCCATTTTCTTCCAGTCTATTTGTTGCTTCTAATAACAACATATAATTTTCTTCTATTTCCGTCAATCTGGTGTATTCTTCCGGAGATAAAATAACTGCGGAAGGCTGATTATTCTTCAGTACAAACAATTCTTTTGTTTCTCTAAGCCGATTAAAAATTTTTGTTGCCTGTCCTTTGTTAAATAACGAAATTGGCACCAGACAATCCATAATATTTGCCATCAATCACACCTCCTTGTCTTTTATTTTATTATACTCATATACAAGCAAAATATCAACTTAAAGAAAAGAAAATTTATAGTTAAATTTTCATTATTATCTTAAATTTTGTCCTGTATTTTTACGCACTTATATTACATCTTAAAAAGCAGCCCCGGTTTCCCAAAGCTGCCTGCTCTTATAAATAGATTTTCTTATAAATAAATTTGCTTATATATTTTTCTTCATAATCTCTTTTCCTGAAATTCCAGGTTCCGTCATGTTTGCCGGATTTAAAATGCAGTCAAGCTCTTCTTCTTCAAGAAGCCCTTCCTGTAAAATAAGGGTACGGACAGATTCTCCTGTCTGAATTGCTTTTTTTGCAACATCCGCTGCTTTCTGGTATCCAATATGCGGACAGATCGCTGTGATAATTCCAACACTGTTTTCCACAAGATAACGGCATCTTGTTTCATTTGCAGTAATTCCCTTAATACAGTTGTCAACAAAAGTCTGCACTGCATACGCCAGTGTGTCAATAGACTGGAACATACAGTAGAAAATAATCGGCTCAAAGGCATTCAGCTCCAACTGTCCTGCCTCCGCCGCCATAGTAATTGTCATGTCATTTCCTATTACATAGAAAGCAACCTGATTTACTACCTCCGGGATAACAGGATTTACTTTACCCGGCATAATAGAAGAACCATTCTGTTTTGCCGGAAGATTAATTTCATGGAAACCTGCTCTTGGTCCTGACGACATAAGGCGAAGGTCGTTTGCAATTTTTGACAGAGTAACAGCGCAGGCTTTTACTGCTCCGGAAACTGCCACAAATGGGTCAAGGTTCTGTGTTGCATCAATTAAGTCGAATGCCTGGACAAAATCCATCGCGGAAACCTCGTTTAAGTTTGGAACAATTCTTCTTAAATATGTTTCATCTGCATTGATACCTGTTCCAATCGCAGTTCCGCCCATATTCAGGCAGCGCATTTCATCCATTGCTTTATCCATACGGTGAATGTCGCGCATAACTGCAACAGAATATGCCTTAAATTCCTGTCCAAGGCGAATAGGAACTGCATCCTGCATCTGCGTACGTCCCATTTTTAAAATCCCGTCAAATTCCTCCGCTTTTTCACAAAGCGCCTTATGGAGACGAAGAAGCTCTGTTTTCAGATTTTTCAGAAGACGAAGGGATGTCATTTTTCCTGCTGTAGGAATAACATCATTTGTGGACTGACCACAGTTTACATGGTCATTAGGATTAACAATAGAGTAATCCCCTTTCTGCCCTCCCAGAATCTCAATCGCACGGTTTGCAATAACCTCGTTTGCATTCATGTTTACAGAAGTTCCTGCGCCGCCCTGAATGGGATCTACAATAAAATCTTCATGAAGCTTTCCTGCAAGAATCTCATCGCATGCTGATACAATAGCTGTTGCAATAGATTTGTCAAGGATTCCCACCTCGCAGTTTGTGATTGCCGCTGCTTTTTTTATATATGCAAGACTGTTAATAATCTCCGGGTGCATATTTAATCCCGTAATATGAAAATTCTCTGCTGCCCGCAAAGACTGTACTCCGTAATAAACATTTTCCGGAACGTCCTTTGTTCCGATGGAATCTTTTTCTACGCGAAAATCTGCAATTGTTTCTTTCATGATTATCCTCCCATGTACATTATACGTACGTTTTCTTCTTGACCTTATTATAGAGAACCGCTACAATATAATCAAATACATATTAAAATATAAATAGTATAACTTTAAAATTATGGAGGAAACCATGTTTCAGGGAATGCACTACATATATGCTGTTTATAAAGAAGGCAGCTTTTCAAAGGCGGCAAAAAGTCTTTTTATTTCACAGCCTTCCTTAAGCGCCACTGTAAAACGAATTGAAGAAAAAGTAGGTTATCCTATTTTTGATCGAAGTACAAAGCCTCTGCAGCTTACGGAGCCTGGCCGACAGTACATCCACACAGTTGAAAAGCTTATGTCTGTAGAAAACGATTTTACGGAATACATAAATGATTGGGGTGGACTTCAGACAGGCAATCTTACCCTTGGAGGAAGCAGCCTTTTTTCTTCCTGGGTACTGCCTCCTCTTATGGCGGAATTTTCCAGAAAATTCCCTCTTGTAACGTTGAAACTGAAGGAAGAAAATACGACAGAGCTTGCCTCTCTTTTGCAGAATGGAAAAATTGACCTGATGCTTGATAACGGGATTATCCAGGAAGAAAATTTTTCCTCCTGCATTTATCAGGAAGAGCATCTTCTTCTTGCAGTGCCAGCCTTTTTTTCTGTAAACGGCAGGCTTTCCGCCTTTCAGATTTCACCGGAACAAATCCGGAACAAACACTTTCTGAAACCGGAAATTCCCCCTGTTCCCTTAAAGTATTTTGAAGCAGAGCCCTTCATTATCTTAAAGCCGGAAAACGATACAAGAAAGAAGGGAATGGAAATTTTCAAAGAAAATCATCTGACACCGAAAATTCTCTTTGAACTGGATCAGCAGATGACTTCCTATAATATTACATGTTCGGGAATGGGAATCTCTTTTATCAGCGATACTTTGATTTCCCGGGTTCCCTATCATAACAATGTAATTTTTTATAAACTGTCCGGTCGTTACAGCTACAGGGGTATTTATTTTTACTGGAAAAAAGGGCGGTATTTAACAAGAGCAATGGAAGAATTTCTCCATATGGCGCAGAACACCTTGTTATAAAATACTTGACAAATTAAATCCTATATCTTATACTTCAAAATGAACATAGTTCATACAAAGCAGGCTATCTGTTTG
>ERZ1108166.728-NODE-728-length-18568-cov-5.918220_pt1 | contig 18568 bp, 15 predicted proteins | sample MGYA00403702_ERZ1108166 | MGnify/ENA primary metagenome ERZ1108166 (study PRJEB35170, sample SAMEA104062401) | human gut metagenome | biome: human gut; feature: human-associated habitat; material: faeces | place: Denmark | collected 2012-05-01 ...
TTTTGATTGATGAAAATGAGTATGGCATCAAATATGACATTCCCCATGCACATATGTTCGTGATCGAAGGAATGGAGAAAGTAAGGGATGTCATTGAAAAAAACCGAAAAAGAAAACTGACAAAACATAAAAAGTTATCCAATAATACAATCATAGAGATTGACAATTGTTCTCCGTTGGAGATACTGAAGCTCCAAAAAAATCTGATACAGATAGCAGAACAGGAACAGATTGGATTTGTCTATGGAAAAGGAAAAAGAAAATCGGAAATCCAGCAGCTTTACGAAGAATTGGAAGCCTGTGGGGAACGTCTTATGGGATATAAAGAGTGTTTTGAGATCATGGGGACAGACAGAAACAGTTATTCCAAAACAGATCTGGAAGCTACTTTTATGCGGATGAAAGAGGATCATATGCTGAACGGACAATTAAAAGCGGCATATAATGTTCAGATTGCAGTAGAGAACTATTTCATTGTCCAAACTTATGTCAGCAATGATCGGACAGATTATAATACGCTGATTCCGGTTTTGGAAAAACATCAAAGAGCATTTGGGGATATTCTTGAGGAAGTGACAGCAGATAGCGGGTATTGCAGCGAAAGAAACCTTCTGTACTTAAAAGAACATAAAATCTCCAGCTATATCAAGCTGCAGGATCATGAAAAACGGAAAACACGTGCGTATACAGAAGAAATCGGAAAGTATTACAACATGAAAACGCAGATATTTGAAGATGAGTTGTATTATATTTGCCATGACGGAAGAGAATTGCATCATATCCGAACAGAAACAAAAGCACAGACTGGTTATACACAAACCTTTGAAGTGTACGGATGTGCAGACTGCAGTGGTTGTGAACATAAAGCAAAATGTCTCTATAAATATGATGCCGAAAAAGATAGAGAGAAAAATAAAGTGATGAAGATCAACGAACAATGGGAAGCTTTGAAAGAAGAATCCCATAAAAACATCCAGAGTGAGAAAGGGATCTTAAATCGTCAGATTCGTTCCATCCAGACAGAGGGACATTTTGGAGACATTAAAGAAAATGACAGTTTCCGCCGATTCAATTACCGGACATCCGAAAAAGTATATAAAGAATTCATGCTGTATGCGATTGGAAGAAATATAAATAAATACCATCGTTTTCTTCATGAAAAAATCCAAAAATTTGAGGGAAAAATCGAAGAAACAGTTGCTTAGAAAATGTGTACTTTCAAATATGCAAGTTGAGGGGTTTTTGCGCCCAAAAATACATACGAAAAAGACAAAATACGAATCTCTCATAGAAGATCAGGTGCGAAAAACACTGATTTCTAAAGGAGATTCGTATTTTGAGGTTTAGAGCCTAAAAATCGGTATTAACCGACAGCCCCTTTTTTATCCGAAAAAATCTACAGTTCTTTCTGCAGCTGTTGTCCATTCCCTCGAGCAGTACACATTTTTCAAATACCGAACGGTGTTGAGCGATAGATTTGACTACGAAAAAAAGCCCTGAAATACCGGCTTTTCCGGGAATTTCTTCCCATATTTCCAGTATTTCAGAGCTTTTCATAAATTTTTGACAAAAGTATTTCTTACTGTCCCATCTGCTTTGCAACTTCTTCTGCGAAGTTCTCTTCTTTCTTTTCGATTCCTTCACCAGTCTCGAAACGAACGAAGCCTTTAACTGTAAGGTTTGCACCATTCTCTTTTGCAACCTGCTCTACATATTTTGCAACAGTCTGTTTTCCATCCTCTGCTTTTACGTAAACCTGGTCAAGAAGGCAGATTTCTTTCAGTTCTTTTTTGATACGTCCTTCGATCATTCCTTTGATAACCTTCTCTGGTTTCTGGGATTCTTTCGGGTCGTTCATAATCTGAGCCATAAGAATTTCTTTCTCATGTGCAATGTAATCAGCGCTTACTTCGCTGTCGCTTGTGTACTGTGGTTTGAGAGCTGCAATCTGCATTGCAACGTTTCTTGCCATCTCTTTTACAGCGTCGTTTACAACATCTGTCTCAACGTCTACAAGAACGCCGATTTTACCACCCATATGTGTATAGGAAGCAACAAAACCGTTCTCCTCTTTCACCTGAGTGAATCTTCTGATGTTCATGTTTTCGCCGATTACAGAAATCTGAGCTGCAAGTTCTTCGTTTACAGTCTTTGTTGTATCAAGTGCCCACGGCTCTGCAAGGAAAGCTGCAACATCTGCTGCTTCAGTTGTAAGAGCCTGTGCTGCAACGTCTGCAACATAGTTCTGGAATTTCTCGTTCTTTGCAACGAAGTCTGTCTCAGCGTTTACTTCTACAACAACTGCTTTTTTGCCATCTTCTGCAACTAAAGTCTTGCAAAGACCTTCTGCTGCTACACGGCTTGCTTTTTTCTGAGCTGTAGCAAGACCTTTTTCACGAAGGAATTCTACTGCTTTATCCATATCGCCTTCTGTTGCTGTAAGAGCTTTCTTACAATCCATCATTCCGGCGCCAGTCATTTCTCTTAACTCTTTTACCTGTGCTGCTGTAATAGCCATTGTTATTTCCTCCTGGATAGTTACAATTATTCTTCTGTTACTGCTTCCTCTGCAAATTCTTCAGATTCTGCTTCGATTTCTCCATCTACATCTGCTGTTCCCTGGTTTGCTTCGATAACAGCGTCTGCCATTTTGGATACGATTAATTTAACTGCACGGATTGCATCATCGTTACCCGGGATTACATAATCCAGTTCTTCCGGATCACAGTTTGTATCACAGATACCGATAAGCGGGATTCCCAGAGAATGAGCTTCCTGAACACAGATTCTTTCTTTTTTCGGGTCTACGATGAAGATTGCATCCGGGATTCTCTTCATTTCTTTAATACCGCCTAAGTTTTTCTGTAACTTAGCCAGTTCTTTTCTTAATTCAATAACTTCTTTCTTAGGCAGAACTTCAAATGTTCCGTCAGCTTCCATAGCTTCGATTTCTTTCAGACGTGCGATACGGCTCTGGATTGTCTTGAAGTTTGTAAGCATACCGCCTAACCATCTTTCGTTTACATAGAACTGTCCACAACGCTCTGCCTCTGTTTTGATAGCGTCCTGAGCCTGTTTCTTAGTACCAACGAATAAGATGTTTCCGCCGTTTGCTACGATGTCAGCGATTGCATTGTAAGCATCGTCTACCATGCCTACAGACTGCTGTAAGTCGATGATGTAGATACCGTTTCTCTCTGTGTAGATGTATGGAGCCATTTTAGGGTTCCATCTTCTTGTCTGATGTCCGAAATGTACACCTGCTTCTAAAAGCTGTTTCATTGAAATAACGCTCATGTTTTTTCTCCTTTTGGTTGTTTTCTTCCGCACTGCTCATTTTCTGTCCGGACCCGCCGTCACACCGTAGGGCACCATCCATTCAGAATCACTGTGCGTGTAATTTCTGTTGACTTGCAACTCCTGAATTATAGCATAGAAAAACCCTCTGTGTAAAGAGGGTTCTTCAAACTTTTTATGCTTTTTTTAAAACAGAGAGTTCTTCCTCTGTAAGCTGCCTGCACTCTCCCTTTAAAAGAGTTTCCGGCAATGTGAGCGGTCCCATCGCAATTCGCTTCAGATAAACAACTTTCTTTCCCACTGCCTCCATCATGCGCTTTACCTGATGAAATTTCCCCTCACGGATTGTAAGATGAATTTCTGACTGCCACTTTTCCGGCTCTTGAGAAATCCTCTTTGCAGAGAGAATTTCAAGCTTTGCAGGAAGGGTTAATTTCTCCTCTCCTATATCCACGCCTTTTTCCATTGCTTCCACATCCGCATCTGTGACAGCCCCATCCACCAGCGCATAGTACACCTTATCTACATGCTTCCTGGGAGAAAGAAGATTGTGAGCAAGAACCCCATCGTCTGTAATTAAAAGCAAACCTTCTGTATCCTTATCAAGGCGCCCCACAGGAAATAGTCCCTTTCTTTTATCCGGAATCAGCTCAAGCACTGTTTTTTCCCGTACATCTTCTGTTGCGCTTATATAGCCTGCCGGTTTATGAAGAATATAGTACACAAATTCCGGTGCGGCTCCAATCTCCTGCCCAAGAAGCATTACCTTGTCTTTTTCATTTACCTTCTGTTCCGGTTTTTTTACAGGAATTCCATTTATCTGCACCTGACCCTTTTGAATCATTTTTTTTACTTCACTTCTCGTTCCTGCGCCTGCATCTGCCAGAAATTTATCAAGTCTCACCGCTTTTTTCATTTTCTTCTCCCTGTGCCTCTTATTCGAGAGGAATGTTCGATTCCAAAAGACCTTCCTGTACTTTCACACTGTCCTCCAGAATAAAATCCGGTACCTTATCTTTTAAAATATGACCCATACCACCGTATGCAGGATAACTTCCATAAGTATCATCCTCTTCTATATATGTAATTTCCACCTGGAAATCTTCTGTTTCCGCCCAGCCGGGTGTGAGAAATTCCGGAATGACTGCTTTTTCCAGCTCTTCTATCTGTTTTTCCTCTTCATACCGTACCGTAATCATTTCCAGGGTATCCTCTTCTTTATTCTCTTTTGTATAGTACACGTCTGCATACTCCAGATTTTCTATTCCCTCAAAGAGATAATACCCTTTTTCTTTTAAAAATGCAACGGTTCTTCTGAACTCCGGATAGAGATACACACTTCCGCTATAAAAGACACCAGATGCTTTTCCAGGTACCATGTTTTCCGGATGCGATGTTGACGGCAGAATTCCATAGTCAAAATAAAGCAGGGCGCATGGAAGCGCTGTGAACGTTTCCGCATTCGCATCTTTAATATCTTTTCTCAGGTTTTCCAGAAACTCTTCTTTTTCACCTTTTTTAATAATCTGCTCATCCATAAGACTATTGGACAACGTAAAGTTTCCTGAATATTTCTCTTCTATATTTAAAAATCCGTATTTCCAGTTTATATAATCGGAATCTCTGCATACCTCTTCCATCAGCATCCGGCACTGACTGCTGTCTATCGCATACTGCCTGTAAATTTTCCTTCCCAGTCCGGTATCAAATCTTACAGGAATATAGCACATATTTTCGCCGTATTCTGCAGTATCTTCCTCGCTAACTTTTTTTAGAACTTCATACATTTTAGGAGTTTTTTCTGCCACGGTAAACATCTCTCTGCGATTTGTTCCATCCTGCTTTTCTTCGTATTTCCCACCCTCTGTCAGGAAAATTTCAGGTGTACTTTCATAAGTATTTACATCGTAGAGTCCCAGGGAAATACATTCAATGTCTTCATACTCCGGTATGTATGTCCCATATCCTACTAAATCTTTCTTGAATATAAATGCGATTGCCGCTACTGCCACAATGGAAATAACAAGCTGAAGTTTTTTATGCAAAAAACACCGAAAATCAAAATGATAAAAAGTCTCTAAAATGCCATGAATCATAACCATTCCGAAAACTGTGCCTGCAACCGCCCAGGCAGTTCCATTCTCTCCTGCCGGCGCCATATAAGCAAACAGACCAATCCCGAGACCGGCCGGAATTATCACCATAAATCGAACGACCGGCTCGCACCAGGAATATACAAGTGCGTTTCCTGCTTTTTCCAAAGGTCTTTTTTCAAATGCAAAAAATGAAATGATTCCTATGACTGCCGCTGCAAGAAATATTCCGAAAAACAAAAGAATTTCACCTTCTCCTTTTCTGTATATTTCCAGAAAACGCTCTGCTGCGCACAGCGGCGAAAAGTATGTCGATAAAAATCCCAGAATACCATGCGATGTATAATAATAATTTTTGAAAAACACATCTCCATATATTCCCAGAACATAAGAAAGTGCCGGAAAATAAAACACAATACCCAGGGAACATAAAATTCCCATGAGGATGTTTCCTGTCATACTTAAAATAAATACGGTGCAAAAATAAATCAGTAAATATTCCAGTAAATGAAACATCATCATTTTTACTGCCATTCCCATAAGTTCCAAACTGAAAAATCCTCTGGAGGCTCCGATACACACAGCAAGAAACTCCATGATTGCATAAGGAATAATATAAAAAACAATTCCTGTAAAAAGTCTCTGTAAAAAAATCTGTTTCCTGTTTACCGGGAGACTATGATAAAAATCTGCCTTTCTTCTGGAATAAAGATACAGAAAACTGCTTGCACCATTTACAAATGCGGAAGCCATCGCCACAATGGTTCCCGTCAATACAAAGCCATCTCTCCAGAGATTGGCATAAAGAATTTTCATTTGCCCTGCTGTGTAATTCACATGCTCCCACCGTCCAAGCATAACAAGTTCTGCCACCGGAAAAGCAAAAAGAAATCCGACTGCAATAAAAAGCGGAAGCCATGACTGACTTTTAAATGCGGTTACAATATTTTTATTAGAAAAGATTTTGGATTTCATATCCTGCCACCTCCGTCTCACTTATAAATATTTCTTCTAACGATAACGGAATTACCTCGTGAAACAGCGGACTTTTTTCCTCCACAGTATGAAGAATTTCTTCTTTTGTTCCTCTTGCCGTAATCATAAGAAGCGAGCCCTGATGGCTGACTTTTAAAACATCCAGATCACGCATCAGTTCATACTCTTTTGCTTTATTGGAAAATACGCACTGCACTTTATGAATATTTCTCTTCATTTCCTCAAGTTCTTTAGAAAGAAGAATCCCACCCTTATGCAAAAGTCCCACATGATCACAAATATCTTCTAATTCCCGAAGATTGTGTGAAGCAATAACCGGTGCGAAATCCCGATTCATAATTTCAGATGCAAAAAGACTTTTCACTGCCTGACGCATTACTGGATCCAGCCCATCAAATGTTTCATCTCCAAGAAGGTATCTTGTATTCGCACTGATTCCCAGAATCACCATCAGCTGCTTTTTCATTCCTTTTGAAAATGTCGAAATTCTTCTTTTTTCATCCATCTGAAACTGTTTCATCAGGCGGTGATACTTTTCTTTATGAAATCCCGGATAATAATTTCTATAAAAATCCATCAGATTCTCCGGTGTATAATTTAAAGGAACATAGCTGTCGTCCGGAATATAAAAAACAGAAGCTTTTCTTTTGTCATTTTCATAAACTGCTTCACCATCTACAAGGACCTGCCCCTCATCCGGCTTTAAAATTCCTGCAATAATACGAAGAAGCGTACTTTTCCCTGCACCATTGCTGCCTACAAGACCAAATACTTCCCTATTATAAATATTAAGCGTCACCTTATCTACTGCACAAACTTTTCCGAAAGTTTTTCTGCAGTTTTTTACCTCAATCATATTTCTCCCCCCCTGTAACAATCCTGAATTTCTGAAATGAGCAGTTCCTTATCCACTTTCAAGGTCTTCCCCTTCTTTACCATTCCTTTAAACTCTTTCAGATATTCCTGGCGGCCAATCTGCAGTACTCTGTCTGTATCTGCCACAAAATTGCCCCTTCCTTTTATTGGATAAATCAATCCCTGCTGTTCAAGCTCCATATACGCTCTCTGTATTGTGTTCGGATTAATAGATAAATCCACGGCAAGCTGACGAACTGAAGGCATTTTCGTCCCTACCGGCAAAGCACCTGTAATAATCAGTGTTTTAAATTTTTCTGCCACCTGCTCATATATCGGTCTTCTGTCCTGATAGTCCAGCAAAATCATATGCTCCCTCCCATCTACAAGTGTATTAATTGTCTTAATACACTTAGAGTAGCATATTTTATTGTAAGATACAATATCGTTAAATCTTAAAGTTCTATAAACAAAAAACCGAAAAACAGAACGGTAATATATCTATCCTCTGTCTTTCGGTCTTTTCGTCTCTATATTTGATTTTATTCTACGCTTACCACTTCATATCCTGCATCTGTCACTGCTTTTGCAAGCGCTTCTTTATCTGTATTTTCCGGTGCTTCTATATAAGCCGCCTTATCCTCCAGATTTACATCTGCCTGCACACCTTCAAATCCTTCCAGCGCTTTTTTTACTGCTGCCTGGCAATGTGGGCACATCATTCCGTTAATTTTCATTGTAATCATTTCTGTTTCCTCCTTTTTTTCATTTTTTTCTATATCATTGCTCTGAAGCACAGCTTCCTCCTGTTTATTTTCCTCCCCTTTTGCAAAAGGACGGAATCGTTTCAAACGAAGTGCATTTGTAACAACAAAAATACTGCTCATACTCATTGCTGCAGCTCCCAGCATGGGATTTAATTTCCAGCCGAAAGCTGTATAAAATACTCCTGCAGCCACTGGGATTCCAAGTGCATTATAGAAAAATGCCCAGAAAAGATTCTGTTTGATATTGCGGATTACTGCCTTACTCAAACGAATTGCCGTCACCGCATCAAGAAGATCATTCTTCATCAAAACAACATCTGCACTTTCAATGGCAACGTCTGTTCCTGCGCCAATCGCCATTCCAACATCCGCCCTTGCAAGAGCCGGCGCATCGTTTACGCCGTCTCCTATCATGGCAACTGTTTTTCCCTGCTCCTGAAGTCTGGCAATCTCTCTCTCCTTATCCTGGGGCATGACTTCAGCAATGACTGTGTCAATATCCAGTTTTTTACGAATTGCCTCCGCTGTTCTTTTATTATCTCCTGTGAGCATGACAACCTCAATGCCAAGCTCCTTCAACTGCTGCACTGCCTGACGGCTTGTAGGTTTTACCACGTCAGCCACAGAAAGAATCCCTATAATCTTATTTTCTTCTGCAAAAATCATAGGAGTTTTTCCCTCATCTGCAAGCGTTTCCAGACGCTTTTCGTATACGCCAAGAGAGATACCCTGCTCCTTCATCATACGGCTGTTTCCTGCATAATACCAACGGCCGTTTATTTTTCCTTTTACGCCCTGTCCCGGAACGGAGAGAAATTCTTCTGTCCTTTCTCCTTTAATTCCCTTCGCACCAGCATACTCTAAAATCGCCTCTGCAAGCGGATGCTCGCTTCCCCGCTCAAGCCCTGCAGCAATCTTTAAAAAGTCACTTTCCGAAAGCTCTGTCTCCACATCTGTCACAACAGGTTTTCCCTGTGTAATCGTTCCTGTTTTATCAAGAACCACGCTTTTAATGTTGTGCGCTGTCTCAAGGGCTTCTCCTGATTTAATCAAAATACCGTTTTCTGCTCCTTTTCCTGTTCCCACCATAATGGCCACCGGTGTCGCAAGCCCAAGGGCACAGGGACAGGAAATTACAAGTACACAAATAGCACAGGAAAGAGCAAATTCAAAGGCAGCTCCTGCAATGAGCCATGCAATGGCGGTCACAATGGAAATTCCCATTACAGTCGGTACGAAAATCCCTGCGATTTTATCTGCTGTTTTTGCAATGGGAGCTTTACTGGAGCTTGCTTCCTCTACAAGGCGGATAATCTGAGAAAAAGTCGTATCCTCCCCTACTCTTGTCGCCTTAAAACGAATAAATCCCGTTTTATTTACTGTTGCCGCAATAACCGTATCATTTACCTGTTTGTGAACAGGAATACTTTCTCCTGTAATAGCGGCCTCATCCACACTTGTACTTCCTTCTATAATAAAGCCGTCCACAGGAATGCTCCCACCAGGACGAACAATCACAATATCTCCCGCCTGTACCTGGTCTGCAGGAATTTCCATCTCTTTTCCGCCACGCTCTACTGTAGCCGTCTTTGGAGCAAGATCAAGAAGCTTTGTAATTGCCTCGCTTGTCTTTCCTTTTGATTTTGTTTCCAGATATTTTCCTACGGTGATCAACGCCAAAATCATGGCAGCTGACTCAAAATACAGATCGTGATAATATCTGTGAACAAGCTCCATATCCCCATTTGCCAGACCATAGCTCATGCGGTAAATAGCAAAAATTCCATATACAAGTGAGGCTGTAGAACCAATGGCAATCAGACTGTCCATATTTGGAGCCAAATGAAATAAAGTCTGATACCCCTTTATAAAATATTTTCTGTTTACATAGATAACAGGCAGACAGAAAAGAAACTGGGTAAAGGCAAAGCTCACTCCATTTTCTGCGCCTTCTAAAAAAGACGGAAGGGGAAGCCCCACCATATGTCCCATAGAAACATACATAAGCGGAATTAAAAATGCAAACGATACGATCAGGCGCATTTTCATATTTCGAATCTGTTCTTCTACAGGAGAACGGTTTCCTCCCACACTTCCTTTTGCCGCCTCTTTTTTTACAGTTCCCTCTCCCTGTACGCTGGCGCCGTATCCCGCCTTTACTACTGCGTCGATAATCTGTCCTTCCTGGAGGACATTCTCATCATATTCTACCTGCATACTGTTTGTAAGAAGATTTACACTTACCTTTTCTGCTCCTGAAAGCTTTGAAACGCATTTCTCTACTCTGGAGGAGCAGGCGGAACAGGTCATGCCTGTCACGTCAAACTTTTCTTTTTTCAACTTTGTTCCCTCCTCGTCATTTCAGGATTTTACCCAGCATGGAAACAAATTCGTCTATTTTTGCTTCCTTTTCCTCCTCTGTTTCCGCATTTGCAACACAGGATTTTAAATGTGCCGTCAAAATTTCTTTATTAATTTTATTTAAAATCGCTTCTGTCGCCATAAGCTGCTGAGAAATTTCAATACAGTACCGGTCTTCCTCCATCATTCGGAGAATTCCGTCCATCTGTCCTCTTGCTGTTTTTAAAAGCCTTGTCATTTTTTTCTTATCTGCTTTCATCTCGCCCTCCTTATATACCCCTCCCGGGTATGGTATTAATATATATCAAAAAAACTCCCCTGTCAAGAGTTTTATGAATAAAACTTTTTACAGAGGAAGTTTTTTACACACACAGATAACTCAAATCACAATCTTTTTTAAATTGCCCGGTATCCCCGTTTTTTTCCTTTTTTCGAAAAATAGGAAATTCCGAAGATTACGACTGCCAGAAGAATTCCATACAAAATCATGACTGTCGTATTTGCCATTGCCGCATATGGCGTTCCCTCAAGAGCCAGAAGCTTTGGCGCTGCCTCTGTAAGAAGGAGAGAGAACACATTTGCACCGATATGAAGCAGAACACTGCTCCACCGGTTTCCGCTCATCTCCAGAATGTACGCCATAACTGCGCCCAGGATTCCCGCATAAATAATCTGCACAAAATTTCCGTGGAATACGCCGAAAATCACTCCGGAAATGATGGCTGCCGCCGGGATTTTCATATAATCGCGAAGCCTTAAATACATAAGCCACCGAAAAATTGTCTCTTCCGCCATTGGTGCTACAATTCCCATCCAGAGAATCATTTCCCAGAGACTATATCCTGTTGTAATGCTTTCCATCATATTCTGATACGTATTGTCCTGTACAAATATCTGAAGAATCCCCACAAAAAGATTCACATAAAAGGCAAGCCCTGCTCCAAGAAGAAGCAAAAGCCCGCATTCTCCCGGATTTAATTTATCTTCCGGAGGATTTGGCACCAGTCTTCCAAAGACTCTTCGGTCTCTGTCCTTTTTATAAAGGTACCACGCAGGAATTATAGTAAGTATTCCTGTGAGCCCTGTGATCAAAATAGAAAAACGATCAAATCCCTCATTGCCATACCCTGTTATCTGCGTGAGAAAAACAAGAACTGCGCTTCCCAGAATCTGGTAAATGCAAAGGAATAAAACCAGAGGACTTAATCCCCGCCACACCTTTCCCGGCAAGCTCTGACGGCGCAGAGGGCTCAGGCGAAAAAATCAAGGATTTCCCCGGCAGATGCCGCTATTTTAAGAGGCTGTGCTGCCTGAAGCTCCTCCATAGTTCCATATCCATAAGAGACAGCAAGACACTCAAGTCCACAGGCTCTTGCCCCTAAAACATCATGTTCTTTATCTCCCACCATTAAAACGGATTCTCTTTTATCGGAAAGTCCGAGACGTTTTAAAGCCTCTTCCACGACAGCTGACTTATTTGTACGATTTCCGTTCATCTCACTTCCCACTACTTCATGAAAATATCCGAGAAGGTGAAAGTGTTCCAGTATCTGAAGAACAAACTTCTCCGGTTTTGAGGAAGCAACCGCAAGAAGGTATCCTTTTTTTCTCAGCTCCCCAAGCATTTCCTCAATTCCCGGATATACGTGATTCTCAAAAATCCCAATCGTGGAATAGCGCTCTCTGTAATAAGAAACCGCAAGCCGCGCTGTCTCCTCATCAAGATCTGCAAATTTCATAAACTGTTCCATAAGAGGCGGTCCTACAAACACCCTAAGTTCTTCCAGAGAGGGCGCCGGTTTTCCCAGTTTTTCCAATGCGTACTGTACGGATTTTGTAATTCCCTCCCCGGATTCTGTAAGAGTTCCGTCTAAATCAAACAAGATTGCTTTATACATAAATAAAAATCCTCCCGTTGTATGATATAAGATCAAATGATGCTGTCATCTTTATATCAGCCTATTATATCATTGTTTTTCTATATCGTCCATGAAATTTCTGTGTTCTTTTATCCCTCCCCGGAATAAATCCACGGCTCCATCTGCACCAGACGGCAGTCCTCTGTGATTACAAGAATCTCTATTTTATTTTCCCCTTCTGATGGCTCCATCTCCCAGAAAAGACGGTTTCCCTCGCGCCACCAGAAGCATTCCTGATAATTGTGGCGCACAGAAATAATCCCCACCTGCCCCTCGGACTGAATTTCCACATAAGGCTTTCTTGGGTTTTGGGGAACAGAGAGATGATGAAAAAACACGGAAAAGTCCTGAAAGATTGGAAATGGTCCGGAGGCTTCCTGGATAAACGCAGAAGAGAAGTCCGGTGTCGGTGTCGGAATCGGAGAAGGTGAAGGTGAGGCGGAAGGCGTTGGAGTTTTAGTAACAGCCAGCGTCATTGTTGGTGTTAGAATTTCCGTAACAGAACCTTCCTCCAACGTAGGCTGTACAGGAGGAACCTGTTCCGGTGCAGTCTGATGATTTTCTTCTGTACCTGCAGGCGAATTCTCCACAGGAATTTCTCCTAATTCTCCCTCCCCTGTCAAAATATCCTCTGTCTGATTCTCTTGCGGTATTTCCTCCCAATATTCCTGCTCCGGTTCTGTTTCTGATCCGACTTCCATTTCTTCTTCCACGCCTGTTCCCGATTCTTCCCACCAATCAGAAGGGTACTCCTGTCCTTCTCCCGTTCCCACTTCCACATCAAAACCTCCCAATTCCATACTTTTTGCCTGTGTAAAACAAAGGCAGATTCCTGTAAAAATCCCGCTGCCAATCCATTTTGCCTTATTCTTTTTCCTCATAAACCCGCTCCTTCCATACCTTCTCATTTTCTGTAGAAACGCCGTCCAGCATTCCCTTTTCTTCTTTTTCCTCAAACTCTTTCAAAAGCTTTCTGCTTTTTTCTGTCTCCCCTTTTTTCCACAGGAACATTCCATATTCTGTATATCCCTCTCTGTACTCCGGCTCATAGAGCAGAAGCTGCCTGTAATACTCCTCCGCCCGCTCCATATCTTTCTGATACTCTTCATTTACTGCAAGAAGGAGAAGAAGCTTTCTCTGTTCCTCTTCTTTTTTATAAGATTGCAGAAGCTTCTGAAGTTTTTTCTCTGTCTTTTCACAGATTTCTCTTTTCTCTTTCTCAGTTGCCTCTGTAAATGTCCTGTTATAATAAGTTTCCGTCACCTGGGAAAGAACCGTGTAAAAATCCGTTTCTTTCTCAGAAGAAAGCAGGGGAATGATAAGAGCAGAACAAAGGCACAGCACTGTGAATGCCCCCACAAAAGCATACAGACCTTTTGTTTTTCCCGTTTTTAAATCTTTTAAAATACGGGAAAGCCTTTTTTCTGCTTCCTCCGCATTTTGAAACCGAAAATCTTCTTTTTGCATACAACATTTTTTTATTACAAGAAACAACTCCGGACATTTCATAAAATAAAAAATTCTTCTTTTTCCCATCAGCCTGTCCAGTGTTTTTCCAAGAGCATAAATATCGCTGACTGCTGTAATGCGTCCCCTGTACTGCTCCGGTGCAGCATATCCCCTTGTTCCGAGACATACATTCTGCTCCTGCCCATGCCCGAATACTGCGCTTCCAAAATCAATCAGGTACAGTCTTCCTGTTTCTGTGAGCATCAGGTTTCCCGGCTTTAAATCCCCGTAAAAAACAGGCGGCGTACAGTGATGCAGGTATTTTAAAATCCCAGCTGTTTCCACTCCGATTTTTAATATTTCCTCAGGAGAAAAAAATTTTCCTTCTTTTATCCATTCTTCCAGATTTTTCCCCTTTATATACTCCATCACAAGATAACAGTGCTCTTCTTTTTCCAGATAATCCATCATTCGGGGAAGCCCCTGATGACCCAGAAGTCTTAAAAGTTTTGCTTCTCTCTTTTTCTCCAGAGGAAGCTCCTTTACAGCCCATAAAGTGCCAAGCTCCATATCTCTTGCAAGATAAATATCCCCTTCTCCTCCTTCTGCTATCTTTTCCAGAATACAGTATCTTCCCTTTAAAATCCGTCCGGTAAGAGAAATCGGTATCACCTCCTATGAAATTTTGTTTTAATCTTTTCTAATAAAAAATAATTGGAAAATTTTACAGCAGAACGCTGTAAAAAAGAAATAAAATAATAAAATCCCTGTCCTTATCATATCACAGCGAATATGTAAGGGCAAGGATTTTTTATAAATTACATTCTCTCAGGAGCTTCAAATCCAAGAAGATCAATACATGTTTCCAGAACTTTTTTTGTAAGATTTAAAAGCTGGATAAAGGATTCCTTCTGTTCCTGATTTTCTTCACTTAAAATCTTTGTTTCATGATAGAAGCTGTTAAATGCATTTGATACTTCATAAATATAAGCACAGATTTTGTGAGGCGCTTTTTCTTCAAATGCATTTTCTACTGTTGCGCCGAAAGCAGTAAGCTGAAGCATAAGATTTTTCTGGCTTGTATTGACTGCACCAAGAATTTTTCCTTTTGCCAGATCGCCGCCCTCTTCTGCATAACGATTCAAAATTGACTTGATTCGCACAATAGTATAGAGGATGTACGGACCTGTATTTCCCTCGAATGAAGTAAAGCGGTCTACATCAAAAATGTAGTCTTTTGTCGCCTGATTGGAAAGGTCACCATACTTAATTGCAGAAAGACCTACGATTTTTGCAGTATCTCTTGCATCTTTGTCGCGAACACTTCTGTTATCCACGATTTTTGTATACATTTCTTCGTTGATGTCTGCAATCAGATTTTCAAGACGCATTACGCCGCCATCTCTTGTTTTAAACGGCTTTCCGTCCTTTCCGTTCATCGTTCCGAAGCCCAGGAAAGAAAGCTTTGTATCTTCTTTTACGAGACCTGTTTTTCTTGCACAGCGGAACACCTGGATAAAATGAAGCTCCTGACGCTTGTCTACCACGTAAAGAATTTCGTCCGGCTCAAACAGCTTCATACGCTCCACAATTGTAGCAAGGTCTGTTGTTGTATAAAGAGAAGCTCCGTCTGATTTTAAAAGCATACACGGCGGAATTTCTTTCGTGTCTGTCTCTTCTTTTACATCAACAACAAGAGCGCCCTGATCTTCGTATGCAAAGCCTCTGTCCTTCATATCCTGCACCATATCCGGAATGTACGGCTGTGCATCGGATTCTTTTTTCCATAAATCAAAAGATACATTCAGATTATTATAGTTACGTTTTAAGTCAGTTACAGACACTTCCATAATGTGATTCCAGAGTGCCATATATCCCGGTTTTCCCTGCTGAAGAAGATGGGTTGCCTCAAGAGCCTCATTTCTGTAAGTTTCGTCCTCTTTTGATTTTCCGCTTGCGCAAGGGTAGATTTCCTCAAGCTCACTGATTGTAAACGGCGCTTCCTTCGGATACTCTCCCTGGAAATTGTCATCAAAATATACAAGATCCGGTTTTCTGTGTTTTAACTCTGTTATAATAAGTCCCATCTGAAGACCCCAGTCCCCGAGATGTACGTCTCCGATTACCTTATGTCCCACAAAACGCCCGATTCTCTTAATGCTCTCTCCGATAATCGCAGAACGGAGATGTCCTACATGAAGAGGTTTTGCCACATTCGGTCCGCCATAATCAATAATGATAGTTTTGGGATTTTCTGCCGCTGTAACGGAAAGCTTTTCATCATGTGCCATTTTTTCAAGATATTCTGCCAGAAAATCTTCTTTTACGCGAAGGTTGATAAATCCCGGCTTTACCACCTCTGCCATTGAAAATACAGAACTTTCTCCAAGATTTGCCACTACTTCATCAGCAATCATAAAAGGCGCTTTTTTATATGCCTTTGCTCCTGCCATTGCTCCGTTACACTGAAATTCACATAAATCAGGTCTGTTTGATACGGTTACCTTTCCATAAGATGGGTCGTATCCTGCTTTTTCAAATGCAGCGGAAAGCTCTTCCGCCATCTGTTCCATCAGTTTTTTCATACTCTCTTTGTTACTCCTTGTATTTTCTGTTTTGACTTCTTCAAATTTTTACTTTTTTTGTACACGCTACTGCCAGAGCTCCGTGCCCGATATGACAGGCAACGCTTAAAGACAACGGCGCCATACGGACTTCATGTCCCGGAAATACCGCTTCAATTTCTTTTTTAAATTCTTCTGCTTCCTCCGGGTTTCCTGTGTATGCGCTTTCAATACACATCAGTCCCTCTTTTTCATACTCAGCAAATCGTTCCCGCATATCCTCCTGAGCAGCTTTTAACATTGCTCTTTTTGCCTGTTTTTTACCTCTTACTTTGGTATAGGCATCCAGCTTCTCTCCCTGAATCTGAAGCACCGGCTTCAAATTCAGGACTGTTCCAATGGCAGCTGCAGCAGGAGTAATTCGTCCGCCCTTTTTCAGATATTTTAAAGTTTCCAGAGTAATATAAATACTGGATTCCAGTTTTTCCGCCTCCAGCACCTCTTTAATCTCCACTGCACTTTTCCCTGCCTCACGAAGCGCCAGGGCGTCTGCCACTGACTGATACTGAGTAACAGAAATTCTCTGATTATCTACTACCTGCACTTTTCCATCGTAGTCTCTCGCAAGTCCCATTGCTGTTTCACAGGAATTGCTAAGTCCGCTTGACATGGGAATATGTACAATTTCATCATTTTCCTTTAAAAGCATATCCCAGAGACCGCATACTTCTGCAGGACTTGGCTGAGAAGTGGAAATCGGCTCGTCATTTTTCAGTCTTTCATAAAATTCTTCCTGAGTCAGAGTTACTCCCTCAAGATACATGGTTTCATTAATATAAAAAGGCATGGGAATTACGTGCACTCCCATCTTCTTTGCCTGTTCCTGTGTTATGCCGCTGTTACTGTCTGTCACAATGGCAATCTTTCCCATATTCATTCTCCTTTACTAGAAAATATACATACTGTGTTTAGTTTAACATACTTTTCTGTTCTTCTCAATTAGAAATTGAAAAAAACCTTTCTGCGTGATAAAATATAAAAAAACAAATAGTGATGGAAGGAGTGTTTCATATGTCATTTACACAAGACAGCTATGCACTGGCAGCAGAAACTCTGAAGAAAAAATTTGCCAGAAGAAACATGGATGCTTTTTACTGTGCCACAAAGGAAGAAGCAAAAAATCGAATCCTTTCCATGATTCCGGAAGGCTCTTCTGTTACCTGGGGCGGAACGGAATCTATGGAAGAAGCTGGAGTATGCGGAGCGATTCGTACAGGAAATTATGAATTTATCGACAGAAAATCAGCAAAGACTCCGGAAGAAGCAAGGGCGCTTTATGGAAAAGTCGTTTGCGCCGATTATTTTCTCACCAGCACAAACGCCTTCACTACAGACGGGGAGCTTGTAAATATTGATGGTGCAAGCAACCGGGTTGCCTGCATTGCCCACGGTCCGGCTCATGTTATCGTCCTTGCCAGCATGGACAAAATGTGCGCTTCCGCAGAGGACGCCTATAACCGCGTGCGCACACTTGCCTGTCCGCCAAACGCTATGCGTGTCGGTGCAGATACCCCCTGTGCAAAAACAGGTGTCTGCGGCAATTGCTTAAGCTCTGACTGTATTTGCTGCCAGATTCTTGTTACAAGATATTCCCGCATCCCGGGACGAATCACCGTTATTTTATGCGGAGAAAAAGCAGGCTTTTAAAAACCTGCTTTTTTTTCATCTTATTCCACTCTCGCTTTTGCAAAATACTGCGGCAGATGGAAATTGGGCGTTTCATTTTTAATTTCCGCAAAAGTTCCATAATGCTCAATTTCCGGCGTCTCGGAAATTTTGTAGAAGTTACAGTAAAAGGCATCTCCGTTTTCTATGTCCACTTTCCCAAGTTCTTTTATCAGAGTTTCCGGAATCAGAAGCTTTATGCCCCAGCACTCCTCAGCTTTATATACTTCCGGAAGAACAGATTCATACACCTCATCTGAAAAATGACTTCTGCCTTTTCTTCCTTTTCCATATGCAGCGTACAGGGCTCCTGCAGAATTCATCTCAAAGTTTACATACATGGAGCTTTCCCGTATTTCCCCGTCTTCATCTGCGAATCCAAGAAAAACCTCTACTGCGCTGTCATCGCACACGCGAAATCCTTTTACCTTTCCGCTTTTTCCGTTTTCCATGTTCGTCTCTGTTCTGGGCGAGGATTCCTTACAGTACATTTCTACATAAAGACCGTTTCCCTCCAGGTAACCCATATATCCCCAGGTTTC
>ERZ1108166.730-NODE-730-length-18452-cov-39.700603_pt1 | contig 18452 bp, 20 predicted proteins | sample MGYA00403702_ERZ1108166 | MGnify/ENA primary metagenome ERZ1108166 (study PRJEB35170, sample SAMEA104062401) | human gut metagenome | biome: human gut; feature: human-associated habitat; material: faeces | place: Denmark | collected 2012-05-01 ...
AAGATGATTATATCTTATTAGCCACTTCTGTTACAACTTTATTATAGCACTTCACCGAGCCTTTTACGCCCTGTGCGGCAAGGCTGGGTTTTAGGTACACGTTTTTTCCTGTATCAAGGTTATAGCCGATATAGATTCCGTCTGTTTCCCCAAGCTGCTGCGTTGCGCCGAATCCAAGTCCAGCTAGAAAATCCGAAGTGACGTACTGGATATAGTCATTGATGTAACGCCTGCTTGCTGGGATAAATTCACCATGCAGCCCCAGCATATCCCCGAATGGGCGAACCAGTTTTACGTTGAGGTCGTCGTAGAAGTCCTTGACTTCATCACAGCGGCGTTTCAGTTCTTCCAGAGAATCCGCAGCCACACGGATAACATAGGACAGCTTATACATGGATTCCTTTGACTGGTCTAAGCTGGTTTCCAGCTCGTTGACCGAATCAAGAGCGTCTATGACGTTACTTCCTGTTTCGTTGTTGGATTCCCACGCATGGTTGTCTAAATCCTTTAGTTCTTTCTTTTTGTTGCGAACCGTTGTCAGAGCCTTTTTGTTGGTGACGATTTCCACATTCATGGAAGTGGAAACGGGAAACGTGAATTGCTGCTGCTGATAATAGAAGATTTCCGAAGATGGGAAGTCCAGCTCACCTACGATATTGTTAATCGTGAAGTAGGCAACATACGTTGTCTGATCTTCACGCTCTATCTTTAAGTATCGCTGATTTTCTTCAATCAGACAGCGTGTGGGGCGGATAAGGTCATAACGCTTTACCAGTGTTTCACGTTTTCGCTTTATTACGGGCAGCTCATAGGAATAATCGTTGTAGGCAATGCCTGTATTCCCGTAGATATGCTCCAAAAGATAACCGAAGTCGTTTTTATCCAGCCTGCGGAACTGAAAGCGGCGTGAGATTTTGCTTTCCAGCAGCTTTTCCATCTTCATAAAACGGTTAATCTCATCATTACTCATGGAAACAAAGTCGCCCATGAGCTTGTGGTTGACTTCATAGAGAAAATCGGCAAAGGTCATAGCTGCCGACTTCCTCATGCTCTTTAGGTTGATTTCTTCCTCATTCACCAGCAGCTTGAATCCGAGAAAAAAGCGGTAGTCAATCTGATTTTCTCCAATCATATCCACCAACGCCTCTGTCTGTTCATCTATCTTTGCATAGGCAACATCACGAAGTCGCCCTGTGATTCCTTTTTTAGAACGCTCCTGCACCGCACGCAGGCTGTCCTCCGTGGCAATCTGCAAGGCATGGATTTTTCCGTCACGGTTCTGTGCGATAAGCTGTCGGAAGTTATCATGCACCATATACTTTTCCTCTGGTGACAGGAACGAGTAATTGTAAGGTGTTAGCTCATAGTAGGCAAAGCACTCACCGTCATGGTTGAACACCAGATTGTTTTCAATATACTTAATCGGGAACATATATCACACTCCTAACTGTTGTAATCACGGGATTGAATGTTTCTTTTTTCAGCCGGACCGCCTTTCCAGCATAGGTCACTTTTGGTCGCAGCAGAAAGCTGACGCAGGACTTTAGGAATCCAAAAGGCTTTTTCCCGTCAAAGGTCTTTTGCGACACAAACCAAGTAAAAGCCACGGGGATTCCAAAGTATTTGAGGAACGCACCGTCAATCAGGGAAAAGGGCGGCAGCTCCCCAAAAAGAATCACCACGAACAGCGATACCACGAACCATGCCATCTGACTGAATGTGAGGGGGAACGGGAGCTGAAAGTCGTTGATAGCGTAAATGACTTTCTCCACGCTCCATATGCTTGTATAGCTTTTGATTTTCTTCAATGTTTACAGCTCCTTTCTTTTCTAAATGGAAACAGCAGCCTGTTTTCACAAGCTGCTGCATAAAAAATGCCAGTGGTTCTCACTGGTCGTTGCGTTGATATTCTGTTAATAGGGACATTCAAACACGCCATGATTCGTAACGACAAAACGCCCCTCTAAATCAAGGTCACGCCCATAGGATTCATAGTCTATGTAATTTCTTATCCTGTCTGGTATCTCCCCAAGAATTTGACATTCATCTATAAAATAATAGGCAACGTCTGTCATATCGTTGCAGTCGGGATAGTGGATAATCTCGTCGGCGTGTTCGCAAAGTTCCTCCAAGCTGCTGTAACAGCATAACAGCTCCGAAAGTTCGTCCTGTATATCCTCTGGTAAATCCTCCACCATCTCACACAGGCGGTTGACTTCCTCAATCGGCGTGTATTCGTCAATCTCAAAGGGCAGCTCATAATCATGGATAGCGTATTCTTCATAAAATTCATTCAAACCGATACGCTCCGCCATCTCGTCATAATCGACGGGCGGCGTAAACCATGCGCCCACAAGCTCACCCTCGTTGTATTTCCCAAGATTGGCGATATAGATTCGCATTTCTTCTATATCACATCACCCCTTTACTGATAGCGGAATACGCCGCTGGGTGTAAACAGGTATCTGTCCTGCATTTCCAGCTCGTTTCCGTAGGAACGGTAGTCAATGTGCTTTTGCAGTTCGTGGGGAATCTCACCGAAGATACATTCCTCGCAGATAAGGTATTCTGCCAGTGCCGCACCGTCAGCCACGTCATAGTAGCGTATCTCGTCCTTGTGGTCGATAAATTCATCAAACCCGTAAAACCATCTCTGTATGATGGATTTCATTTCGTTGCCAATAGGCGTACCCTCCATTTCCTGTACCATGCGGCATTTTGCATTGATTTCCCATAGGGGCATTTCACTGTGTACCTCAAAAGGCAGCTCATAATCAGCTATCTCTAGCTGTTCTTCATTTTCAACGCCCAGTCTTTCTCTGATTTCCTCCAAGTCCACAGGGCAGTTGAACCAGCCACCAGCGTAACCCTCTTCCTCGTCGTCACGGTAAGGCTGGGTATTGTTTAAAAGATAGATTCGCATTTCATACAAGGTTTCTCACTTCCTTTCCTGTTTTCCAGTATTCCCATTATGACAGCGTAATCTACACCGAACACATAATGGCAGAATTTTTCCAGTTGTTCCTCTGGATAGGCAAGCGGCGAGTGCTGCTTGATGATTTCCCATACCTCACGTTTGCGGTAGGGTAGGTCGGAAATATATTTGCAACCGACCCAATCTTTCATATCCTCGAAAATATCTGTTTTCATGTTGTCCTCCTGTCTTAAAATTTTGCATGAAAAAAGCAGCAAACCGTTAAGATTTACTGCTTCAAATGCCTATTTTTTTGTTTTGCTTAAAATTACTGATAGTGCAAAAGTATTCTCAATAATATGATGTATTTGTCGAACATTATCGCATTGTACATATGATTTTTCTAATCTGTCCTTTGTTGCCTTGTCCAAACGATGTTTGAAATTTGTTTCATATTTTTCAAATGCCATTTGTCCAATCCTCATTTTTGATTCAACACTTAAATCTTCAAAGTGGATAATCTTATCAAAACGATTATAAATCGCACTACCTAAATTCTCTTCGATGTCTTTTAAATCTGTATAATTTGAAGTACATATTATAATAGATTTCTTTAGCGTTAGATAATAATTCTGGTCTTCGTAAATACCCTCATCAAAAAGTTGATAAAATGCACTGTGAAAAGAGGGATGTGCTTTATCAAACTCATCAAGCAATAAAACATTAGACTTTCTATCTAATAAATCTTTTGCAAAACTTTTTTCATAATGCGCACCTCCAAATAAATATGTAGCAAATTGATTATTTTGATACATAGAAAATTGTTTTCTAAATATAGGTTCACCTATAATCTTAGCTATATATTTTGCTGTTTCTGTCTTACCAATTCCCGATTTACCATAAAATAATAAAACTACAGGTTTTTGTCTGTACTTCATAGTAAGGGGGAAAAGAGCTTGCAATAATTCAAGTTTAACATCTTCCTGCCCTATAATTTTATTGTCATATTCTTCATTTATTTTGAGTAAATGAGAAGTTGTCAGCCGTTTATATCTTTGATATTTCACGTCTGCATTTGGATATAATCTAAGAATTTGTTCACTTATTTGTAGTGGTGGGTTCTGAATATACAAATTTTCTACGTCAAATTTAGCAAGAAAGTTTATAAAATTTGTAATAACATGTTCTCGAACTCCAGCATATTCATCTGAACTTATCACAAAATTTTTTACATAAATTTTTTCTTCCTTGTCTTCTTTCGGATAGTCACCATTTTGATTTGGTATTACTAATTTCATGGTCTTTCCGTCTTTATCCGATTCATAAACTAAATCAGTTAAATTTCTATATTCTTTTGGAATGATTCGATTGAATTTTTCTTTTGAACCATAATATATGATTACTTTATTCAATACTCATCACCCCCGCCAATACAATATCAAAAACATCTAAGTATTTTATCGAGGACTCACTTATTTCTCCAGTTACAATTTCCTTAACATTAGGTATATTAGTTGATGATTTTATTTCAAATTCCTTTTCTAAAGATAATTGTTCTTTCGTACATTGCCCCACTTTGACACCAAAATACGATAAATTCATTTTCGATAAATCAGCTAAGCTATAATCATTTTTAAATGCATTTATATTAAACCTCAAAACACAAGAAGGCTCTTTTTCACTATTTAAAAGCATTTGATAATATCCTCTCTCACCAAGAAGAGCATTATTAAGCCCCTCAAGGTCTATAGGAATTTGCTCTTTAGGTACAATATTTAGATATGAACTATACATCCTATACATAGAAATAGAATTTTCTGGAGCATAAACACCATCATTATGGAATTGTTGAATATTTTTATCTTCACTTGCCATTGAAATATAATCTGTTAGAAGAGTATTGGTAACTGTACTTTTAATTAACTTGCTAGTGTTTGCATCAAAGTTTGCATTGGTATTTCCAGATACCGAAGACTTGATAAATGAAAATAAATTAAATCCGCCTTTAGCTTGTACATCAATTTCGGCAATAATTTTTGCTAATTTTTCTTTATTTTCTGTGGTTGTCCAGTCAATTTGTCCACCGTTTTGTATAGTAATATAGTCCGTTGCCGCTGTTTCATCAAAATAAACCACTTTCATCATTTTCGGACTTTTTTTGTTCTTTGCCATTAGTATTCTCCTCTCGAATATGTAAGATTCTACTAACGGTATTATATCATTTAGCAAAGCATTTTACAAAAGAGTTCTGATTGAGTTACGCTCCGATAATCTTATTGAATAAGTTCAACAATACATCTTTTACGCCAGCGGCATTGAATACCAAGCCGACAGCGATTAAGGCAATCACCAAGAACCCGATAAGTTTTGAAAACTCTCGCTTGAATCCGAGATACACTCCGATAACAGCGATTGCCATAAGCACAAGAGACTGTGCGTTAGATAAAAACCAGTTGTATAAGTTCTGCCCAAAATTCATTATTTCTTTCTCCTTTCCATCATTTCAATTTCTCTGTCTGCGGCTTTTGCTGTCTGCATAAAGCACATGGTAACTACGCCAAATCCTGCCCCAAGTGAGAACAGGAACAGGTCAAATAAAATGTTTTTCATGTTGTCATTCCTCCTGTGTTGTAATTTTTTCTGTGGAAGTTGTCTGCTGTTCAATCAGCTTTTTGTGACGCTCTGTGAGCTTTGCATGGTTCAAAATATCTTTGAGATACGTTGTCCCGTTGGTGTCGTCTATCTGCTGCAAGACTTTCCAAGTCGGGGCAACCTGCCTGCTTATCCAGTTCAGCGTCCGTGTGAGCGTATACGGTTCTGGTTTGGTCGTTAATTTCAAACGCCCACGATCAAAACCGATAAAGTACGCCCATCTTTCATTGGTTTTCCATTCGCTGCGTCGCTTGTCCACCTCCTTGTCAGCGAATCGCATATAGCGGTTGATAATATCAAAAGCGGTACGCTCTGCGTCATGGTAGGTCAGCAGGTCACGCACCGCATAATAGGCTCGCTCGTTCTTTAGCCTTATCTCAAAACGGTTTTTGATTTTCGTATCTTCAAGGGGAATTTCGTATTTGACATACTGTTCATAGTCCTTTTCGTAGATACAGAAATAGACTTCCGATTTCAGCGAACCGATATACAATGTATTTCCCATACCGTATCTGTCCTGTTCTTTGCTTTTAACAAGCTCGCCGCTGCGGTAGCTCTTAAAGCTGCGGAATACGGAAATACATTCTTCATGGTTGCATTTCTCTGTTAGCTCTGGAATATCTAAGATTCCAGCCATATCGTTGATGGCAAGGTCAAGACGTTTCATCACACCTCCCTCCAACAGAGCGTCCATGAGAAAGTCATACCAGCTCCTGTGCTGCGCCAGAAGATAGCTTTCCATCTGGCGGCAGCCTTTTCCTTTCAGTTCCAGCAATGTGCCTTTTTCCTCATCGGGCGAAGTCAGCACGAACACATCACCTAAGACATAATGCTCTGAATAGGAATAGAATCCGAAGTCCTCATGTATCATCACATCAAGCCTTATTTTGAGAATATCCTCAACAACGTGCTTAACGTCCTGTGTTGGGAAACGGATTCTTACATAATCCAAGACCATTTCCAGCGGATTTTCTGGATTCAGTTTGTCCAGTGCGTCCGTCAGTTTCGCCTTGATTTCTTCTGTCAAGGTTACTTTGCCAGATTCCAGCCTGCTGATGTATTCTCGACTGACATCAGCCATGACCGCAAGCTGATTCTGGGAAACGCCGTACTGTGTCCGCTGTTCCTTGAAATGGTCTATCCATTCAGTATCATTCAGCCATAATCCCTCCAATCAAAAAAGGAAATGTGATAATTGGTGGTATTGTCACATTCCCTTGAATCTTCCAAAAGTCCGCTGTCTTAGCGGTTTTTTCCATATTTATTGAACTGTTTCCAGATAATTTGTGCCCCCCTGTTAGATAACGGGGGCGAATGGTTGGTGCGGCAAGCCACACCAACACAGGCTAGTCCGTACCTGCGGCTTTCGCTTCGCACGCCGCCTGTCCGTCCTGCCTGTTTTTTGACATCCTGCCGATTTCCTTTAAAAAGTCATGTCCTTTAGGAACAAGGGGCGTGTAAAACTCTGATATAACGCTCGTTCCTGTATCGACATAGCCACGTCCTTTTATCTGTTTTAAGAAAAAGTCCTTGTCAACCTCACCGAACATCATAGAATAACCCAGCTCCGACATACGACCCAATGCCACACGGAAGTTGAACTGGTCACGGATTCCGTCGCCAAGATATTTTGCGTCTGGACGCTGGCAGGCGAGAATCAGAAAATATCCAGCCTGCCGACCAAGCATGACTATCTGTTTGAGCTTATTCAGCACAGCGGTAGTTTCCTTTGTCGCCAGCATTTCCATAAATGCCACATATTCATCAAAGATAAGGAAGTGGGGAGCAAGACCGAGATAGGCATAGTTTTCACCTGTCTTATAGTTTTCCATCAGTTTCATGGATTCGCTCCTTGCCATCATTCCATCATAGAATCGCTCAATACAGGCAGTTATATCTTCCTTTTTGTAATAGACTTCTGGCATGACAGCGGATAAATCCGCAAGGTCGGCATTCTTAGGGTCTAGCACATACATGACCGCATTACCCTTTAGCAAAGCCTCAATAATGGTAAGGATAAAATACGTCTTACCGCCGCCAGTGCCGCCAGCAATCAGCATATGGGGGAGCTTGTCATATTCCCACCAGATATTTTTCATTAGACGCAGGCTGCCATGTTCTGCCTGTACCTCGTCAATGGTGATACGGTTGGCAATCGTATCATAGAGCAGGACGTATTCTACATAGCTGTCCTTTAATTCTTTGGAAACCAGCTCGCAGTACAGACCTGTTTCCAGTTTCTTTTCTAAGTGCAAGAGTTGGTCTTGATATTTTCCTAATGTGATTTCTGTACGGATATGTAACAGCCCGTGTTCCATACGGTAATACATCTTAGGAAAGTAGGTGATTTTCTCTTTCTTGCTGGTTGCTGGCAAATCTTTGAAGAACCCATTGTCCTGTGTGGTTTCCGATTCATACCACCCGTTTTCCAGAATCATCTTTGCCAGCTTTTGACGGTGAAAGAGTTGCTTTACCTTGTCATACTGGAATCTGCGGTATAAGAGGGCAGCCACCCCACAGACAAGAAGTGCTGCAATGACAGAAACTATCATGTAGGGTGTGACAGTCAAATGGACGCTGCTATCTTGCAGGAAATGAACTGATTTCCATTCCGTTGCTGCTATTGTCTTTAGGTTCAGCAGCAAGACTACCAGAAGGAATAGCAGGAACAGCGAACCAGCCGAGAAACGAAAGACCAGCGATTTGTCGCTGGCTCTGATACGGTTTCCACGCTTTTGAAAATGTCGCATATAAAAATCTCCTTTCCACGAAAAAAGCAGCAAACCTTGAAGATTTACTGCTTGTAAAATACTATTTATTTTGTAATTGTTTAATAATTTTTAAATCCAGAAATTCTTTTTTTGCTTTTTCCATTGATTCAAATTTATCATTCCATTTTTGTGTGATTTTGGATGTGTCTAATACTGTTTCCAAATCATAATCCTCAAAATATGGTAAATTCTCACTTGTATAATACTCTTTACAATAATGAGATAAAATAGATATTATTGCTTCTGTGCATTCTGTTGCTTGAATTTCTGGCTCGTATTGCTCAAAAACTTTTTCCAGATTACTATTTAAAAGATTCCAATCTGGTGGATATTCATAATCAACAGTTTCTCCTTCAACTATACAAGGAACGGGTTTAGGGTCAATTTCATTTGCTTTTAGCAGATATTCGAAATACGACATGATAATATCAGCATTCACACTAATTGTATTGTATGTACTTATTTCTTTGTATGCAGACACCAAATTTGTCAAAACTTTCTTTTCTGATTTAGTCAAATATCTATTACAGTAGTTTTGTGACAATTCATTTAGTACATTGTAGTTTTTCCTGGAATAGTATTCATTTAATAAACGTACAATCGGGAAAAGCATTGTCATTTGCAAATTGTTCCTATTACCCTTATGATAGTATGCAGCAGAAATAACCAGTGAAATTATTCCTGATAAAATAATTGACACTACATTAAAACCATTAATGCTCCACCATTGAATAAATTCCTCCATAAGAACACCTCTTTTGAATAAGTAATATGGATAATTATACATTTTTCGTTTGCTATAATCAATCGAATTATTATTTCTTATTATGCGGCTGCTGGTTATGGTCCTGCGGATTTCCTGCTGGTTGACTGTTCTTATTCTTTAAAACAATATCATCTGCCTTGATGTACCAGTCAACGTCTGCTCCTTGAAAAGTAGCGGTTGCCACCGTATCAGCCACAGGATTGATGATTTCCACCTCTGCGTTGTAGTCAAATTCTTTTAACGGAACAGTGGCAGGAATACTTACCTGTATCATGCGTCCCTGTTCCTTACACTTCAAATCGTAGGTACGTTCTTTAATTTCTTCAGAAACCGTACCGTCCCCGTTCTGGATATGTACCTCACGACGTAGAGCTGAGAACTTCAATACGCCGAATGTTTTTTCCTTGTCAATGATGATTCCGTTTGCTAATCTCATAAATTCGATACCTCCTTATGCTTTCACCATGTCGTCTGCTGACAGGATATAATTTGTGAAACCTTTTGTGCCGATTTTATAACCCTCTGCGGTGATTTTGGGATTGATAAGTTTTACCCTTTCCTCTGATTCAAAGTTCTTCTCACCAGCAGACGCAGGCAGCACCACAATAATATCATCTGCTCTTTGCACGTCGGAATAAAGGTTAAAGCTACGGGAAACGACCGCCATGCGTCCGTTGTTCCTACGCTGTTCCACCTTATTCTCACCTGCAAATTCTAAATGCCCGAATGTTTTTTCCATGTTAGGGATAACGTGTTTTAATTCCATAATATACCTCTTTTCTTTCTATATTTAATTGATAGTGTCATTCTGCTGTCGGGATAATATCTGTCTGCCTGTGGATTATCAAGGGCAGGCGTTGTGCGTTGCACTCTTGACAATCCCTGTTCAGAAAGATAAGCCATCATCAAGCAGAATTTAGCCAGATTGTCAGATATACGCTGACTTTTTTATAATGGGCGGTGAACGGGACGCTGCTTTCATCAGCCGATACCTACCGTATTAGTCAGCTTTCTTTTTATAAAATCTCTTGTAAGCTGCGAAGATAAGACCAACACTGGAAATTCCAAGCATAGCCAACAGTGCAGTTAAAGGTGTATTGTCACCTGTTTTTGGAGAGCTGCCAGCTCTGCTAGGTGTTTCTGGCGTATCGGATTCCTCTGGTGTGACAGGGGATTCTGGTTGTTCCTTGACGGTCACGGTCTGTCCCTCGTCGTCAATGTCCTTATGTTCCGCTACCTTGATAGGTTCGTCTGGATTTGTCACGTCATATAATTCCTCAAAAGTGACAAGCTCCTTGCCTGCAAGCTCGCTGGCATTGAAAGTAAATTCAATCTGAACCTCCATCTTGCTGTCCGTTGCGGTAAACGTAAGGTCATTTTCCACAGGCTTTCCATCAATCAATAGCTGTGCATTTTCAGATTTTATCATCTGCCAGCCTTTAAGCTGGTACTGTGTGTCTTTTTCCAGACCGTCTAAAGTGACGGTATCAACGATTGTCACTTCTTTGCCAGCAACTATCATCTTTTCGCAAGTCGTCTTGCTGGTCGCTGTGGTATGAATCGTAATCACTCTTTCTTTGATTGTCACGGTCTGTCCGTCGTCCCCAATGTCCTTGTGTTCCGTTACTTTGATAGGCTCGTCTGGATTGGAGAGGTCGTATAATTCCTCAAAGGTTACAAGGTCGCTGCCGCCTAAAGTACTGGCATTGAATGTAAACGCCATCTCGATTTCCATTTTGGAATCCTTTGCGGTAAATGTATAATCATTTTCCACAGGCTTTCCGTCAACAAGTAACTGTGTATGTTCAGCTTTTACCATCTGCCAGCCTTTAAGCTGGTACTTTGTACCTTTTTTCAGACCATCTAAGGTAACGGTATCAACGATAGTCACGTTCTTACCAGCGACGATTGATTTTTCACCTGTTGCCTTATCAGCAGCAGTTGTATGGATAGTGATTTCTGGTTCGTATTCATCTGTCAGCGTACCTAAGTCAATCACGGTCTTATTTCTTGAAACCACCACATCAAAAGCAGGAATCAGTGTCATTCCCTTATTGGAATCACAGCGCAATTCCTCAATCGTATAGGTATCGTAAGGCAAAGCACCTTTGCTGTCGTCTGGTGCGGAAGTGCCGAACCAGATACCGTCCTCGCTGGTCTTGCCCTCATTGGTATTCTGTGTATGGGAAACCCAGTCAGCAGAAGTTGAGAACTGACCGTTTGCGTCCGTCACGATAACATGACTTTCACCAGTCGTCTTGCTTGTGATCCTAAACGGAACATTTGCAAGACGCTTGTGTGTGCCAGCAGCAATTTTCACGCCCTCAATGTCGCCACGCTTAATCTGGTTGTAAATGGAATGTTCTTCATCTGTTAAATCAACGATTTTCCCATTTTCTGTGATTTCAAATTCAACCGCTTTTGCACCGTCTGTCAAATATCCCTCTGGTGCGCTAGTTTCTTCTAAACGGTATTTTCCAAAAGGTAGGGTATCTGTATCAGTCGCAGCGATACCGTCAATCCCTGTATGGATTGTTTTTACGGTTTCGTTTTTCCTATACAGCTTGCCATCAACCAAGACAGCATTATCATTTAAGGAAATGATTGCAAAGGCAGTATCTTTTAAAGTTGCTCCGCCCTGTGCTTTGGTATCTTTGGTTTCAAAGTCACGTTTCTGGATTTTGACACCGCCACGGATAACCTTGTCAGATACAGAATACTGGTTGCTGCCGCTTAATACTGCAAGCTCGCCATCTTCTGTAATCTGTGCCACATACAAGCCTTTTATCTGTTCTGAACTTCCAGCAGCCTGCATATATGCGCCCTCCAATAAGTAACCGTTTGGAGCAGACTTTTCTTCTACCGTGATAGTTCCCAGCGGCAGGCAGACTGTACCGTTTTGTGTATAGAAACTATCCCCAGATACTTTATAGGAATCAGCTAAACGGGTGATATAGTGGATTGCATTGTCGCTGCCTTTTTCCGCTTTGGTCTTTGTCGTCCATGTGCGTGTCGGCTCTGCTGGAAGATTATCTTTTGTATAATATCCGTCGTAATACTTCCAGACAAACTCTGCACCCTCCAAACTCGCATTACCCTGTGGGTCTGCTTTGGAAGTTTCCATATCAATCTTGAAAAGCTCAATCAAGGTATCTGTGACTTTAGGTGTATCGCTCACTTTCAAGGTAGCTGTTTCACCAACTTTGACCATAAGAGTATACACGTTCTTATCTAACTGGAATCCTTTGGGAGCTTTGGTTTCTTTCACATAGTATGTCGCAGCTTTTAGTTCCACAGTTTCAGTGCTGCCACTGTTATCTGTCGTAAGTGTGGCAAGCTGTTCTTTGCAGCTTTTATCAGCGTAGACACCATAAGTCGCACCAGCGATTGAATAGCAGTCGTTAGATTCTGTAATCCCCGTATTACTGGAAGACTTCTGAATCTTGCCATTTCCCACAGCCAGTTTTGCATAGAACTGTCCTATATCCTGTCCCTCGCCAGAGTAGATATAACCATAACAGTCATAGCGTCCTTTGTTTTCTTTGACAAAGGTTTTTGCACTTGCGAACACTTCATCTTGTACCGCTTTGGGAATTTCATCATAGGCAGCTCGCACGTTATCGCAGCCCCAGCCTAAATGAACGCTCAATCTCTGCCAGACCACTAACTGTCTTAACAGGTAGGCGTGCTGACTGCTTATCCCTTTATGACTGTCCGTGTACTGCTTGACGTATTCAATGGATAAGGCAACATCAGCTATCTGGTCGGCACTCATGCGTGTGCTTGCGTCAGCTCTGGTCTTATAGCCATTTTTGAAATTCGTGTTTATATCTATGCAGTAAGCGTCCTCGCCCTCGACGGTCATATGCCCCTCGTTGAATGTTGAGCCGATAGAACCATCATTCATTACCTTTTCAACGATTCCAACACGTTCCGCAGATTCCGTCCAATATTGCGTCTGTGCTGCATGAACCGCAGTAGTGGGTAATGCGGTAAAGACGGTTGCTAGGGCAAGGACACCCGTAAGCAATCGTTTCATAATCTTTATCATAATTTTTTGATTCTCCTTTCTTTTGAAATATAAAAAGGACGCTCATTTCTGAACGTCCAAAGGGTACGAGTATCTTGATTTCTAGTGACAAATGATTTATATTTAAAAAAGTAAAAATTGCAAAAAACTAAGCGCATTTGCTAACAGCTTGCTAACACTCTACGGTGTATGGCAGTACACCTACGGGTATCAGCGTCTAGCAATAACAAAGGCTTTGTCTTTATTTTTTGCCATTAAGCGCCCCATAAAGGATAATCGAACCACCAGCTACCAAAGTTCACAGGGAACTCCTAAGGATCAAGTGCAGGTTCGATTCCTGCAGGGAACGTTTTCAAAACGAGGACAGCAGCTTTCTTTATTCAGCCACTGTCCTCGTTTTATTTTTCTATTTCTCTTTTCTTCTTACAAAAACAACTACACCTATCACCGCAATACAAGCAACGCAAAAAATCACATACGATTTTGAATATTTAAAAATTCACATATCCCTGCAGCCAGATCTCACCTTTAAATCGTCTTCCAATCTCTGGCTCTCCCAGAACCTCTTTCTTCGGAACACAAACATCGAACTCCAGTTCATTGACATCCAGTTTCATCTGATAAAGCCGTTCTCCGGTCAATGTATTCTCCCTCTCTCTGATCGCCAGAATCTCTCCCATAATTGAATACAGATCACATTCCACCCCATAAGGCATAAAGTAACTGTCCACAATGGAATATACATCCTCTGTGGCCAATCTACGAGAAACTTTTGAGTAGATATCCATATCTTCCAGAGTCAACGTTTCAATTGCTCCCTGATCTCCATTACGGGCAGCACTCAAAAGTTGCTTTCGTGTTTTTGCTTCCTCTCTTGCGAAACGCATCTGTGTCTCGCTTTTTCTTACAGGCAGCAGGATTCTCCCGGACAGAGCAAGACCGGAAAAAGTGACACCGTTTGGAGCTCCTGTCATCATACCCAGCTGACGCTCTTTCATATATTCTACGCCATTTTGCATTGTAAAAATCAGACTGATCCCCACTTTTGCATCTTCACAGATTCCTACGTACTGTTCGCGCTCGATTCGTTTTTCAATGGAAACATCTGCATATGTTGTAACACCACTTCCCTGAAAATACGGGAAATAGTATTCCATATCAAACTGGTCATGATCATCCAGTTCTCCACACAATGTAATCCCCACATCCTGACCGTATTCCTTTTGAAATTCACAGTAGTCTGCTTCTTCATTATAGGAAACGGTCATCTGATGGGTAAAGGTTTCTCTTGTCTGCTCCAATATTTCTTTTAGCTCTGCTTTTTTCTTGATGGGACCAAACCCAATTGCTTTCAAATACTGATGCATATTACTCCTTATTTTTTCGGTTCGATCACTGCATTTCCACCCATATATGGACGTAACGCTTCCGGAATCTTCACAGATCCATCTGCCTGCAGATTGTTCTCCAGGAACGCGATCAGCATTCTTGGTGGTGCAACAACTGTATTATTCAGTGTATGTGCAAAATATTTTCCGTCTGCACCTTTTACACGGATACCAAGTCTTCTGGCCTGTGCATCTCCCAGATTTGAGCAGCTTCCTACTTCAAAGTATTTCTGCTGTCTTGGAGACCATGCCTCCACATCCACAGACTTCACTTTCAGATCCGCAAGATCTCCGGAACAGCATTCCAGTGTGCGAACCGGAATGTCCATAGAACGGAATAAATCCACTGTGTTCTTCCACAATTTTTCATACCAGTCCATGCTCTCTTCCGGTTTACATACAACGATCATTTCCTGTTTTTCGAACTGGTGAATACGATATACACCACGTTCCTCAATTCCGTGTGCCCCTTTTTCTTTTCTGAAGCATGGAGAATAACTTGTCAGTGTCTGTGGCAGCTGCTCTTCCGGAAGAAGTGTATCGATAAATTTACCGATCATAGAGTGCTCACTTGTTCCGATCAGATAGAGATCTTCTCCTTCAATCTTATACATCATTGCATCCATTTCTGCAAAACTCATAACACCTGTCACAACATTGCTGCGGATCATAAACGGAGGAATACAGTAAGTAAATCCTCTGTTGATCATGAAATCTCTTGCATAGGAAATAACTGCAGAATGCAATCTCGCAATATCTCCCATCAGATAATAAAATCCGTTTCCTGCCACTTTTCTTGCACTATCCAGATCGATTCCATTGAATCTTTCCATAATTTCTGTGTGATATGGAACTTCAAAATCAGGAACAACCGGCTCACCAAAGCGCTCCAGTTCCACATTTTCACTGTCATCTTTTCCAATCGGAACAGATGGATCAATGATATTTGGAATTGTCATCATGATTTTTTTAATTTTTTCTTCTACTTCTTTTTCTTCTGCAGAAAGTGCTTCCATCTTATCTGCACTCTCTGTTACTTTTCTTTTCAGCTCTTCTGCCTCTTCTTTTTTGCCCTGAGCCATCATTGCACCAATCTGTTTTGATGTTTTGTTTTTCTCAGCTCTAAGTGCCTCTACTTCACCTTTAATTTCACGGTTTTTCTGATCCAGTTCCAATACCTCATCTACCAGTGGTAACTTAGAATCCTGAAATTTGTTTTTAATATTCTGTTTTACAACTTCCGGATTTGATCTTACAAATTTGATATCTAACATAATTTTCCTCCTCATACAGTGTATATCACTGCTTTATTGCTTTTTTTAAAGACTCTCTTTCTTCTTCTCCGAGTTCCATATAGCTTTCGCCTTTTATAATTTCCTTTATATAGGTATAACATCCTTCTCGGCTGTGCATCGCATTAAACACCCAGCCATTATTATTTTCATCTAACATCGTCAGAACAAAACTGAGATTTCCTCCCATTTCCTGAAATGCATCATAACGTACAATTCCTATTTTCTGATAATGTGTTTTCATTCTTTTGTAAATTGTATCAATATCTCTTGTATTCTGTTTTACTGCACGTTCCAGTTTTTCTACTGTTTTAAACTGCTCCAGAAATCCTTTTTCCAGAGATTTGCCATCTTTTCCGCGCATAAAAATCTGATATTTTTCCTGCATACGCTTATGTTTCATTTGCAGATTGATCACAATCCCAATGAAAACCACCTGCATGATCAACAAAACAAGTACCAGATACAGTAATACTTCTGTTGCCATTCTCATGTCTCCTTCTTATATCTGCGGGACACCTCTTAGCTTTGAATGGACATGATCAAGTCGAATATTCGCTCCAATTCTTCCTCTGAATAATATTCGATTTCAATTTTCCCCTTACCATTCGATTTTGGATTTACATTTACCTTTGTCCCCATGATTCCCTTCATTTTTTCTTCCAGGTTTTCATAGATAAATGTATGCTCAATTTTTTCTTTTTTTGCAGTCTTCTTGGGATTTTTCAATATTTTAATCAGCTTCTCAGTCTCCCTCACACTGAGCTTCTCATCAAATATTTTATTTGCAATTGTGTACTGTTGTTCTTCGTCTTCCAATGCAAGTAACGCTCTGGCATGTCCGGTTGAGATCATATCATCAATCACCATCTGCTGAACCTTGCTGTTAAGTTTTAAAAGACGCATTGAGTTTGTCACTGCCGTTCTGCTCTTCGATACACGTTCTGCAATCTCATCCTGTTTTAGATGAAACTCTTTCAATAATCGCTTGTATGCAATTGCTTCTTCAATTGGATTCAGATTTTCTCTCTGAATATTTTCAATCAAAGAAATCTCCACAACTTCCTGCTCCGTATATTCACGAACCAGTACCGGTACTTCTTTTAATCCGGCAAGCTTTGCCGCTCTCCATCTTCTTTCTCCTGCAATGATTTCATAATAATCATTTTTCTTTTGTACTAAAAGTGGCTGAAGTACGCCAAACTGTTTGATAGAATCCGCCAGCTCAAGAAGGGCATCTTCATCAAAATCTTTTCTCGGCTGTTCACTATTTGGTTCTACCTGAGTAATCTTTACTATAGTCTCCCCTGATTTTTCCATTTTTACTTTTTCTTTTTGAGTTTTATTAGCCTGTTTTTCTGTTGTCTTCACTGTCTTGTTTGGAATCAGACTGTCTAACCCCTTTCCAAGTCCATTTCTTTTCACTGCCATTTTATTCTTCTCCTTTATTGATCACTTCTTCAGCCAATAACAAATAACTTTCTGCTCCTGAAGATTTTGGGTCATATAAATTTATTGGCATACCATAACTTGGCGCCTCTGCCAGCCGGACATTTCTTGGAATAATCGTTTTGTAGATGTTTTGATTTAAATTGTCTTTTACATTTTCTACAACCTGGAGTGAGAGGTTCGTTCTGGCATCATACATTGTGAACACAACGCCTTCTATTTCTAATTTTGGATTTAATCTCTCCTGAACAAGCTCTATTGTGTGGATCAACTGGCTTAATCCTTCCAATGCATAATACTCACACTGAATCGGGACAAGTACTGAATTTGCTGTGGTCATTGCATTGATCGTTAGCATACTCAATGCCGGTGGACAATCTATGATAATATAATCATATCTGTCCTTCACTTTTTCAACTTCATTTTTAATAATGTATTCTTTATTATCAACACCAATCAATTCAATTTCTGCTGCCGACAAATTAACATTAGACGGAAGTACATCCAGGTTTTCATAGACTTCTTTGCAAATACATTCTTCAATCCCAATATTCCCAATAATTAAATCATATACTGTATTTTCAACTTCATCTTTATTTACACTCAGTCCACTTGTCATATTTCCCTGTGGATCCATATCAAGTGCCAGAACTTTTTGTCCAAGACTTGCAAGTGAAGCTGATAAATTGATAGCTGTTGTAGTTTTACCTACTCCACCTTTTTGATTTGCAATCGCTATAATTCTTCCCATATTCGTACTCCTTTCATTGAACACGTTCTTATTATATCACCTTTTACTTTTATTATCTATACAATGTTTCACGTGAAACATTGTGATTTTTATGAAATGTTACTGTTTACACTTGATATTTCGTATTCAATACTTTTTCTCTACTTTTTAAAATGTTTCACGTGAAACATTTTTGACTATAATTCTTATAATCATTTTGTGATTCAGCATACATCTACCGTTCCATTTATTTTTGTGCCAAGTTTGTCCAAATAGTTGTTTCCGGCACAATTTCTTCTTCATTTCCCGCATAGACCTAATTCAGCTTTTCCTCTCCTCTATTAAATTTAAACTATTTCTCATTGTATCATAAAAACTACTTTTCAGATAGATTTTTCATTAATCTAACTTGTTGTGCTAGATAAAATAAAATATAAAGAAACTTCAACAAAATGTGCTA
>ERZ1108166.741-NODE-741-length-18223-cov-4.834489_pt1 | contig 18223 bp, 14 predicted proteins | sample MGYA00403702_ERZ1108166 | MGnify/ENA primary metagenome ERZ1108166 (study PRJEB35170, sample SAMEA104062401) | human gut metagenome | biome: human gut; feature: human-associated habitat; material: faeces | place: Denmark | collected 2012-05-01 ...
AATTTTGCGTCCGGGACGTTTTGACCGTAAGGTTGCAGTGGGACGTCCGGATGTGAAGGGAAGAGAGGAAATCCTCCGCGTTCATGCCAAGGACAAACCTCTTGGAGAGGATGTAAATCTGGCTCAGATTGCCAGAACAACAGCAGGATTTACAGGTGCAGATCTGGAGAATCTTCTGAATGAAGCTGCCATTGAAGCAGCGAGAAAGGGAAGAGGATTTATCCTTCAGTCTGATATCAAAGGTGCTTTTATCAAAGTAGGCATCGGTGCAGAAAAGAAGAGTAAGGTGATCTCTGAGAAAGAGAAAAAGATCACCGCGTATCATGAATCCGGACATGCGATCCTGTTTCATGTACTTCCGGATATGGATCCTGTCTACACGATTTCCATTATCCCGACAGGAATGGGAGCAGCAGGTTACACCATGCCTCTTCCGGATAATGATGAGATGTTTAATACCAAAGGAAAAATGCTTCAGGATATTATGACACTGTTAGGCGGGCGCATAGCAGAGGAAATTATCTTCGGGGATATTACGACTGGTGCATCCAATGACATCAAACGTGCAACTGCGACAGCTAGAAGTATGGTTATGAAATATGGAATGTCTGATAAACTTGGTCTTATCTGTTATGGTGATGACGATGACGAGGTATTTATCGGCAGAGACCTGGCTCATACCAGAAGTTACAGCGAGGATGTTGCCAAGTCCATTGATGAAGAAATCCGCCGTATTATCAGTGAATGTCATGACCAGGCAAAGAAGATCATTCTGGAACATGAGGATGTTCTGCACAAGTGTGCAAGTCTTCTTCTCGAGAAGGAAAAGGTGCACAGAGACGAATTTGAAGCACTTTTTACAACAGAAAATCCGGAAACAGAAAACAACAGTATATAATGTATACAAAAAAGTGTGCCAAATTTTGTGAAGTTTGTGCACACTTTTCTCTTGCCTCATGGTATTATATAAACCGTAAAAACCCCCCAATACATTATATAGTTTTTGCTACACCCCATAAGAAGAAATACCTTCTCCAAAAAAGGCAGCTTACCCCGCTGCCTTTTTTACTGTCCAAAAATACAGGAGTTTTTAAAAATCAGGACAGAATCAGTTGTAAAAACTTTCAAACTAAGATAAAATAAAAGAATGTATGTATATTAGAAATAAAGAGGGATGATATGAAGCGTAAAGATGTGGACATCGTAAAAAAGATGCAGTATATATTAAACATGAGGTCTGTCTTAAACAAGAATGCGTTTTTCAGCGACGGAACAGAGTACTACAGAACTCCTGCCGAACCACGGGAAGGAGATGAGGTTACAATCCGTTTCCGGACACAGAGGAACAATGTAGACGCTGTATATCTTGTATGTGACGGAAAGCATATCGAGATGGAAGTGACAGAGACAGCAAAAGGCTTTGATTATTATTCTGCACAGATTACTATGGGAAGTAAAGTAAGCCGTTACCATTTTGAGATTATATATGGCTCTCTTACCTGTTACTATAATACCCAGGGTGTAAGAATGGAATATGAAGAACGTATGGATTTCGAGATTTACCCGGGATATGAGACGCCGGACTGGGCAAAAGGCGCAGTTATGTATCAGATTTATATTGACCGTTTTTATAATGGGGATAAGAGTAATGATGTGGAGACAGGAGAATATTTCTACATTGGCGATGTGAGTACGAAAGTGGATAACTGGGAAAAAACACCGGCAGTCATGGGAGTGCGTGAATTTTACGGAGGAGATCTTCAGGGTATTCTTGACAAACTGGATTATCTTCAGGAACTGGGAGTTGAGGTTCTGTACTTAAATCCTGCGTTTGTTTCTCCAAGTAATCATAAATACGACTGCCAGGACTACGATTATATTGACCCCCATTACGGAAAAATCGTGGAGGACTGCGATGGACTTTTAAATCCCGGAGACAGGGAAAATGCACACGCTTATAAATATATCCGCCGCGTGACAGACAAGAGAAATCTGGAGGCGAGTAATGCGCTGTTTGCAAAACTTGTGGAGGAAGTCCATAAGAGAGGTATGCGCGTAATACTTGACGGTGTATTTAATCACTGTGGTTCTTTTAACAAATGGATGGACAGGGAACGGATTTATGAAAATCAGGAGGGCTACCCCAAGGGAGCCTATGTTTCTGCTGACAGTCCGTACCGGGATTTCTTTGATTTTAAAGATACAAACAGATGGCCTTATAACCCCACATACGACGGCTGGTGGACTCATGATACACTTCCAAAATTAAATTATGAGGCGTCTATTACGCTTTATGATTATATTTTGAAAGTGGGGAAAAAATGGGTGTCCCCGCCATATAATGTAGATGGCTGGCGTCTTGATGTGGCTGCGGATTTGGGGCACAGCAACGAGTTCAACCATCAGTTTTGGAAAGACTTCCGCCGCGCAGTTAAAGAAGCAAATCCGGAGGCGATTATTCTTGCAGAACATTACGGAAATCCGGAAGGCTGGCTTCTTGGTGACGAGTGGGATACTGTTATGAATTACGATGCTTTTATGGAGCCGATTACCTGGTTCCTTACAGGAATGGAAAAGCACAGTGACGAGTACCGGGAGGATTTATATGGAAACAGTGAGGCGTTTATCGGCGCAATGCGTACCCATATGCGCTCTCTTCATATGTCGGCTCTTTATACTGCAATGAATGAGCTTTCCAATCATGATCATTCCCGTTTTCTTACAAGAACAAACAGGAAGGTAGGCCGTGTTTCCTATGCGGGAGCGGCTGCGGCTTCTCAGGGAATCAATCCTGCAGTGATGCGCGAAGCCGTCGTGATTCAGATGACATGGCCGGGAGCGCCTACTGTTTATTACGGAGACGAGGCAGGCGTGTGCGGCTTTACAGACCCGGATAACAGAAGAACATATCCCTGGGGAAAAGAAGATCAGCAGATGCTTGATTTTCACAGAAGTATGATAAAGCTTCATAAAGAATATGAAGTGATTCGAAAAGGCTCTCTTAATTTCCTCTGGAATGATTATCAGGGAATTTCCTATGGGCGTTTTTCTGACAACGAGCAGATAATCGTTATTCTGAATAACCTTGCGGAAGACCGGGAAATAGAGGTGGAAGTGTGGCAGACGGGCATTTCCCGTCTGGAAGATACGGTTCTTGAGCGTATTATGCTTACCTACAGAGCTGGATATACAGAAGAAAAGGATTCTTATGTGGCAAGAGGCGGCGTTGTGCGCTTAAATGTTCCGGGATACGGAGCTGTCATACTTTATCATAAAGATGAGGAAGAATGTGAGTAGACACATTTGGTAATAAAAAAGAAGATGAGATACAGAAAATTGTATCTTGTCTTCTTTTTTCTTGACAATAAACTTTTACAAATGTAAAATATAAGTATAAGTTTTACGTTTGTAAAAGGAGGTGGGATAATGAAAGCGCAGACAGACCACGGAAGACTTCCAGATGCAGAACTGGAAATTATGCAGGTGCTATGGGAACATGAAACTATGCTTTCAAGACCGGAAATTGAAACATATTTGAAGGCAAAAGAGTTGGACTGGGATACAAGTACTGTGAACAGTCTTTTAAGCCGGTTGAAAACAAGAGGCTTTCTCAGAGCAGAAAAAGAAGGAAAAAAGTATTTTTATAAAACACTTGTATCTGAGGAAGAGTATTTACAGACAGAGAGCAGAAAACTTCTTACAAAGCTGTTTCGGGGAAAGACGGTAAACTTTATTGCAGCTCTCGCAGAAGGAGATCAGATAAGTGAGGAAGAATTTGAGGAACTGGAAGAGTTTTTGAACCAGAGAAAGGAGAAGCTATGAAAGAAGTTTTCTTTTGGACGCTGGAGCGGGGGATTTCTTTAAGCGTTTTTCTGGTGATCATTTTTCTTTTTCGAAATAGGAAGGGCGAGTTTTATAAGGGAGAAACATGGAGGCGATTGTGGATAGGGATTCTTATATTGTTTTTGCTTCCTGTTTCCTTTTTTAAACATTCTCTTATTACGTTAAATCCAGTGAGATGGGAGACAATACATGAGCAGGCGGAGGAAACCGTAACTTACGAAGAAGAAAAGAAGAAAAATCCTATTTTGAAGGAGACAGGTACGTCTACACCCGAAGAGCCTGAGCAAAAAGGAATAACAGGGATAGAAACTTTTCAGACAGAAGAAGAAATACGCCGGGAAATCAGGGATTCTCTTCTTGTAGAAAACAGAGCGGATGTGGCAGATATTTTTACACTTATCTGGATTTGTGGTGTTTTTATTACATTTCTGTGGGCAGCGGCAAAGGAAATCTGGTGGAGAAAAAATATTTTATCAAAGAATCAGAAAGTAAAAGATACGCAGCTTTTGGAGATGGTCAGGAATATTTCCAGAGAGGTTGGAATAAATGTTCCGGAACTTTATCAAAACCCATTGTTGAGAAGCCCCATTCTTGTAGGCACTTTCAGCAGAAGAATCGTCATTCCGGAAAAAGAATACAGGGAAGAGAAATTAAGATGGGCAATTTATCATGAATGTGTTCACGGGCGAAAACAAGATATTCTGATACGTGGAGCGTGGGCTGTATTCTGCTGGATTTTCTGGTATCAGCCAGTAGTCTGGATTGCGAAAAGATGTATGCTTGAAGATTTGGAAATCGCCTGCGATGAAAGTGTATTAAGAGGGAAAGATGAACAAAGCTTTCTTTCCTATAGCTATGCACTTCTGGCATTTATTCGTCCGGGGAATAAAGGGGAAGGTACTTCGCTTGCATTTTCAGTTGAAAAGGAGAGAATGAAACTTCGATTTTCAAGAATTTTTTCCAAAGAGGCAAAGAAAAATGGGAAACGCTTTTTGGCAGTTATGCTTTGTACCGGATTTTTGTGTTCTGGATTAATAAGCTGCGGTAAAACAGAAAAAGCGGATTTTCGGGAAACAGAAAAATTAGTCATTGCATATGATGATACGAAATGGGGAGATGGACAGCTCTCAGAATCTGCCCAATATATTAATAATGTTGTCGCTTATTATAAGGCAGCTCATCCGGAAGTAGAGGTTATTCTGAAAGGAATGGAAAACCCAGGAGATTCTGTGGAAGGACAGGGATTGGATAAAAAATTTAAAACGGAGATTATGGCAGGCAAGGGACCGGATCTGGTTTTGTGTACAGGAAGTGATTTAATTGAAAATCCGGAAAAGCAGATGGAAATGGGGTTATTCTGTGATTTGAATCCATATCTGGAAAAAAGTGAAGAACTGTCTCCTGAAATACTAAATGAAAAAGTTCTTGGGGCGGGAGAATATGAAAACAAACAGTACCTTATGCCTTTGAACTATCATGTGTATCATCTCGTTTCAGGAAAAAATCAGGTGGAACAGGCAGGGTTTTCGGAAGAAAACTGTAAAGACAGAAATGGTTTTATAAAAGAAACAGAAAAATTCTACAATGCTACGAAAGAATCGTTTCCTCTGACGCAGGCTTATCTATATCCGGATGGAACTGTAAATGGAATGTTCCAAAACAGTTTTCCTGCTCTTTTTCCGGATTTTTTTGAATCAGAAATCCTTCCTTTTGAAGAGGAAGAAATAAAAAACTGGTTTTTACTTTATCAAAAAGAGCGTACTCTTCAACAGAAATATGCAAAAGATTATGAGGATAGCTTCTGTGGAGAGTCTTATTTATGGGAGCCGGTAATGGACGGGAATGTTTTCTACGTGAGAGATGTGGCGATTCTGGAAGAGGATAAACTGACCGTACTTCCTCTTTCTTCAAACGGAGAGGGAATGACGGCAGTTGTAAATACCTGGGCGGGCATTTTATCAGGAGCAGAAAATAAAAAGAATGCATGGGATTTTATAGAATTGATGCTTTCTTATAATGGACAGAAGCTTACGGTTCGTGATAATCAACTGCCGGTTCGTACAGATTTGGATAAGGAAATTCTTTCTTATTGGGAGACAAATTATATGGAAGATTATTCTCTCATGGCTCAGGGGGAGAAGGAGAAACTCAGGGATCAGGTTCTTCATGAATTAAAAGATATTTCAGAAGCTGTGTTGTCAAAAGATTTATACATGAAGATTCTTGAATATTTTGAACCGTTTGTGACGGGGGAGGAATCTTATGAAACATGTTGCGAAAAAGCACAGCAGTATTACAATATATACTGCTCGGAATAGAAAAAAATACAGAACCGGTTTCTTTTTCGCGTTGCCTTTTTTGACCGGTATGTGCGTGTTTCTTATTCTGCCGTTCTTTTTACTTGGTTGGAGAAGTTTTTTCCCAAACGGAGGAGGAATTTTAGAAGGGCTGGAAAATTACAGAAATGTATATGCTTCGGAGGCTTTTCAAAAAGCAGTTTTCCATACAGTCAGTCTGCTTGCCATGTCTTTTTGTTTGGCTTTGCCGACAGGGTTGGCACTGTCGCTTTTTTATCAGGCTCTCGGAGAAAAAGCAGGTATTCTTATAGCTGTCGGACTTTTGCCTTTTCTGGTTCCGGCTGTGGGAGCTGTGATGACAGTTCGGATAATCTGTCAGGATTCTCTTTTATCACTGAGCCTGATTCATATATTAAAGTATGGTGGATTTTATGGTCTTCTTTTTGTAACAGGAATCTATAAAATACCGTTGTCATATTATGAGGCTGCGAAAGTAGAAGGGGCAGGATACTGGCAGCAGGTACGTCTTGTAACGATTCCGGCTTTGGGCGAAATGATGAAATTTGCAGGGATTTTGGGAATCGTGCATACTTTTTTGGGGTACAGGGAAGCGCTCCTTATGGGAGGAACACACCCTCCGGGACAACTTTATCTTCTGCAGCATTATCTGAATAATAATTTTGAGCAGATGAACGAGACGCATCTTTCTGTGGCAGCAGTTACTATGGTTATGGGAATTCTTTTACTGGATAGATTCGCAAGGATTTTATGCAGGGGGATCAGTTTATGGAGAAAAAAGAAAAATATGTATGTTTAAAAGGCGTATGTTTTGGGATTCTTTTCTGTATTTTTGTAATTCCTGTATTTCTGGTGTTGCAGAAAGGTGTTTGGGAAGAGGGAATGTTTACCTGGAAATGGTACAGGGAGGTATTTCTTTTAAATCCGGTATATTTTAAAAAGTTCTGGGAAAGTCTTTTTCTCACCTTAATCCTCACAGCAGGGCAAATGGGAATTGGGATATTGGCTGCTTTTGGGATTTCCATTTATGAGCTTCCCGGAAGGAGAGTGATAGAAAAAATACTTCTTTTGCTGTTGCTTTTACCGCTACAGGTGCTCCTGGTGCCGCAATATATTGTGCTGGACAGGTTAAACCTTTTAAATACAGTATGGGCTCTGGTACTTCCTTATTGTTTTCTTCCATTTTCCGCGTTTTTTCTTTTGTTGTTTTTTAAAAGAACAGACAGAGCGGTATTAGATGCTGCACAGCTTGATGGAGCGGGAAGCGGTACGCTTCTCGTAAAGATTGTGATTCCTGTGGAAAAAAAGTCGGTGACAGCTCTTTCTGTACTTGTTTTTTTGTATGCCTGGAGTATGGTAGAGCAGCCAATGGTATTTTTAGAAAATCCAGATCTTTATCCGTTATCTGTATATCTTTTTACGGCACCGGAAGGAGAATGGGGAAAACTGTCGCCATGTGGACTTTTAAGTATGATACCGTTTTTGATACTTGCAGGAATTTTTCTGGAAGGAAGGGAAGAGAGATGAAAGGGAAGAAGGGATTTTATTTTTCGGCAAGTTTGATTGTGGCACTTCTTATGTGTACAGCAGTAGTTTTTACAGTTGGGAAAAATATGCAGATGACAGTTTCTCCAATCACAGCTAAAAGTGACTATCTCTCTGTTTGCATGGAATCTGAGGGAATGACAGTGGAAAATAGCTGTGGAGAAAAAACGATGGTATCTGTTATGGCAGATGAAAAACTTGCATTGCAGATTATGGGAACCGGAGCGGAAATTACAGGGTATTTTCTTGAACAGATTCCTGGCACAGAGTCTGTTATGGAAGAGTATAGTTATAAAGGAAGTTTTGCAGGGAAAAAGGCGGTGAATGGAAAATATGAGATTTTGCTGGATTTTTCAACAGAACAGAGCCAGGAAACGGGAGTACCTGTGCGTCTTGAAATCAAAAGAAGGCTAGGTCCTCTCGATGTAATTCCTCAGACAGCAATTCAAAGGGATTCGAGAGGGGATTATGTTTATGAAGTAAAAGAGAAAGAAACAATGTGGGGAAAGCAGTTTTTTCTGGAAAAATATCCGATTACGGTTCTTATGAAAAGCGAAGGAAAGGCGGCTGTTTCCGGGTTAAAGCTTCCAGATGGCTGGTCAGATGACCATGCTACAAAAATTGTACCAGAGGCAGAAAAATGTGAAGATGGAGTGACTGTTCAGGTCGCTTCCTGAAAGCTTTATTCACACACATGCTCCAGTCCCTGCTTCATAATGGTAGACACATGATCGTCTGCCAAAGAGTAGTAAATTGTTTTACCATCTCTTCTGTATTTTACAAGAGACATTTGCTTCAGAATGCGCAGCTGGTGAGAAATGGCGCTCTGGGTCATGGAAAGCGTATCTGCAATATCCTGTACGCAAAGCTCCTGGGCAGACAGGGCATAGAGAATGCGAATACGGGTAGGATCTCCGAAAACCTTAAAAAGCTCGGCAAGGTTATAAAGAGTTTCTTCGCTGATGGGATATTCTTCTATAGGATTGCTGTGAGAATGTGTATGCGCTCTGTTGATATGTTCATGTTTTTCCATAGTAGTACCTTTCTGAAATGCAGATGTAAGAAAACCCAGGACTATAATCCTGGGTTAAAAGTAAGTGGACGGAGAAGGATTCGAACCTTCGAAGGCGTTGCCAACAGATTTACAGTCTGCCCCCTTTGGCCACTCGGGAACCCGTCCTTGAACGTTCTTAATTATAAAGGAATTATGCGCAAAATGCAAGCACTTTTTTTCAGTAAAATAGTAGACGAAACGGACAGAATCTGGTAAACTACAAAATATATGGAAAACCATCAGGTTTTTCAATAAAATGTCAGGAGGAATAAAACATGTTAGTAAGTGCAACAGAAATGCTGAAAAAAGCAAAAGCTGGTCATTATGCAGTTGGACAGTTTAACATCAACAACCTTGAGTGGACAAAAGCAATCCTTTTAACTGCACAGGAATTAAACTCCCCGGTTATCCTGGGTGTTTCTGAAGGTGCAGGTAAATACATGGCAGGTTACAAAACTGTTGTAGGAATGGTAAACGGAATGCTGGAAGAACTGAACATCACAGTTCCGGTAGCTCTTCATCTTGACCACGGCAGCTATGAGGGATGTCTGAAATGTGTAGAAGCAGGATTTTCTTCTATCATGTTCGATGGTTCTCATTACCCAATCGAAGAAAATGTTGCAAAAACAAAAGAACTTGTTAAAATCTGTGCAGAGCACGGTATGTCTCTGGAAGCAGAAGTTGGCTCTATCGGCGGTGAGGAAGACGGCGTAGTTGGTGCCGGCGAGTGTGCAGACCCGAACGAGTGCAAGATGATTGCTGATCTTGGAATCGATTTCCTTGCAGCAGGAATCGGAAACATTCACGGAAAATATCCGGCAAACTGGGCAGGATTAAGCTTTGAGACACTGGACGCAATCCAGCAGCTTACAGGAGAACTTCCACTTGTACTTCACGGCGGTACAGGAATCCCGGCTGATATGATCAAAAAAGCAATCGACCTTGGTGTTTCCAAAATCAATGTAAACACAGAATGCCAGCTTTCCTTCGCAGCAGCTACACGTAAATATGTAGAAGAAGGAAAAGACCAGCAGGGTAAAGGATACGATCCACGTAAACTTCTTGCTCCTGGATTCGAAGCAATCAAGGCAACTGTTAAAGAAAAAATGGAACTTTTCGGTTCTGTTGGAAAAGCCTGAGTATAAAAAATATACCCCGGTGAGATTCGTCTCATCGGGGTTTTTACATGCAGAAACATGAAAAATTATCACGTTTCTTGATTTTTTATCATAGCGTAATTTCCTTTTTGAAATTAAAATAAAAACATATCAGAAAGAACGAGATATAATTAAAATTTCAATGTAAAGGAGAGGACTTATTATGAAGATGAAAAAAATCACAGCATTAAGTATGGCAGCTATGATGGCTGCATCTATGATTCCTTCCGTTCCTGTTATGGCAGAAGAGGCAAAAGGAAGCGTGTATTACCTGAACTTCAAACCTGAGCAGGCAGACCAGTGGGTAGCACTTGGAGAAAAATACACAGAGGAGACAGGCGTTCCGGTAACAGTTGTAACTGCAGCATCCGGCACATATGAGTCCACTCTGAAGTCTGAGATGGCAAAAGACGAAGCACCTACACTTTTCCAGGTAAATGGTCCTGTAGGTCTTGCTTCCTGGAAAGATTACTGCTATGACTTAAAAGATACAGAAATCTACAAACAGCTTACAAGTGAGGAATTCGCATTAACGAATGAGGACGGAAGCGTTCCTGGTATTGCATACGTAATTGAGACATATGGACTGATTTATAATAAGGCTCTGTTAAATGATTATTTTGAAACAGATGGAGCAGTTGTAAAATCTGTAGAAGAAATCAATAGCTTTGAAACTTTAAAAGCAGTTGCAGACGATATTCAGGCAAAGAAAGATGAGCTTGGAATTGAAGGCGCATTTACTTCAGCAGGATTTGATGCTTCCAGTGACTGGAGATTCAAGACACACCTTGCAAACCTTCCAATCTATTATGAATATCAGGCAGACGGAATTGATTCCACAGATGCAATTAAAGGAACTTACCTTGAAAACTTCAAGAACATTTTTGACCTTTATATTACAGATTCCACATGTGAGCCAACTGTACTTTCCAGTAAGACAGGAGAGGATGCAGCTTCCGAATTTGCTTTAGGAGAAGCCGTATTCTATCAGAATGGAACATGGGCATATAACGATATTAAAGACAATGAAGTAGCAGATGAAGACCTTGGAATGCTTCCAATTTACATTGGTGTTGAAGGTGAAGAGAATCAGGGACTCTGTACAGGAAGTGAAAACTACTGGTGTGTAAACAGCAAAGCAAGTGAAGAAGATATTCAGGCAACACTTGATTTCTTAAACTGGGTAATCACAAGTGATGAAGGAAGAACTTCTTTAAGCCAGGAAATGGGATTTGTGACACCATTTAAGACATTTGATGAAAACTTTGAATCTGAGAATCCGCTTGTAGTAGATGCAAATAAATACATTGCAGACGGAAAAACTTCTGTAGCATGGAACTTTACAACAATGCCTTCTGAAGAGTGGAAAAATCAGGTAGGAAGCGCAATGCTTGAGTATGCACAGGGAACAGGCGAATGGGATGCAGTAGAAAAAGCATTCGTAGACGGATGGGCAACCGAATATGCGGCTGCACATGCAGAATAAACAGCAGGCTTAAGGAATGGGGCGGGCGGAAACTCGCCCCTTTCATATTTTATGGGAACAGGGAGAAAAAAATATGAACAATAAAGCAATGAAAAAATATTTTCCGGTTTTTGTGCTGCCTACTTTAATTGCTTTCACAATCGGATTTATTGTGCCATTCTGCATGGGTGTGTATCTTTCCTTCTGTAAGTTTACTACAGTAACAGACGCAAAATTTGTAGGTTTCAGCAATTATGCAAAGATTTTTACAGAGGACGGTACATTTGGACATGCGCTCTGGTATACGGCTGCTTTTACAGTAGTATCTGTTATTTTGATTAATGTAATTGCCTTTGCAGTAGCAATGCTTCTTACGAAAAATATACGGGGAAGAAATGCCTTCCGTACAGTATTTTTTATGCCGAATCTGATTGGCGGTATTATTCTGGGATATGTATGGCAGCTTCTTTTAAACGGTATTTTAATGCAGTTTGACAGAACACTTACCTATTCTTCAAAATATGGTTTCTGGGGACTTGTGATTCTGATGTGCTGGCAGCAGATTGGATATATGATGATTATTTACATTGCAGGTATTCAGAATATTCCGGGAGATTTAATTGAAGCGGCGCAGATTGACGGAGCAAACAAGAGACAGCTTTTAAAGGATGTTATTATTCCGATGGTAATGCCTTCTATTACAATCTGTACATTTTTAACACTTACCAACTCCTTTAAATTATTTGACCAGAACCTTGCTCTTACAAACGGAGAGCCGTCCAATATGTCAGAGATGCTCGCTCTGAATATTTACAATACCTTCTATGGAAGGACAGGATGGGAAGGCGTCGGACAGGCGAAAGCAGTAATCTTCTTTATTCTGGTTGGTATTATTGCTATTGTACAGAATCGTCTCACAAGAAGTAAGGAGGTACAGCAGTAATGAATAAAAATGTAAAACACAGCGGATTATGGACTGTATTTTTTACTCTTTTATCCGTAGCATATGTATTTCCTATTATTCTTGTTGTAATAAACTCCTTTAAAAAGAAGGCGTATATCAGCAGGAAACCATTTGCCATTCCAAAAGACAAAATGTTTGTAGGAATGGAAAACTATGTAAAAGGAATTGAGAGAACAGGGTATTTTGAAGCCTTTGGATGGTCGTTATTTATCACTATATTTTCTGTGATTGCTATTATTCTCTGTACTTCCATGTGTGCGTGGTATATTAACAGAGTAATCAATACAGGTACAAAAACCATATATTATCTTTGTCTGTTTTCCATGATTGTACCATTCCAGATGGTAATGTTTACACTTTCAAAGATAGCAAATATGATGAAACTGAATACCCCGTGGGGACTGATTATTATTTATCTGGGATACGGCGCAGGGCTTTCTGTATTTATGTTCAGTGGATTTGTAAAATCCATTCCCATTGAAATTGAAGAGGCAGCTATGATTGATGGCTGTACTCCTATTCAGACGTTTTTCAGAGTTGTTTTTCCTGTTATGAAGCCAACATGTGTAACGGTAGCAATTCTTCAGACGATGTGGATATGGAACGATTATCTGCTTCCATATCTGGTGTTGGATATTAAAAAATATAAGACCATACCGATTGCGATTCAATATCTTCGCGGAGGCTACGGCTCTATTGATATGGGCGCTATGATGGGTGTGCTTGTGCTTTCTATTATTCCAATTATTGTATTTTATATGTTCTGCCAGAAATATATTATAGAAGGTGTTGTGGCAGGTGCAGTAAAGGGTTGAGAACCCTTTTCAAAGAGCTTTGCAGATGATAAAATAAAGACAGCTTTGGACAGCTTTTTTAGCTTTCAGGCTGTCTTTGTTGTTTGTTTAAAATTTTATTTTGGATTTTGTTTTGGAATGGAGAAAAAAGAAAATGTATCGTATTCTGGTGGTAGATGATGAAAGGATTGAGAGAGAGGGAATCAAGTACCTTCTTGCAGAAGATAAAGAAGAAAAGAAAATATTTGAAGCATCCGACGGAAGGCAGGCACTGAACATTCTGGGAAAGGAAGAAATAGATATTCTTCTTACTGATGTGAAAATGCCTCATATGGATGGGCTGGAGCTTACGAGGCGCGCAAGAGAAAAATATCCGGATTTGAAAATTATTATTTTCAGTGGATATGGAGATTTTTCCTTTGCCCAGGAAGCAATTCATTACGGTGTGACAGATTATATTTTAAAGCCGGTAGACCCGGAACAGTTTGAAAAGACAATGGAAAAGGTGGAGCGCGACATTGCAGGAAAATGGAATCAGGAAAAACAGAAAAGCAGAGAGAAGGATTTTCTGAAACAGTATTTTCTCCAGAATTATCTGTATACCGGTTCTGGGAAAATCCTGGAAAAGGCGGGTGAAGTGCTTGATTTAAATGAATGGAATAAATGGCACTGTGCGATAATGATAGAGACCGGGACAGATTTCTTTGATTCTGCGAAAGATGTGCTGGAAGAGGGGATTTTTAAAGAACTTCGGAGAGAGTTTTTTTATCTCAATTTAAATACAAGACAATCCGTTCTTCTGTTTTTTGATATGTATTGTGATTACGCGCTTGTAGCAAACAGTATTTATCTTTATCTGAAAAGAGAATATGAAATGAAATTTCATCTTGCAGTAAGCAGCAAGTTTGAGGGGTATCAGAAACTTCCATCAGTGATGGAGCAGTTGGAACAGCTTATGGAAGAAAAGTTTTATCACCCGGATAAGCATGTGTTTACTGTGGAGGAGGAAAATGAGAAGGCAGAGCCGGGAGATGTGCAGGATTCCCGGCTGATGCAGAAAATTTCCGAGGATGTAAGCAGAAAGGATATGGCGCAGCTATGGAATCATTTTCATTGTCTTGCCAGAAAATATCAGGAGAGTGGACAATTTTCCGCCATGTACATTAAATTTGTGTTTTCTAATGTGATTCAGGAACTTTTTTTGGAAAACCGATTTGGAGGGGAACATAAGCTGGAAAAAGAAATTGAACGCCTTTATCATTGCAGCAATATTTCTCAGATTTTAGAAGTGACAGAAGAAAATATAAAGGAATACGAGATTTTTCTGAACCGTTCTATGAGCGAGTCAAGAGATGAGGTTGCTATGGTGAAAAACTATATTTATGAGAATTACAGGGAAGATTTGAATCTGGAATCTTTGGCAGAAAAGGTTTATCTTTCTTCAGGATACCTGAGCTTTATTTTTAAAAAGGAAACGGGAATGAATCTCAATCGCTTTATTCGTGTGGTACGGATGGAAAAAGCAAAGGAATTTCTCCGCACCACAAATATGAAGGTGGCACAGGTGAGCGAGGAAGTAGGATTTGCAAACGTGTCCTATTTCTGTCGGAGTTTCCGTGAATATTACGGCAGCAGTCCGGAATCCTACCGGAAAGGAATGGGAGAGGATGAAGAACATTCTGAAAAAATTTAAAAATATGAAGTACCGTCATAAGCTTACCATACTTCTTGTTGTGGTGAGTCTTGTGCCTGTAACAGTTATTTCCCTGTACGGACATATGAGAATGAGTAATCTTGTGCGTGAAAATGAAATGGAAGAGATGAATTTCATTTTGGAACAGACAAGGGAGAGCATAGACAGTCAGGTTCAGGTTTATACAAGTCTGATTAATTATCTTACCTATTCTCCTGATATAGAGGATATTATAGGGCAAAAAAATATGGATAATTATCTGGCATACGAAAGATATACAGAGGTGGTAGACCCTCTTCTTACTGTACCGAAATCGTATCACGATGCGATTCTGCAAATACAGCTTTTTGCGGAAAGTATTAAAGTGCGCCACGGCTACACGCTGATTCCCATGAAAGAAATAGGAGAAGAATGGTGGGAAAAAGAGCTGGGAGATGAGGTAAGTGTTCAGTGGCTCATAGACAGGGAAAGAAGAGAGGTTGCTGCAGTGCGGAAAATATATAAAGGGCAGGAAGTGGAGGCTGCTCTTTGTATTACCCTTGATTATGATAAAGTTTTTCAGCCTTTTGAAAATATTCTGACAGAAGATACAAGAGGTGTGATTGTGGGCGGGGCAGGCGGCACCATTTGTTTTATGGATGACATGGAAGAGGGAAAAAGCGAGGAAGAAGTTTTAAAAGAGATTCAGGATAATTATGCCTATGTCAATGTAAAAAGTAGCGAGACCGGGTGGAATTACTACTTATATAAATCACACAAAGCAATTTCTGCCGCTGTTTTTCATGTGCTGCTAAGTGAAATTCCATTAATTCTTCTTTGCGTAGCCGGAACGGTCTTTCTGGGAATTTATTTTTCGCGTCTGTTTACGAGAAAAATTGAAGAGCTGACAGAAAATATGAATCAGGTAAATAATGGCAGCAGAGAAGTTACGGTTTTCAGTGATTCCGAAGACGAGGTGGGGCTTCTTGTGCGGAGTTTTCGAAATATGATGGAAGAAATCAATCGTTTGATTCATGAAGTATATGAAAATAAGATTGCTTTGAAGGAATTTGAATTAAAGGCTCTCACTGCGCAGATTAACCCTCATTTTCTTTACAATACACTTTCGATTATAAACTGGATGGCGATAAAGGCAGGGCAGAAGCAGATAAGCAAAGTAACGCTTGCTTTATCGACCTTTTACAGGACGGCTCTCAGTAAGGGGGCGGATATGGTAACTGTAGAAAACTGTATTCAGAATATTAAGGCGTATCTGGAAATTCAGCTTGTTATGCACGACAATAGTTTTCAGGTGGAATGGCAGGTAGAGCCGGAAATTAAAAATGAGATTGTACCAAAGCTTGCACTTCAGCCTGTTGTGGAAAATGCGCTGGAACACGGGCTTGATGTGAAAGAAGGAGAGGACAAGTGTCTGAAGCTTTATTTTGTGGAGGACGGAGAGGATATTTTACTGGCTGTAGAAGATAATGGTCTTGGAATGGAGCAGGAGGAAGCAGAATCTCTTGTATCGTATCAAACATCAGGATATGGCCTTAAAAATGTGAATGACAGAATTTGTCTCCTTTATGGAGAAGAATATAAAATCCGAATTTACAGTAAGCCGGGACAGGGTACAAGAGTAGAAATCAGGATTCCGAAAGGAGATACTGTTTATGAAAAAGAGTGAAAGTAAAAAGATAGGTATGGCATTTCTGGCGGCAGCAGTTCTTCTTTCTTTTTCCGGCTGCAAAAATCAGGAGAAACCTCATGAAGAAAAAGAGGTGGAAACAGAAGAAAAAGAATGGGAGGAGGCGGAAAATACACCATATGGAAAATATCCGGAGCTTGTAACTTATACGCTGGGTCAGATGAGCGGAGCAAATAATTCCAATCTTCCAAAGGGAAATACATATGAAGATAACGCATATACAAGATACCTTCGAGAGATGCTTAACATCCAAAATGAAAGTGTTTACATGGAACGAGAGGAAAGATACGATGAATATGTGAATATTCTTGTAAAAGATCATACTCTCCCGGATGTCCTCGTAGTTTCTGACAGGGAAACACTTCATGAGCTGGTGGAAAACGATCTTGTAGAGGATCTGACAGAGGTGTACGAATCCTGTGCTTCGCCGCGAATTAAGGAAATGTATGACAGTTATGGAGGAGAACTTCTGGAGGGAGGCAAGTTTGACGGACGCCTTATGGCAATTCCGGAGACTGTGATTGATCATGGTCCCTGTCTTTTGTGGCTTCGAAAGGACTGGATGGAAGAACTTGACTTGGCAGAACCGAAAACTTTGGAAGATGCCTTTACTATTATAGAAGAATTCAGGAAAAACCGCATGGGAACAGAACCGGGGGAAGAACCCATCGGGCTTTTGTGTGATACTTCATTAGTGGGGACAACAAGCACAAATTATTCTGTAGAACCTGTTTTTGACAGCTTTGGTGCTTCTCCTCAGAGATGGATTATGAATGAACATGGGGAAGTTGTGTATGGCTCTGTTACAGGAGAGACAAAAGAAGCTCTTGGATATTTACATCAGCTTTATGAAAGAGGGATTCTTGATACAGATTTTGCTCTTCGGGCTCAGAATAATTTAAGAGATCTTGTTGTAGAAGGAAAATGCGGTGCATTTTTTGGACTTTGGTGGACACCGAATAATCCTCTGATGGACACGTATGACAGGGATGGAACTGCGGAGTGGGAGCCCTATTATCTAACCGGAGATGTACAGAATGAAAATCAACGTTTTACAACATTCCGCGACAATAAGTATGTGGTTGTGCGAAAGGGTTACGAACATCCGGAAATTGTGATGAAGATTATCAGCGTTTTGTTTGATTATACCCGTTATGAAGCAAAAGATGCAGACGAGGTAAACAGTTATTTTGCTCTGAATGTAGACCCCACTGCAAGACCTCTTGTGATTAATGTGGATTATTATGAGGCAACTTATAAGGTAACGGAAAATATCAGAAAGGCTTTGAACGGGGAAATATCCGTAAATTCTCTTAGTGCAATCGAGAAGTCGTATTATGATGCCTGCAGCAATTATCTGGAAGGGCGTAATGTAACAGCGGAGGACTGGGCTGCGTATAAGTCAAGGATTTCAGCGGTGGGCTTGCTGATAGATGGAGATTATAAACCACCGGTGAGAAAATATCTGGAGGATACAGACGGAGAAATTCCGGAGGTGCTTAAAACATTGGAAAAAAATACGTTTATCCAGATTATTATGGGGAAAAAGTCTCTTGATTATTTTGATGAATTTGTGGAAATGTGGTATGAGCAGGGAGGAAAAGAACTGACGGAGCAGGTAAGAGCGGATGTGGGGTGATTTTGTGCAGAAATATTGAAATAAGGCTACCGCAATCCCACTGACTTTAGACGGTGGGTTAAGGTAG
>ERZ1108166.745-NODE-745-length-18104-cov-4.158956_pt1 | contig 18104 bp, 16 predicted proteins | sample MGYA00403702_ERZ1108166 | MGnify/ENA primary metagenome ERZ1108166 (study PRJEB35170, sample SAMEA104062401) | human gut metagenome | biome: human gut; feature: human-associated habitat; material: faeces | place: Denmark | collected 2012-05-01 ...
GGTCCTATGTCAAGATTTAGTACAAGTTAAAATGAGATTTTCCTCATCTTAACTTGTACTAAATCTTGACATAGAATCACTCCCTCGTAATAAATGCGACACTGATTTTAAACTGATCACAGCTTGCCAGCTCCTGCTCTATTGATGTCAGTACTTTTCTTCCCGTTGAAGGATTATTTGAAAGAAACTCCGGACGGTATGCCAAATTTGATCGATGTAGCGCACCAATTGCCGCTGTTTGAAATCCTTCCATCAATTCCTTATTATGATTTATATTCAGACCTTGATTCCGCCGAATTCCACAATATTTGTATATCCGAGTTTTACCAGTTTTTCTGATGCCTGCTTACTTCTGTTTCCATCAGTTCCATTTCTGTTTCTGCTGATATTTGTTTATAAGATGAAACTTCTTTTTCTGATTCTCCGTATGATGTAAAAGCCATGCAAGACAGCATCACAATCGGTGAAGTAATAAAATCCACTGATTTTCTATTTTTTTTAATTTTCAACCATTTAAATTATATCATGAAAATTTTAAGCTATCTACAAAAAACTTTATTCTATGTAATGACCATCTACTATGAAGTTATATTGATTTTTGCTGTTTTATGTTATACTATATGCGGAGGCGTGGTATGGAACTTCGTGTACTTAATTACTTTTTGACAACAGCAATATTGATTTTACAAATGAGGAGATACAAAATATATACGTTTGTTTCTCCGTGGATACAAGGAGCGCAAGACTATGAAATACACAAAATTGGGAAATTCCGATCTCAATATATCCCGTATTTGTATGGGCTGCATGGGATTCGGTCAGGCAGGAAACGGACAGCATAGCTGGACAATTAACGAAACACAGTCCCGTGAAATCATCAAAAAAGGACTGGAACTTGGCATAAATTTCTTTGATACGGCGATTGCCTATCAAAGCGGCACAAGCGAGCAATATGTAGGCAGAGCAATCAGGGATTTTGCAAAACGTCATGATATTGTAATCGCAACAAAATTCCTGCCCCGTACAAATGATGAAATTGAAGCAGGAATCACAGGTCAGCAGCACATTGAAAGACTGCTGGATAAGAGCCTGCAAAACCTCGGAATGGATTATGTAGATTTATACATTTACCATATGTGGGATTACTCCACTCCTCTTTACGATATTATGGAGGGACTGAACAATGCCGTCAGATCAGGAAAAGCTCGATATATCGGTATTTCCAACTGCTTTGCCTATCAGCTTGCAAAAGCGAACGCACTTGCTGAAAAAGAGGGTTTTGCCAAATTCATTTCCGTGCAGGGCCATTATAATCTGATTTTCCGTGAAGAAGAACGGGAAATGGCAAAACTTTGTAAAGAAGATCATATATCTATGACACCGTACAGTGCCCTTGCGGGCGGACGCCTTTCCAAGCGCCCCGGCGAAACCTCGAAACGTTTGCAGGAGGACAGCTATGCACGGCTGAAATACGATTCCACTGTCCAGCAGGACAGAATCATCATTGACCGTATAGCACATCTTGCCGACAAGCACAACGTGTCTATGACTGAAATTTCTCTTGCGTGGTTGCTCACCAAGGTTACTGCTCCTGTTGTAGGAGCAACAAAGCTCACTCACATCGAAGGTGCTGCTAAGGCTGTAGATTTATTCTTGAGCAGCGAAGAAATTGCCTATCTGGAAGAACCGTATATTCCCCATCAGCTTGTGGGCGTTATGACACAAAACACCCCTGCTGCCACCAAAGAAAATCATGTCTGGTCTACAGGCAATCAGCAAATCTGAGAAAGGAATGAACCCGAAAATTCATACAACCTTATAGGATACTCCTGGCACTAAGACACCTTATAATTCGCTTCCCTTTTGCAGCATGACAAAAGGTACGGCCTCCCCATTTTGCTGAGTTACACCGTACCTTCTATATAAAACTTCCTTATCTGGCTCTGCCCTGAGGCAAAGCTGTTTTTAATTTCTTATAATACTTCCACAAGTTCAATATGGAAATTCAGTTCTTTTCCTGCCATCTCATGATTTGCATCAAAAGTGATTGTTGTTTCATTTTTCGCAGTTACTTTAACTGGAAACGGCTGTCCAAGCTGATTTGTCAGATATACCTGCTGTCCAACCTCAAGATCCTCTGAACCTGGAAGCTGTGCAATTTCCACATCAAAAATCGCATCCGGACTTGGCATACCGTATGCTTCTTCCGGCATAAGATGAACATCTACTGTCTGTCCAACTTCCATATCTGCAACGGCTGCATCAAATCCTTTAATCATCTGACCTGCTCCGCAGATAAATTCTAAAGGCTGTCCTCTGTCGTAGGAGGAATCAAACTGTGTTCCGTCGTTAAAAGTTCCTCTGTAATGAGTACGGCATGTTTTTCCTACATTTCGACCTGTCATTGCCGGTTTTGAACCGCAGTCTCCGCCGCAGTGATCTCCACAGCTATGTCCTTCTTCGTGGTGATGGTTACAATTTGCACCTGAATTAACAAGTTCGCCTCGCAAATATGCTTCTACAACCTCGTCTGTATTTCCCTGTGCTCCTGCGCATAACTCCACGCCTGCCTCTGCAAGAGCGCTCTGTGCTCCGCCGCCAATTCCTCCGCAAATCAGCACATCCACAGAACTGTCTGCAAGAAGCCCTGCAAGTGCCCCGTGTCCGGAACCATTTGAGCTCATCACTTCACTGGATACCACCTTATTCTCTTCTACTTCATAAATCTTAAAATACTCTGTTTTTCCAAAATGCTGGAATACATTACCATTATCATAAGTTACTGCTATTTTCATTCTGCTATCCTCATCTCATATTATTTCCTGCCCTAGCAAGTTAAGCCTTATTTTACCACATATCCTGGATTCTTCAAAGCCTTTTCATCGCTTCTCCATTACTTTTTCTTCATGAAAAATACTTCTTAATATCCTATTTCTTTTAAAATTTTGTCTATTACACGGGCATTTCTCATGGAAAACTCATGTGATACGTGGGGTTTTTCTCCGTTTAAAATACAGTTTCCAAGCTGCTGCACCTCCAGGCTGTAATTATCCGGTGTACTGACATGAACTTCTTTACAATCATTTTCTTTTTTGATGTAATAAACAAGTTCCCCATCTGCATTAAACGGTACAGGTGCTTCAATAATTCCTTCTGTTCCATAAAGGAAAAAGCGATCCCCACGCTGTGCAGAGCACATACCGGACACCATACAGGCTCTCCGGTTTTCATCGAACTGAAAATATGCGGAAGCAAAATCGTCAATATGCTGTTCTGTAAAATTACCTATGGCTTTCACTTCTTTCGGCTCTTCCCCAAATAGTGTGAGCATCAGACTTGTACAATAACATCCCAAATCATAAACAGAACCACCCAGTGTTTCACGACGCACGCGGATATTTTCCGGTGTATAACCAGGTGTTACAAAAATAGATTCCATAAAAGAAAGCTCTCCAATCACACCGGAATCCAATGTTTCTTTTACAGATTTAATAAATGGACTATGTAAATATGCAAAAGCCTCCATAAATACAACGCCTGCTTTTTCACATGCCTCAATCATCTCTTTTACGTCTTCTTCTGTTCCGGATAATGGCTTCTCACATAATATATGTTTTCCTTTTGCGGCAGCTTTCAATACCCATTCTTTATGAAGAGTATTGGGAAGCGGAATATAAACTGCTTCCACCTCCTGATCATCCAATAGCGCCTCCAAAGACCCATATGCCTTCTCGAAACCAAACATTTCTTTAAACTGCTCTGCCTTTTCCATGGAACGTCCTGCAACTGCATAAAGATAGCAATTATCAGCCTTCTTCATTCCCGGAATGGTACAACGTCTTGCAATATCTGCCGTTCCCAGCACACCCCATTTTACTTTTCTGGTCATTTTTTTAATTTCCTCCTTTATTTTATCTTTTCCGCATATATGCGCTTTTCCAATTCTGCTGCCAGTTTCCGTTTCATATTTTCTAATTCATCCTGAGACGGAGAATTTTCCTCACTGTACATTTTTTCCATCGGATACCACCAGACAGGTCCTTTTCCATTGTTTCCATATCCTTCCAAATCTCCTGATACTCTCGGAAATAAATGCCAGTGTATATGTGTATCACCATTTCCCAATAATTCATAATTCATTTTTTCTGCATGAAATGCTTTTGATACTGCTTCTGCTACAAGCGACATTTCCTCAAGGAATTTCATTTTATATTCTTTTTCCAGATAAAATAATTCCGTTGTATGTTTTTTGCAAAGAAATAAAGTGTATCCTTTAAAATGCTGATTGTCCCCCATTACAACGTATCCTGTTTCCAACTCTTTTACAAAGTATGGATTTACTCCATTTTTAATCATTCCAATTCTGTCACATATAAAGCACATTTCACGTTCCTCCCTCCGCTGTACACTCTATTTTATTTCAATTCATCCCTGCTTTTTATTGCTGTAAAAACCGCCTATATGTCATATCAATACAAAATGCTCCAAGTGGTGCTGTAATAAGAATTGCAATTACTGCAACCGATAAAACAATATTTCCACAGGATAATCCCATTGCCAGAGGAAGCCCTCCTATGGCAGCCTGTACCGTTGCTTTCGGCATATAGGCAAGCATACAAAACGCTCTCTCTTTTATATTGAGCTTTGTCTTTAACAGGCATACAAACACGCCTGCCATGCGGAAAATAAGCACTGAAAAAATCAGAAAAACAGGCGCTATTCCCGCTTTTACTGCATACTGAATATCAACTGCCGCACCTACCAGAACAAAAAGCATAATCTCTGAAACAACCCATAATTTATTAAATTTAGAAGAAAGTCTTTTTGCCACAACTTCTCTTTTTTTCTGCAGGGAAATTCCTGATGCCATTACTCCAATAAGAGAAGCAAAGGGAATCATATCTGCAGCATAATCCTCTGCTGTTACCAAAATAAAGGAAACGCTGAGAAGAATCATTACCTTGGATGTATCACGAATATGTACTTTTTCAAAAAATTTTGCAAGCAGACAGCCTGCTGCCAAGCCAACAAAAATGCCTGTAATAACAGAAAGCGGAACATTCACAAAGCTTTTCAAAGACACAGCTTCTCCCTGAGCAAGCCCTGTAAAAGCAGTAAACATTACAATCACAAACACATCATCTACCGATGCACCTGCAAGAATCAATTGAGGAATCCCCTGCTTTACTCCATACCCTGATTCCATAAGTTTAATCATTTTCGGCACAACTACAGCCGGAGAAACAGCAGCCACAACTGCTCCCATAATCGCAGCGTCTAACGTGGAAATCCCAAGAATACGCGGAGCAAGAAGAATCATTCCTGCCATCTCAAAGCATGCCGGGACAAAGCACATCAAAACCGCCGGACGCCCCACCTTTTTTAGGTCTTTTATGTCTAAAGAAAGACCTGCTCTCGTTAAAATAATAATCAGAGCAATTTTTCTTAAATCTGCGGATATACTTAAAATCGAATCATCAATGAAATTTAAAACGTATGGTCCAAGGATAATTCCTGTAAAGAGCATTCCAAGAAGCCCCGGAAGCTTTATTTTCTTACATAGCCAGCCCATAAACATACCAACCAGCAATATGAGTGCAATACTTATCAACATTATTTTTATTCTCCTTTTTAGAAATTTTATCATTAAAAATGCAAAATGGCAAACCCTTCCAAAAGCACCACGATTGTTTTTTATAAAATTTGCTGATATAATAAGAAAAAATGACGTATCAGGAGGTTTATATGTCTGAAGTAATTGAAAAATTTTTACGCTATGTTGCTATTGACACAGAATCAAAAGAAGAACAGGAACAGATTCCAAGCACAGAAAAACAGAGAAATCTTGCCAATCTTCTTGCAGAGGAATTAAAAGAAATGGGTGCAGAAAATGTACGGGTTTCTGAAAATGCTTATGTTTACGCCACCATTCCGGCCACAACTGATAAGAGTGCCCCGTCTGTAGGATTTATTTCCCACATGGACACAGCTCCTTCTTTTTCCGGAAAAAACGTAAAACCACAGTTCATTGAAAACTACGATGGAAAAGATATTTGTCTGAATAAAGAGCTGCACATTTCTATGAGTCCAGAGCAGTTTCCGGATCTTTTAAAATATGTAGGAAAAACACTGATTACCACAGATGGAACTACTCTTCTGGGCGCAGATGACAAAGCCGGTGTAGCAGAAATCATGACTATGGCACAGTATTTTCTTTCCCATCCGGAAATCCCTCACGGAACAATCCAGATTGGTTTTACCCCGGATGAAGAGGTTGGCCAGGGTGCAGATTTGTTTGACGTAGACGGCTTCGGAGCTGATATTGCCTATACAGTTGACGGTGGAGAATTAGGGGAGCTGGAATATGAAAACTTCAATGCAGCCAATGTAAAAATCCATGTAAACGGAGCTAACATTCACCCTGGCAGCGCTAAACATAAAATGAAAAACTCTATTTTAATGGCATATGAATTTTATAATCTCCTTCCTGTATTTGATAATCCAATGTATACAGAAGGCTATGAAGGCTTCTTCCATTTAGATGAAATTTCCGGAGATGTAGAGCATACAGAAATGGTATGTATCATTCGTGACCACGATATGGAAAAGTTCAATGAAAAAAAAGAACTTATACAGGCTGCTGCCGATTTCATGAACAAAAAATACGGAGAAAATACCATTGTTCTTGACTTAAAGGATTCCTATTACAACATGAAAGAAAAAATCCAGCCTCATATGGAGTTAATCGACCTTGCAAAAGAAACAATGGAAGAACTTGGAATTACCCCAAAAGTAACTCCTATCCGCGGCGGTACAGACGGAGCAAGACTTTCCTATATGGGGCTTCCCTGTCCAAATCTCTGTACAGGCGGTCACAATTTCCACGGAAAATATGAATTTATCTGTGTAGAATCTATGGAAAAAATCACAGAGCTTTTAATCAGACTGGCTCAAAAATTTGTATCTTAATCCTTTTGAAATCATAAATTGAACCATTACTGATTTTCTGAAATATTATAGAGAAAGGACAGACGCCATGTACTGTCCTTTTTCTGCTTCTGCGAATCTATCAAAAACATTACACAAAAATTTTCGACATAGATTTTTAATATTCACCTATTTTTTTGAGGGTATCTTTCAAAACCTCTGCCCGAAGTTCTTTCATATATTCCGAAAATCCAACCTTATCATTTCCATGTGTTTTCTGAAGGTCATATTCCAGCGGAAGCCAGGTAGATAAATCAGACATATTATGCTGTATCAAAGCCTCCAGCTTATCAATCGCCTTATATATTTTCGCTTCCTGCGTTTTCTGTTCCTCCATTTCTTCGTAAAGAAGCTGCATCTTCTCTGCATACCCTGCAGGCAATGTTTTTATCCAGTCAGCCAACAGTTTTTCTTCTCTTTTTTCGTCCTCTTTTGTCTTCTCAAAAGTGGGAATATCCCCTGTAAAAGCCTCTCCCAAATCGTGGATAATGCACATTTCAATCACTTTATCCATATCTGCATTCGGAAATTCATCCCTCATAAAAAATGCCATTACCGTCATCATCCAACTGTGCTCTGCCACACTTTCCCGTCTTCCACCTGATGTATAACAGTGACGTACTGCATCTTTTAACCTTTCTGTCACACTTAGAATATCCAACAATTCTCTTGGTTTCACATAACTCCTCCTCTCTGTATTTACAGTTGTTTTCTCAGATAAATCATATCTTTTAACTGTACGCCGCCTTCATAAATAGGGTGGTCATAATTATCTGTAAAAAAGTTTTTCACAGAATGAGAACGAACAAACCCACATTTCTCATAAAAAGGAATGGTCAGTGGAGAATCCCCTGTTCCTACCTGCAGAATACAATATTGTTCTCTATATTTTTCCGCAATAAACTCTATTAAAGCTCTTCCATATCCTTTTTTGTGGCAATTCGGTACAACTGCCAGATTCTTAATTTCCAGAATGTTTCCTCCTTCTTCTGTAACAACACACTCTCCTTTAATTCCGTTATCTTCCAGCACATACATCGTACCTTTTTCCAGATACCTTTCTATCATATCTTCCTGTTCATCTGCCAGAAAAAGCAGCTCCATGTACTTCTTTTTATTTTCTGAAACCTCGTATATTCTCATAATATCTCCTGCTTTACTCAATTTGTATTTCCAGAGAATTTAGCAACCGAACCACTTCCGGATAAGAAAACTTTGCCTGTTTCAGTTTGTTAGACGCTATGTCAATCACATATCCGCTGCTGTTTCGAAAATCACTTTTTCGAATATCACATCTGGTAAATTGTGTTTTCTCCAGCCGGCAATTTTGGAAATTACTTTCCTGTAAATCACAGCCGTCAAACATGCTTTCCTGTATGATATTATCCGAAAAATCTGCTTTTCGGAAATCACCATTCTTGATTTCTGAATACTTCGCCTCCAGACTGATTACTGTACAATTCTCAAACCTGCAGTTCACAAAAATACAATTCAAAATCCTGCATTTTAAAGCTCTCCTTTGTATTCTTTACCAAATTAATTATTTCAGTTCTGTGCTTCTCATAACAGCATACGCTCCACATGATAAAACAGAAATAATCAGCCCCAAAGTTACAACAGGAAAGAAATAATTTACCGTTCCATCACCCATAAATCCCATTGCTCTCATAAAGAAATCTGCAATCTTATTTACAAACTGTGCTGAAAATACATATTTAAATAATGCAATTATTACCAGCACAGCGCCGCCTAGAGCAACGCATGAATAAACCAATGCAGTTCTTCTGACTTTATTGATTGCCAAAACCATCAGATACAACAGGCAGCAATCCAAAACGTAAATAAGAAACAGCCATAACCAGTTCATAAACACATTATTATATCCATATATTCCACTATAAAGAGAACGGTAATCATGATTAAAGTAATGAATCATATTCCCAACAATCGTATCTATAAGCGCCATTATTCCACTGATAAATAAGAACATAGACATGGTCGCTGCAAAGATAATCTTTCGCGTAAATCCATTTTGTATCAGCATTTTAAAATCCTGGCTAAATCCCAATGCCCCCAGTATGCCAACATATATTAAACTGTTAATCTCCAACAAATTTGTGCCTATCTCTTCAAATGTTCCCATACTGATTCCAATAATCAGTATGATAAGAGCAACAAACGCATATTGTATTGCATAAAACACCCAGATATACTTGAAAGAGGTCATACATTCATATTGAACAACAGCTTTTAATTTTTTCATGCTAGTTCCCGCCCTTCTCTGTTAATTTAACAAATAATTTTTGTAAGTTCATAGTCGAAATCTGCAGATTACTATTTTCCGGCAACGGTGTCTTTTCGCCCAATACATAAGCAATTTTCAGACTGCCTAATTCATCATAGCCAATCACATTTTTATCTGTACAGTAATCGTCTACTTCTTTCGTAATTCCCGAAATGCTGTACCCCGTTTCTAAAAGCCTTTCCACACTTTCCTGCAGAAGGATTTTTCCTTTATCAATCAAAACAACTTCCTCAATGATATTTGCCACTTCTTCGATTAAGTGTGTGGCAATGATGATTGTACGCTCCCCGTCTTCATAGTCCTTCAAAAGTAAATCATAAAATAATTCTCTGTGATTCGCGTCCAGTCCCAAAACAGGCTCGTCAAAAATAACATAAGGTACATTCAATGACAGGGCAACCGTTAATTTAAAAATTGACTGATAGCCTTTTGATAATGCTTTGAACCTTTTATCCGTATCCAAGTTAAATTTCTCAGAGATTTCCAGAGCTTTATCTATATTGAAACTGTCGTAGAAGCGATTAATCCACTTAAAATGCTCTTTGATTTTTAAATCTTTATCATATAAATCGGTTTCACTCATACAGAATATTTTTTCCTGTACCTTCATGTTTTCTCTTGCCGGAACATCATCAACAAGGACTGTACCTTCATCCGCAAAAATTCTGTTGGCAATTACATTGATAAGGGTGGATTTTCCAGCTCCGTTTCTTCCTAAAAATCCATAGATTTTTCCAAATTCAAAAGAAAAAGAAACATTATCTAATGCTGTTAAACCGTTGTATTTTTTCGTGACGTTTTTAATTTGAATTCCCTGCATGTTCATATCCCCTTTCTATCAATGAAATAACTTCTTCTTTTGTCATCTGCAATTTTGATGCTTCTTCAATCAGAGAAGCAATATATTGTTCATAAAATTGCCCCTGCCGTTTCAGACGGATTTTCTGAACCGCTCCTTCTTTTACAAACATACCCAGCCCTCTTTTCTTGTATATTATTTCTTCATCCACCAACATGTTCATCCCCTTTAGAACTGTATGAGGATTGATGCTCAGCAAAGCTGAAATTTCATTCGTTGAGGGAATTTTTGTTTCTTCGGGAAACACTCCCGTAAAAATGGAATCTTCCAACTGCTCTGCAATCTGAATAAAAATCGGTTTTTCTATATTCGGATTGATATGCACTGTATCACCGCCTTTGTTTGTATGTTAGTTAGTTGAGTAACTAACTGCCTTTACTTATAATATACACACTCTGCTATATATTGTCAACCACTTTTTGACACAAACGCAAAACGTCCGAATCTCCCGTTTAAAACAAGATCTTCGAACGTTTCAAAAGACATATTTATTTCCCGTTAAAAATTCATGCCATAATATCGGCATATTACCAAACCAATATACTTTGTAACCACCTTTCCTTTTCAGGATAAACCGTCACATTACTGGAGCGTCAAGATTTTTTTCCTGCATATTTGTTTAAAAAAATGTAGATTCCAAGTAACACAATAACTGCAATCCCAACTACCATATACATTGATGAAATACTTACCTGATTTTCAAAAAAGTATAAATTACAGTCAAGAGAATTTTTCAGTTCTTCAATTATTCCTGACGGAATCCCCTGATTTTTCATTTCTGCAAGAGCTCCCTGCATTGCATGATTTCGAATAAGAGACGTACCATAAGTACCCGGCAAAAATGAAATTACCTTTTGTAATCCCTCATCAAATGATGAAACAGGCATATATGCGCCGCAAATAAACCCATATCCCGCACTTATAATAGTACCTACTGCTGAAATTTGCCCTTGTGTTGATAAAAAAAAGTTAATAATCGAAGACAGCGCTGTTCCAAATAAAACAAGGAGTATAATATCTATAAATAAAAAACATACATCTGCAAACGACATATACCAGCCAACTGCAGCCACATATATAAGACAGATGCCCGTTGCAGCAAAACAGATGATAAGTGTTGAAATTAAAGTCGCTATGTAATAACTCAGCGAAAGTACAGAAGCTTTTACAGGAGATATTTTTAAGTCTTTTATTGTACCATTTGCTTTATCCTGTACCATCAAAAAATTCGAACAAAAAGCAACCGTCACACATGAAACTGCAAGAATAGATGATATAAGCTGACTGCCTACAAGTCCTTCTATTATACTTTCCGAAATATTTAATGTATCCGGTAAGCCTGATGTAAAACTGTCACGATATACATTCCCGAGAAAAGTCGCATAAAGTATAAGCAAAATACCCGGTGTAATTAAAGAAGTAAAGAACATTCCTTTATCTTTAAAAAACAACTTGATATTTCTTTTAATGAGAATGAAAGATGTACTCATTTTTCTGTCCCTCCTGTTAATGTTTTACCTGTAACTGCAAGAAAAACATCGTCCATCTTTCCCTTTGTTATTTCGTAATCATGAAATAATTGGGGATTCTGGATAATCAAATCTGTTGCCACTCCTGTATTTGGAACAAAAAGGCGATAACCGTTTTGTATCTTCTCATATTCTATTCCAAGTTTTTTAATATTCTCTTCCTGTTCGCCATAGATTGTAATATAGTCTCCGGTATAAATATTTTTCAATTCAAGAGGCGTGCCTTCTGCAGATATTTTTCCATCATCAATAATTACGACATAATCTGCCTCTGCTGCTTCCTCCATATAATGCGTCGTCAGAAACACTGTCATATTTTCATTTTTGCGAAAATCTGATATAACATTCCAAAGTATTCTGCGAGTTTGTGGGTCAAGCCCTGTTGTTGGTTCATCAAGAATAAGAATTTTGGGTTTATGGAACAAAGCTCTTGCAATATCAATTCTCCGCCGCTGCCCTCCCGATAATTTACCAACTGTTCGTTTTAATAAGTCTTTAAAATCGAGTATTTCTGCAAGCTCATCAATCCTTTTCTTAAATTCCCTTCCGGTAATACCATATAAAGCGGCACGGCTTTGTAAATTGTCATAAACAGAAAGTGCAGAATCCAGAACAGAGGACTGAAAAACTACACCAAGTTCGCTTTTAATAAAATCCATATCTTTATCTAAGTCATGTGCATTAATTACAACGCTGCCGCTGTCTTTTGACAGTTGTCCGCACATGATATTGATTGTAGTGGATTTTCCTGCACCATTGATACCAAGAAAGGCAAATAATTCACCTGTTTTCACATGAAAACTCAAGTCCTGAACAGCTTTTACATTTCCAAAACTTTTGCTAAGATGATTAATTTGTATTATAGGCTTCATTCTGTTCCTCCCATCCCCAATAATTGCTGTAAAATATAGAAAAAGACAGCCCTCCACTTATATAACATATAGAGTTCTGTCTTATTTCTATTTGCAGCAGTTCTGCATAATATTATTTCTGCACGATATTTATAATCTTCTTCGGAACATAAATTTCTTTAATGATTGTTCCTGTAAGCTTATCTGCTACTACTTCTTTTGCTTTTGCAATTGCTGTTTCTTTATCTGCATCTACCGGAAGGGCAACTACGCCTCTTGTTTTTCCGTTAATCTGAACTGCGATTTCAATGGTGTTTTCCACTGTTTTTGCCTCGTCATAGTCCGGCCACGGCTGTTCATATAAGTATCCTTCATAGCCACAGGTATTCCAGATTTCCTCTGTAATATGAGGAGCAACCGGATTTAAAAGAGTAAGGAACGTTCCATATTCTTTTTTTGTAATGCTTCCCTTTTTCACAAAATCGTTCAGAAGAGACATAAGAGCCGCAATGGCTGTGTTATATTTCAGACTCTCAAAATCATTGCTTACTTTTTTGATTGTCTGGTGCATCTTTGTCTCCATATCTGCACTGTAAGCTTCTCCATCTGTAAGAATATCCTGAAGTTTCCATACACGTTCCAGGAAACGACGGCAGCCTTTTACGCCATTTTCAGACCAGGAAGCGCTAAGGTCAAAAGCACCGATAAACATTTCATAAGTACGGAGTGTATCTGCGCCATATTCGTTTACAATATCATCCGGATTTACTACATTTCCACGTGATTTTGACATCTTCTCTCCGTTTTCTCCAAGAATCATGCCGTGAGAAGTACGTTTCTGATACGGTTCCGAACACGGTACAACCTGATTGTCATAAAGAAATTTATGCCAGAAACGGGAGTACAGAAGATGAAGGGTTGTATGCTCCATTCCACCGTTATACCAGTCAACTGGAAGCCAGTATTTTAAAGCTTCCGGGCTTGCAAGGGCTTCTTTGTTGTGCGGATCTGTATAACGTAAGAAATACCAGGAAGAACCTGCCCACTGAGGCATCGTATCTGTCTCACGTTTTGCAGGACCGCCACAGCATGGACAAGTTGTATTTACCCAGTCTGTCATAGCCGCGATTGGAGACTCTCCGTTATCTGTAGGCATGTAGCTCTCTACATCTGGAAGTTCCAGAGGAAGCTCGCTTTCCGGAATCGCAACATAACCACATTTATCACAGTGTACAACCGGAATTGGCTCGCCCCAGTAACGCTGACGGGAAAATACCCAGTCGCGAAGCTTAAAGTTTGTTTTTCCTGTTCCCAGCTTTTTCTCTTCCAGCCACTGGATGATTTTCTTTTTCGCATCTGCTACTTCCAGTCCATCCAGGAACCCGGAATTAATCATTTTTCCTGTTGCAACATCTGTGAAGGCTTCTTTCTGTACGTCTTCGCCTCCTGCTACAACTTCAATAATCGGAAGAGCGAATTTTTTTGCAAACTCCCAGTCACGTGTATCGTGAGCCGGAACTGCCATAATTGCGCCTGTTCCATAGCTCATTAAAACATAATCGGAAACCCAGATAGGAATTTCTTTTCCATTTACAGGGTTGACTGCACGAACGCCGTCAATTTCTACACCTGTTTTATCTTTTGCAAGCTCAGAACGCTCAAAATCAGACTTTCTTGCAGCCTGCTCCTGATATTCGCGAATTGCATCCATATTTTTGATTTCGTCTTTATATTTCTCAATCATTGGATGCTCCGGAGATACAACCATGTAAGTTGCTCCAAAAAGCGTGTCCGGTCTTGTTGTATAAACAGTCAGTTTATCCTCTTTCCCCGCAACAGCAAAATCAACCTCTGCTCCCTGGCTCTTTCCAATCCAGTTTTTCTGGGAAACCTTTACACGCTCAATATAATCTACATCGTCCAGACCTTCCAGAAGCTTGTCTGCGTACTCTGTAATTTTTAACATCCACTGACTTTTTACCTTACGGACAACAGGAGAACCACATCTCTCACATACGCCGTTTACTACTTCTTCGTTTGCAAGACCAACTTTACAGGAAGTACACCAGTTAATAGGCATTTCGCTCTTATATGCAAGACCTGCCTTGAAAAGCTTCAGGAAAATCCACTGTGTCCATTTATAATATTCCGGATCTGTTGTATTGATTTCGCGGTCCCAGTCAAAAGAATATCCCAGGGATTTTAACTGCTCTTTAAAACGACCTACGTTGCTTGCAGTTACAATCTTCGGATGAATTTTATTTTTAATCGCATAGTTTTCTGTAGGAAGACCAAAGGCGTCCCAGCCCATTGGATAGAGCACATTATATCCCTGCATTCTTCTCTTTCTCGCCACAATATCAAGAGCTGTATAAGGTCTTGGATGACCTACGTGAAGTCCCTGTCCTGATGGATAAGGAAACTCTACCAGCGCGTAATATTTCGGTTTGCTGTAATCTTCGGATGCTGCAAATGCTTTATTGTCATCCCAGACTTTCTGCCATTTTTTTTCAATCTTTTTATGATTGTACGGTACAGACATTTTCTTTCCTCCTTATAGATAACAAAAGCCCTTCCTCTCATTTTAGAGACGAAGGGCTGATTTTCCGTGGTACCACTCTAATTCACCGGAAATCAATCCGATGCACTCATTGAATCTGTAACGGGATTTCCCGTTCAAAGCTACTTTCTTTCACTTTGAAAGCTCCAAGGCGAGTTCAAATTTCTGTATGCTGTCTCACACCAGCCGACAGCTCTCTGAAATACAGGGAAAATTCTACTACTCCTCTTCCAGGCATTTTTCTTATGACAGTTTACAGTGTAAACTATTTGTATTCTACCTGTACTTCTCTGTTTTGTCAAGTAGCTGTCGTTTTTTTACTGTAAAAGATAAATAAAATATCCTCCATAGCAGAGAAGCATAAGAAGTCCGCCCGGTCTGGAAAGCTTCTTATCTTTTGCCACACAAAGCCAGAGAAGCAGTCCTGCTCCCGCAGCAATAGCTGTATCAATAAGAAAATTCGAAGCAAAAACAACGGGAGTAATAAGCGCTGTTGTTCCCACCACAAAAAGAATATTGAAAATATTACTTCCTACAATATTTCCAATTGCAATATCCGCTTTGCCTTTTCGCGCAGCAGAAACCGATGTGACCAGCTCAGGAAGGGAAGTACCAAGCGCAACGATTGTAAGACCGATAAACCTCTGACTTACACCAGCCGCCTTTGCAATGGCTGTTGCAGCGTCTACCGTCACATCGCTTCCATACACAACTAAAAGCAATCCGCCTACCGTCAGAATAAGCAGTTTCCATACAGGAAGAGTTTCTCCCTCCTCCGGTGTTTCTTCTTTATTTTTCATGGCCATCCAGAAAAGATAACCAAGATAGAGAAGAAAAGCTGCCCACAGGATAATTCCTTCCCAGAACGTAATTTCCCCTCCTGTAAATCCAAGTCCCATAAATAAAAGCGTAATCAAAATCATATATGGAATTTCTATTTTTACAGTAGATTTTGCCACAGCAATTGTGACAATCACAGAGGTAATTCCCAGTATGATTAAAACATTTAAAATGTTGCTTCCCACTACATTTCCTACTGTAATGTCCGCATTTTCCTTCATTGCCGCAGTAATACTGACTGCCGCCTCCGGTGCGCTTGTTCCCATTGCCACAATCGTAAGACCTACTACAAGCTGTGGAATCCCGAATTTTTCCGCAATTCCTGCCGCTCCTTCCACAAACCAGTCTGCTCCTTTTACCAGCATGAGAAAGCCGAATGCCAAAAGCACAAGCTGAATGATTATTTCCATCTCATTCTCCTCCGTTTTTGTATTTCCTTATTTTATCAGGAAGCTTCTCCCTGAGCTTTTGAAGTCGTTTCTGTTTCCACAACTCCTTCTGCATTTCCTTCATCGCCTTCCACAGAAATCACAGTGCAGGCAGGCTCACCTGCATTATAAGAAATAGTGATTTTATCTCCCACATCGTATTTTACAATTCCAAGGAAGTCTGTAATCGGCACATCAAAAATCAAATCTTTATGGTTTTCCAGAACAATATAGTAATGGGTATTTCCATCAATTACTCCCTGTGCCATTCGGCTTATGATTCCTGTGGCTTTTTTTGTGTTTTCATCTGCCACCGCTCCACTTGTGCCTTTTATCATCTTTTTATATACTTTTTCACATTGCTGAACCGAATCTCCAATTGCCACATTCTGATACTGCTGGATATTTACCATTGCATATTTTTTTACAAGACCGGCATTATCTTTCAGGGCAAGAAAATATGTGGGCTCTCCTGCAATATTTAAAAACAGCGGAAATGTTGCCTTATATCCCAGATTCTGCACCTGTCCCTCTGCGGAAGCCATTGCAGAACGCTCCTCTGCTCCCGGAATTTCATAATATTTTGTCTCGCTTGTACGCTGGTTCATAAGAACAAAACCTACATTGGAACGGTCTCCGCTTACAGAAGTGACGCCTGTGTAAACCCATACATCGTCATCCATCGCAAGATAGTTAAATCCATCTGTTGTCTGAAGACAGCCCTTCTGTCCGAGAACACTGTTAAGGAAGCCGTTAATCAGAGTTCCATGATAATTATACAGCTCAACCAGAAGGTCGGCAGGGTATGCTCTGTCTACCCATGTAGGACAGTCCTCAATTTTATAGTCTTTACATTCTCCTGTCACAGCATTACAGAGAACAACTCTTCCAATCGTCTGCCCGCCAAAAAGCCCAATATTAAATTTTTTCACAGGGCAAATCCAATATGGAACGCCTTCGTCATCAATCTCAAAACTTAACTGGTCAAAAATATAGGTAGGATATTTAAAACGGAGATGACGGTAAATATTTCTGTTAAAATATTCTGCCTCTGAGTAACGAATCCCCTTGTCCAGTTTTACAAGCTCTGTTTTCTGCGTCGCCATATCAATTGTAATATAAGCGGGAATTCCATCACTCATATTCGTAAGCCATTTAATAGGGCTTGCATATACAAGAGGAGTCACCCGCACAGGGCGTCCCTTATAATTAATCTGAGAATATAAATCACTTACCTCAAACTGAGATACCATATCTACCATACTTCCCATTTTTCTGTTGCCAAGAAGCATTGCGGATTCCTTATCAAGAATAGGAATCTGGTCATAACGTATCTGTTCAATGTCTTCTGTAAAATTTCCTGTTTCCGGCTCTATCAGCTCCCTGTATTTCTTTGCATTTACAATAGGTGAGGATAAGAGACTTCCTGCTGCAAAAACAACTACTGCAAGTACAATAACTCCAATACCCAGCTTTAATATTTTGTTTGATTTAAATTCTTCTGCTGTTCTGATATTTTTTCCGCCATAAAAAAACAGGGCCAACGCCAGAACTGCAATAATAAAAATCCAAAATCCGCTGGAATGGATATTAACTGCAGGAAGTGTCACATAATAATAAACACCTGCTGCCAGCAGCACAAGAAGCAGCATTATAATTTTGCTTTTTCTGAACTTTCCTCTCATAAAATTCTCCATTCCGCCGCCAAATCGGCGGCACAAATAGTAATGAAAGTCTTCCAATCC
>ERZ1108166.750-NODE-750-length-17993-cov-7.260341_pt1 | contig 17993 bp, 15 predicted proteins | sample MGYA00403702_ERZ1108166 | MGnify/ENA primary metagenome ERZ1108166 (study PRJEB35170, sample SAMEA104062401) | human gut metagenome | biome: human gut; feature: human-associated habitat; material: faeces | place: Denmark | collected 2012-05-01 ...
TGATGTACGTACTGAAAAATCAGTACATGAAGAATCGTCTGGGAATATCAGTAAGCAAAAAAGTAGGGAACAGTGTGGTACGCCACAGGCTCACCAGATTGATAAGAGAAAGCTATCGCTTAAATGAAGAAGAATTTAAAAATGGTTTGGATATTGTAGTGATTGCAAGACCATCTGCAAAGGGAAGAAGCTTTCAGGAAATAGAAAGTGCTCTTTTACATGTATGGAAAAGGCATCACATAACAGGTGAAGACAATGATTAAAAAATTTCTGATTAAAGCAATTAAACTCTATCAAAAGTATTTATCACCGATGAAGAGAACAAAATGTCCTTATATTCCCACATGTTCTCAGTATGGATTAGAAGCAATTCAAAAATATGGTGCAATAAAGGGCGGCCTTCTTGCAGTATGGAGAATATTAAGATGTAATCCGTTTTCTCACGGAGGGTATGACCCTGTGCCATAAAAGAGTAGGAAGTAAGAAGGCTTTCAGATTCTAGGAGGAAGTAAAATTGGAGATGATGATTTTAGCTACGAAGAGTGGCACTCCGATTATCGGCCAGGTCGCATCTGTAATGGGATGGATTATGGACGGTATTTACAAAATGCTGGACGGTTTATTCGGCGTTCAGAACCTTGGTCTCTGTATCATTATTTTCAGTATTATTATCTACCTTCTCATGACTCCTCTGCAGATTAAGCAGCAGAAGTTCTCAAAACTCAGTGCATTTATGCAGCCTGAGCTTCAGAAGGTACAGAAAAAATATCAGGGAAAACGTGATCAGATTTCCATGCAGAAAATGAATGAAGAAACACAGGCAATTTATCAGAAATACGGTGTTTCTCCAACAGGTAGCTGTGTGCAGCTTGCAATTCAGTTTCCTATATTGATGGCGTTGTGGCAGGTTATTTACAAGATTCCTGCATATGTTGGAAGCGTTAAGGATATTTTTACAGAGGCTGTTTCTCACATTACAGCAGTAGATGGATATACACAGCTTATTCAGAATTTTATTACCGACAACAAAATGACAAGAGTACAGCTTATGATGGACGGAAGTCAGGCAACAAGCAACTCTATCATTGACTTTTTATATGCTTTATCCCCTTCACAGTGGGAGCAGCTTTCTGCGATGGATCAGTTTTCCGGTTTTTCAGGAGTAATTGATACAGCTGCACATGAAATTTCAAAAATGCAGAATTTCTTCGGACTGAATATTGCAGATCAGCCGATGACTTATATTAAGGCGGCATTTACAGGTGGCGCAATTATCCTTGCAATTGCGGCGCTTATGATTCCGATTCTTTCATGGGTAACTCAGATGCTTAATATTAAGCTCATGCCGCAGGCAGCACAGCAGGATGGAGACCAGAATGCAATGATGAACTCCATGAAGATGATGAATACTATCATGCCTCTTATGTCAGCTGTGTTCTGTTTCACATTCCCGGTAGGTCTTGGTATTTACTGGATTTCCAGTGCGGTGGTGCGAAGTGTTCAGCAGCTTTTGATTAATCGCCATATGGATAGAATGAACATTGATGACCTGATTAATGAAAACATGAAAAAGATGGAAAAGAAGAGGGAAAAAGCAGGACTTCCTCCTCAGAAGATTACAAATCAGGCACATCAGAGTGTAAAAAATATAAATAATGCAAAAGCTCAGAAAGGCGCAGAAGTAAATAATGCAGCTGAAAGAGCAAAAAAAGTTGAACAATCTTACCAGAATGCAGCGAAAGCAAAACCCGGAAGTATAACAGCCAGAGCAAATATGGTCAGAGATTTCGATGAACGAAACAAGAAGAAGTAATTAGGAACGGAGGGGTTTCAAATGGAGGATTATATTCAGTTTTCAGCAAAAACAAAAAATGACGCTATCACAAAAGCGTGTATTGAGCTTGGAACATCAAGCGACCAGCTTGAAATCCAGATAGTCAGCGAGGGAAGTTCCGGATTTTTCGGAATCGGAAGTAAGCCTGCTGTAATTAAAGTGCGCAAAAAAGAAACAGTTTCCGAAGAGGAAGAGATAAAAGATATTATTGGTTCTGTAAAACTGGATTCCTTTAAAACGGAGAAAAAGAAAAAAGAAAATTCCTTTGAAAAACCGGCAGAAAAGATGGTTTCTGAAAAAACGTCAAAGGAAAACACATCTGCCAGATGCGACAGAAGTGAAAAATCTGAAAGAAATGACAGGTTTGAGAAGCCGGCAAAAGAAAGATACACAAAGGAAAGACCGGTAAAAGAGAAACCGGTAAGAGCGGCGAAACCCGTACCTGTTCTCACAGACCCTGAGGAAATCAGAGAAGCAGAAGAGAGAGCAAAAGTATTCCTTCGGGATGTGTTTGCGTCTATGAAGCTTGGAGAAGTAGAGATTACCGCTGTTTATAATAAAAACGACGGAAGTCTTGATGTAAATTTTGAAGGGGAAGATATGGGAATCCTCATTGGAAAAAGAGGACAGACACTTGATTCCCTTCAGTATCTCACAAGCCTTGTTGTAAATAAGGGCAAAGAAAACTATATCCGTGTAAAACTGGATACAGAAGATTACAGAAGACGCCGTAAGGAAACACTGGAAAATCTTGCAAGAGGAATCGCTTACAAGGTAAAGAAAACAAGAAGACCTGTTGTTCTTGAGCCAATGAATCCTTATGAGAGAAGAATTATCCACTCTGCGCTGCAGGGAAATAAATTTGTAGAGACAGTCAGTGAGGGCGAAGAACCTTACCGTCATGTAGTTGTAAAATTAAAGAGAAATTAAGACAGAGAATGTTATTCCTGGTGAAAGCACGAATAACACGCAGATATTTTGCGTGGCTTTTCCGGGAATAACATTTCTTTATATACAGGATTATAGTGAGAGTACAGAGTGCGGAAAATATAATGGAGGAAGATTATGGAGACAACCATTGCTGCAATATCAACAGCCATGAGCGAGTCGGGAATCGGGATTATAAGAGTCAGCGGTCCGGAAGCAGTGGAGATAGTAAGTCGTATATACCGTTCAAAAGGCGGAAAAAAAGATATAAATAAAGTTCCCACACATACCATCCATTATGGATATATATATGATGGAGAGGAATTAATTGACGAGGTTCTTGTCATGGTAATGAGAGCGCCAAGAACCTTTACAGGAGAAGATACAGTAGAGATAGACTGTCACGGCGGTGTGTACGCCATGAAACGTGTTCTGGAAACAGTTCTGAAAAACGGAGGAAAGACGGCTTCTCCCGGTGAATTTACAAAAAGGGCGTTTTTAAACGGCAAGATGGATCTTTCTCAGGCAGAGGCAGTAATGGATGTCATTCAGGCAAAAAACGAGTATGCCTTGAAAAGTTCTATGGAGCAGATAAAAGGCTCTGTTCAAAAAGCCATTAAAGATATAAGAAAAGATTTAATTTATCATATTGCATATATAGAATCTGCACTTGACGACCCGGAGCATATAAGCCTTGAAGGATATGCACAGGAGCTTCTTGAAATTGTGGAAAAAGCGCAGAAAGAAATCGATCATCTGTTGAAAACTGCTTCAGACGGAAAGATAATCAAAGAGGGAATCCGAACAGTTATATTGGGAAAACCAAACGCGGGAAAATCTTCTCTTTTGAATGTTCTTGTAGGAGAAAACAGAGCGATTGTTACAGATATAGAAGGTACAACGAGAGATATACTGGAAGAATATATTAATCTTCATGGAATTTCCCTTCGAATGATAGATACGGCAGGAATCCGTGAAACAGAGGATGTAGTGGAAAAAATCGGTGTAAACCGCGCCAGAGATATGGCGAAAGAGGCAGATTTGATTCTTTATGTTGTAGACAGTTCCCGCCCTCTTGATGAAAATGATGAAGAGATTATATCTATGCTTGACAGCAGGAAGGCAATTGTTTTATATAATAAGACAGACCTTGAATCAAAGGTAGATATGGAAGTGTTAAAGGAAAGGGTAAACCGTCCGGTTATCTCTGTTTCCGCAAAAGAAGAAACAGGAATCCGTGAGCTGGAAAAAGAAATAAAAAATATGTTTTTCAGCGGAGAGATTTCATTTAATGATGAAGTATATATTACAAATGCCCGCCATAAAGAGGCGCTTATGGAAGCGGCAGAAAGCCTTAATCTTGTAAAAAACAGCATAGAAATGGATATGCCGGAGGATTTCTTTTCCATAGACCTTATGAATGCCTATGAAAGTCTTGGACGTATTATAGGAGAATCTGTAGGGGAAGACCTTGTGAACGAGATTTTCAGCAAATTCTGTATGGGAAAATAAGAGAGGAAAAACAGATGAAGACAGTAACAGAAAATTATGATGTTGTGGTAGTGGGGGCGGGACACGCAGGCTGTGAGGCAGCTCTTGCGTCTGCGCGTCTGGGACTTTCTACTATTATGTTTACAGTCAGCGTAAACAGCATAGCTCTGATGCCATGTAATCCTAATATTGGCGGAAGCTCCAAAGGACATCTTGTAAAAGAGATTGATGCTCTTGGAGGAGAGATGGGAAAAAATATAGATAAAACCTTTATTCAGTCAAAAATGCTGAATCGTTCTAAAGGACCGGCAGTCCATTCTCTCCGTGCACAGGCAGATAAACAGGCATACAGCAATGAAATGAGAAAAACACTGGAAAATACAGAGAATCTGACTATCCGCCAGGGAGAAGTGACAAAGCTCCTTGTAGAAGATGGGAAAATTACAGGCGTATTGACATATTCCGGCGCAGTTTATCATTGTAAGGCAGTCATTCTCTGTACAGGAACATACTTAAAAGCACGGTGTATTTACGGTGATGTAAGCAACGAGACAGGACCGGACGGTCTGCAGGCTGCAAATTATCTTACAGACAGCTTAAAAGAGCTGGGGATAGAGATATTCCGATTTAAAACGGGAACGCCTGCCAGAATTGCAGGAAACAGCATTGATTACAGCAAGATGGAAGAGCAGTTTGGAGACGAGAGGGTTGTTCCTTTTTCCTTTTCCACAAACCCGGAAGATGTACAGATTGAGCAGAAATCCTGCTGGCTTACGTATACAAACGAGAAAACCCATGAAATCATAAGGGCAAACCTTGACCGTTCTCCTTTATATTCCGGAGTAATTGAGGGAACAGGTCCGAGATACTGTCCTTCTATTGAAGATAAAGTTGTGCGTTTTGCAGATAAAAACAGACATCAGGTATTTATTGAACCGGAAGGCATGTATACAAACGAAATGTATATTGGCGGTATGTCAAGCTCTCTTCCTGAGGATGTACAGTATGAAATGTACCGTTCCGTACCGGGACTTGAAAACGCCAGAATTGTAAGAAACGCTTATGCCATTGAATATGACTGTATTAATCCAAGACAGCTTTATCCAACTCTTGAGTTTAAGAATATAAAGGGACTGTTCAGTGCAGGGCAGTTCAACGGAAGTTCAGGGTATGAAGAGGCAGCAGCTCAGGGATTGATTGCGGGAATTAATGCTGCAATGGAAATAAAAGGACAGGAACAGTTGATTCTTGACCGTTCAGAAGCATATATTGGAGTTCTCATAGATGACCTTGTAACAAAAGAAAACCATGAGCCATATAGAATGATGACAAGCCGGGCAGAGTACCGTCTTCTTTTGAGACAGGATAATGCAGACCTTCGTCTTCGGAAAAAAGGGTATCAGGCAGGGCTGATTGACGAGGAGACTTATCAGAAGTCTGTAGAGAAGGAAAAACAGATTCAGGAAGAAATAAACAGGATTGAACATGTAAATATAGGTGCATCTGAAAAAGTGCAGAGCCTTTTGGAATCATTTGGAAGCACACCTTTAAAATCAGGAACAACTTTAGCAGAGCTGATACGCCGTCCAGAGCTTTCTTATGAAGCAGTAGAGCCGATTGACGAAAACCGTCCAGAGCTTTCCTGGGACGTAAAAGAGCAGGTGGATATTAACGTAAAATATGATGGCTATATTAAGAGACAGCTTCGCCAGGTTGAACAGTTTAAAAAACTGGAGGCAAAGAAAATACCGGCTGATATTGATTACGAAAAAGTTGGAAGTCTTCGTATTGAGGCGCGCCAGAAGCTTGAGATGTACCGTCCGGTATCTATAGGGCAGGCGTCAAGAATTTCAGGGGTTTCTCCGGCAGATATTTCAGTTCTGCTTGTTTATATGGAACAGTATGGCAGAAGGAGGGAAGACGCATGACGTATGATATGAGTGTTCTGGAAAAAGGGTGTGAAAATCTGGGGATTTCTCTTGATGAAAACCAGAAGAAGCAGTTTATTAAATTCTATGAGTATCTTGTAGAAAAAAATAAAGTCATGAATTTGACAGGGATTACAGAATTTCAGGAGGTACTTGTAAAGCATTTTCTTGACAGCCTTGCCAGTGTGAAGGCTGTTGATTTGACAAAAGTAAAAAAAGTGATGGATATTGGAACAGGAGCAGGTTTTCCGGGAGTTCCTCTCAAAATTGCGTTCCCTCATCTTGAAGAGTGTCTTCTTGATTCCCTGAAAAAAAGAGTGACTTTCCTTGAGGAAACATTTACTCTTCTGGGATTCGATAAAATAACAGCCATTCATGGAAGAGCGGAGGAATTTGCTAAAAATAAGGCGTACAGAGAGCAGTATGATTTATGTGTCTCAAGAGCCGTATCAAATCTTTCCACACTTTCAGAATACTGTCTTCCTTATGTAAAGAAGGGCGGTGTATTTATTTCCTATAAGTCGGGAAAGGTGCAGGAAGAGGCAGAAGGAGCGAAAAGAGCCATAAAGCTTCTGGGAGGGGAAATAAAGGATATTTGTTATTTCACACTTCCGGATTCAGAAATCGAGCGTTCTCTTGTTGTCATTGAAAAAGTAAAAAATACGCCGGGAAAATATCCGAGAAAATCGGGAACGCCGTTAAAGAAACCGCTTTAAGAGAGAGAAGGGCTTTTCAGTCCTTCTTTTTTTCATGGAATAAACACAAAATCATCACACTTTCATCGGACTTTCCTCACATTTTATCCATAAAATAGAAATTGTAGAGATAGCAGAATTCTGGATTCCCCATTCTCTGTTTCAGTCCAGAGGCTGTCTCTACAATTTTTTGTAAAACAGGAGGAGAGTAAATTGATTGAAGTAACGAATCTGGTTAAAAGATACGGGGATCATACAGCAGTGGACCATCTTTCTTTTCAGATTGAAAAGGGAAAAATCTACGGTTTTCTCGGACCTAACGGAGCAGGAAAATCCACTACGATGAATATGATAACCGGATACATTGCCTCTACAGAGGGAAAGGTTGTTATTGATGGACACGATATTCTGGAGGAACCGGAGGAAGCAAAGAAATGTATCGGTTATCTGCCGGAACAGCCGCCGCTTTATTTTGATATGACAGTCCTGGAATATATGAAATTTGCGGCAGATCTTAAGAAAATCCCAAGAAAAGAACGGGAATCCATGATTGAGGAAGTCATGGATATGGTAAAAATCACAGATATGAAAAACCGTCTTATAAAGAATCTGTCAAAGGGATACAGACAGAGAGTAGGGCTGGCACAGGCGATTCTGGGGTATCCGGAAGTGATTATTCTTGATGAACCTACTGTTGGTCTTGATCCGAAGCAGATTATAGAGATTCGTTCACTGATTAAAGAACTGAAGAAAAAGCATACTGTTATTTTAAGCTCTCATATACTGTCAGAGGTAAGCGCGGTATGTGATTACGTATTGATTATTTCACATGGACGTCTTGTGGCAAGTGATACGCCTGACAATTTAAGCCGTCTTGCAGAGGGCTCCAACACTCTGAATATGCTTGTCAAAGGTGAGAAAGAACTGATAGAAAACGGACTTAAGGAAATTGATAAGGTAAAAGAAACAGAGCTTGGCTTTAACGAGGAAGAGGGCGTGTGGAATGTAAGTGTTTCCACAGAAGAGCAGGAAGATATTCGCGAGGAAGTATTCCTGAAAATGGCAGAGATTCACTGCCCGATTCTTGAAATGAAGTCGAAAAAAGTATCTCTGGAAGAAATTTTCCTGGAGCTTACAGAATCTGAAAAAAATAAGGAGACGAATCATGACAGCAGTTTATAAGAGAGAATTAAAAAGCTATCTGACTTCTATGGTTGGATACCTGTTTATATTTTTTGTTCTGATTGTGACAGGAATTTATTTTTCTGCCTATCAGCTTGCAGCAGCTTATCCGAAGTTTGAATATACATTAAGCGCTCTGACCTTTGTATTTTTAATAGGTGTTCCCATTCTGAGTATGAGAGTTCTGGCAGAAGAGCGGAAACAGAAGACAGATCAGCTTCTTCTTACATCTCCTGTTTCTGTTGGAAACATAGTAATGGGAAAATATCTGGCGCTTGTGACGGTATATGCGATTCCCGTTTTAGTCATGTGCGCATATCCTCTTATTATGTCGAAATTTGGGGACGTTTCTTTTGCATCTGCCTATACGGCAATTCTGGGATTTTTCCTTCTTGGCTGTGCAAACCTTGCAATCGGCGTATTTATGTCTGCGCTGACAGAAAGTCAGGTTGTAGCAGCAGTTCTTACTTTTGTATTGTTGTTTGCTTTTTATATGATGAGCGGAATTTCCTCTTTCTTTTCACAGACATCAGTATCTACCTGCATTGCCCTTGGTCTTTTAATCGTGGCAGCAGCTATCATTATTTATATCATGATAAAAAATGTTTTTATCTCCGTGATAACAGGTGTTGTGGGAGAAGCGGTGCTGGCAGTTATTTACTTTGTAAAACCGTCTGTATTTGAAGGCGGAATACAGAAAATACTTGAGGTTTTTGATTTGAGCGGACATTTCAGCAATTTTACAAATTCCATGCTGGACATAACGGGAATTGTATATTTTCTTTCTGTAATTGCAGTATGTCTTTTTCTTACAATACAGTCCATTCAGAAAAGACGTTGGAATTAGGAGGGGAGAGACCGAATGAGTTTCAGAAAAAAAGTGAAAAAAAATAACAGAAAATTTAATATAAAAAAGGTAGTAGGAACTGTAAGTAAAAAGCACATTAAAAATGGTTCTTACAGTATGATAATGACAGTTGTTTTTGTGGCAGCAGTTGTTGTTATCAACATGATTGCAGGAAAAATTCCTTCAAAATATACGCAGATTGATGTGAGTGATTCCGGTCTTTATTCCATTGGAGATGAGACGAAGAAAGCATTAAAAGAATTAGATAAAGATGTGACGATTTACCAGATAGCACAGACCGGATACGAAAATGAGAACATATCATCTCTTTTAAAGAGATATGAAGATGAATCCAAACATATTAATGTTGAAGTGAAAGACCCGGTTGTGAATCCGAAATTTGTTTCTGATTATACAAATGAGCAGATTTCTTCCAACAGTCTTATTGTGGAGTCCGGGGAAAGAAGTAAGATAATAAATTACAGTGATATGTATGAGAGCAGTCTGGACTATAATACTTACAGTTACCAGACTACAGGATTTGATGGGGAAGGTCAGATTACAAGCGCCATTGGATATGTGACATCGGAAAACCTTCCTGTTTTATATACTCTGGAAGGTCATGGGGAAAAATCACTTTCTACAGATTTGAAGGATAGTATTGAAAAAGCAAATATTGAAGTGCAGGAATTAAATCTTCTCACAGAAGAAAACGTGCCGGAAGATGCAGATTGTCTTATGATTGTTTCGCCAACTACAGATCTTTCTTCTGCTGAAAAAGATGCGGTTTTAAAATATCTGGAAAACGGTGGAAAAGCTATGATTTTTTCGGATTATACAGAGGCAGAATTGGAAAATTTTGATTCTATATTAGAAAATTATGGCGTAAAACGTGTAGAAGGGCTTGTTTTTGAGGGGGATACACAGCACTATGCGATGCAGATGCCGTATTATCTTGTTCCGTCTGTTGAAAGTACAGAGGCGTCATCACAGGCAGCAGCTTCTGATTATTTAACACTTGCACCATTTGCACAGGGAATCCGGAAACTGGACGATGTGAGAGATACTGTAAACATAGAAAGTATCCTCACAACATCAGACAGCGCTTATTCAAAAATAAATATGAACAGCTCTCAGATAGAAAAAGAAGAGGGAGATATTGATGGGCCGTTTGATGTTGGAGTAAGCATAACCGAAAGTTTGACTGATGGGAAAGAGACGCAGATTGTGTATTATTCTACTGCAAATATCATAGACAGCCAAGTTAATCAGATGGTTTCAGGCGGGAATCAGCAGCTTGTTACAGAATCCCTGAAGTGGCTGGTAGATACGGAAGAAAGCGCAAGTGTTTCCATTCCTTCTAAGAGCCTTCAGGTTGCATCGCTGTCATTGACAGAATATGACGCAAGCTTCTGGAAAATATGGGTAATCGGTATTATTCCTGGCGTTTTCCTGGTGTTTGGATTTGCGATTTGGTTTAAAAGGAGAAGAGCCTGATGAAGAAAAAAACAGTAAAAATGGTTTTAGCTTTAGTGTCTCTGACTGTTTTATGTGGAACGTATGTGGGAGTGAGCGCATATGTATCCAAACAGGAGGAGGCAGAGAGCAGCAAAGAGGAAGAAAAACAGGTTTCCGTTACAGAGGCTTCCGCAGATGAAATAGAAACGGTGAAATTTTTAATTGACAAGCAGGAGATTACGTTCCGGAAAAAAGAAGATTTATGGGTAAAAAGTGACGATGAAGCGTTTCCTGTATCTCAGGATACTTTAAATAATGCCGCAGGTATGCTGGGGGATTTAAAAGCGGAGAGAGTTCTGAAAGATGTAGACGATCTGTCTGAATATGGATTGGATTCTCCTGTAAATACCATTGTTTTTAAAACAAAAGACGGAGAGGAAACCACCATAAAAGTCGGCGCAGAAAACGAGTCTGTAAGTCAGTATTATGTGAAGAAAAACGAGGACGATAAAACAGTCTATCTGGTGGCAAATGCATCGCTTACACCGTTTATGAACAGTCTTTACGATTATGCGGAAGCAGGAACTTTTCCGGAAATCAGTTCAGAAAATATAAAGGCAATTCAGGTGGAGGGAGAGACTTCTTATAGCCTGTCTGCAGATGAAAACGGAGTCTGGTATGTTTCTGACGGGGAAAATCAGGAAAAGGCAGATTCCGCAAAAGCGACAAGCGCAGCTTCTTCTTTTAGCACTTTGGAATATGCTTCTTTTGTAAATTATAATGCTTCTGAAGAAGAGATGGAGAGCTATGGTCTGAATAAACCGTATGCGAACATAATATTGGATTATGAGGAAGAAGTTTCAAAAAAAGAAACGGATAATCTGGAAGTGGAAGAAAAAGAGTCAGAGGAGGCGGAAAATACAGAAGAAAAACAGGGAGAGACAGGAGAGGAAAAAGAGGAAGAACCGGAAATGGCAGATAAAAGCCTTGTGATACACGTAGGCAGTGAAGCTGAGGAGGGGGCCAGGTATGTAAGCGTTGATGACAGCAAAGAAGTTTATACAATGTCAGACGAGACACTTTCAACATTCCTGGATAAAGATGACTCGGATTTTTGGGACATGAATGTATGTTATGTTTCTATAAATGATATAGAAAGTATTGAGATTATCTATAAAGGTGAAACAAAGACTATAAATGTTTCACGTGAAACATCTAAAGATGAAGACGGAAATGAAACAGAGAGCCTTGCTTATGAAATGGACGGAAAAGAACTGGACAGCACAAAATTTAATACTTTCTATAATAAAGTCAGCAACATGACAGCACAAAAGCGAGTGGCAGATGATACGACTCTGGACGCAGAACCGGAAATGGAAATTGTTCTCAGAAAGACAGATGGAACAGAGGTAAAAGTATCGTATTACAGTTATGATTCCAATTTTTATGGTGTGAAAGCGGAAAACAAGATTTATATGGTAAATAAAATGAATGTAAAAGAAATGTTTGAAGCTTATGAGCAGATAGGAGAAGAGAATAGAGAAGAAGCTTCCACAGCAGAAGAGTAACAGTATCAGAAAAAATATTGATAAGGAAGCGCAAATTCCCAGGGTAAAATAAGGAATTTGCGCTTTTTGTATTGAGTGCAGTATATGAAATTGTGTCTGACAGTTATATTAATATACCAGATGGTATCTTTTGACACCTGCATTTATGTTCAGAAGAAAATACCGACTTGTTCAAGAAAGTGTTCCGGATCTTCCATATGAGGTACACGCTTTGTTTTTGAAATCTGGACAGATTCAATAGCGGGATTTAATCGGGCGTATTCATTTGTGATAAGCTGACTGTTACTCTCTTCACCTGATATAATATAAAGGCAGTTATCGATAGAGGAAAGTGCATGGTCAATGCTGATATTAACATATTTTCCAATGAGGCTGCCTAATAAAAATTTTGCATAGCAGCCACCCTTGTGTGCTGCCTCATAATAAGTATCGATAATTTCATCAGATACATGAAACGGATTGTGATACATATTTTCTATAAAAAGATTGCTTGTGTTTTCACGTGAAACAATCATGTGGTATACAAGAGTTCCGAATACAGGAATTTCCAAAGCTGTTTTCAGTAACTTTTCTTTATAACCGGGCATTTTCTGGAGTGAATTAAGGCTTGGAGGATTTACAAGCATAAGTTTGCCCAGATATTCTTTTTCATTTAAACAGGACATAATGGCAAAAGAACAGGACATTCCGCTTGCTATAATGTCAGTTTTTTCTTTAATGACATCTTTCACAAAGTCGCATATTAATTGGACATACAGGAAGTTTGTATAAGTGATTCCAGGTTTGGCAGAACGTCCGCAGCCAAGTAAATCTATAGTATAAACAGTGTGCTCTGTTGCAAGTTCTTTTTCGATACGATTCCATTCATAACCGGAAGCTCCAGGAAGCAAATCATGTATCAAAAGAATTGGTGAGCCTTCTCCTTTTTTTGTATAGTAAATATCTCCCAGACGCCATTCATAAAAGTTTCTGCAGGATATATCTAACATTTCTTTTAACTGTGAAGTTGCAGCAACGAACTTATTTGCAATATGAATAACGGTTGTAGCGCTTCCGGCAAGCACAGCTAAGGTCAGAAGTTTATGGTTCTTTTTTTTCATAATAAGCCTCCTTGTTTTGCAGGTATAAACGGGTATTCATTGTATTTATTATACGCCAAAACCATTGGTTTTACAATGTTTTTTCACTTTTGCAATCATATCTGTGCGACATTTACTCATAAAAATAAAGTGATTTATAAAAATGGATTTCTGGGAGAAAAGATTAAAAAAAAGAGGATTGGATATACTATACAATAAAAGGAATAAAACAAATTCTTTTTTTTATGTTTCACGTGAAACATTATGTAGAAAGATAAAAACAAAAGTGCTATAATGAAATCAGTAAACTAAAATAGAAAGGGAGGGTGAAGTTGGGCAGGATTATTGCAGTAGCAAATCAGAAAGGCGGAGTAGGAAAATCCACCACAGCCATTAATCTTTCGGCATGTCTTGCGGAAAAAGGCAAAAAAGTATTGGCGATTGATATTGATCCACAGGGAAATACTACAAGTGGGTTGGGCGTTGATAAGAATGCAGTAGAGAAAACATTGTATGAGCTTCTTTTGGGTGAAGCAACAGCAAAAGAAGTAATCATAAAAGATGTGGTAGAAAATGTGGATTTAATCCCATCCAATATGAATCTTTCCGGCTCAGAAATCGAGCTGATTGGAATTGAAAATAAGGAATACATATTAAAGGGCATTACAGATAAAATAAGAAGAAAATATGATTATATTATTATGGATTGTCCGCCATCACTGAGCATGCTTACAATTAATGCACTGACAGCAGCAACATCTGTTTTGGTGCCGATTCAATGTGAATATTATGCTTTGGAGGGACTCTCACAGTTAATTCATACGATTGAACTTGTGAAAGATCGTTTGAATAAGAGACTGAAAATAGAAGGCGTCGTATTTACCATGTACGATGCAAGAACAAATCTCTCTCTGCAGGTGGTAGAAAATGTAAAGGATAACTTGCAGCAAAATATATATAAAACAATTATTCCGCGAAATGTACGACTGGCTGAAGCGCCAAGCTATGGAATGCCTATTAATTTATATGATTCAAAATCGGCAGGAGCGGAAAGCTATCGCCTTCTGGCTGACGAAGTAATAAACAGGGAGGGTGAATAATGGCAGTGAGAAAAACAGGGGGACTGGGAAGAGGTTTAGACGCTTTGATACCTGCCAAAGCAGCTTCTGAAAAAGAAACTGTAAAAAAGCCACAGACAAAAACAAAAGCTGAGAAGAACACAACGCCTGTTACTGCAGAGAAGAAAGTGAAGATTTCCAGTGTAGAGCCAAATCGTTCACAGCCCAGAAAACACTTTGATGAAGACGCTCTTCTGGAACTGGCGGAATCTATCAAACAGTATGGCGTTCTTCAACCGCTTCTTGTATCAGATAAAAAAGGATACTATGAAATTATAGCGGGAGAACGACGGTGGCGCGCGGCGAAAATCGCAGGATTGAAGGAAATTCCTGTAATTGTAAAAGAGTTTACAGAGCAGGAGGTTGTGGAAATTTCTCTTATTGAAAATATTCAGAGAGAGGACTTAAATCCTATTGAAGAAGCTATGGCATATAAACGACTTCTTGACGAGTTTCATTTAAAACAGGATGAAATAGCGGAACGAGTTGCGAAAAGCAGAACAGCTGTAACGAATTCTATGCGTCTTTTAAAACTGGATGAAAAAGTACAGCAGATGTTGATAGATGAAATGATTTCCGCAGGTCATGCAAGGGCAATTCTGGCTTTGACGGATAAGGAAATGCAGGCATCTGTTGCTGCAAAGGTGTTTGATGAGAAAATGAGTGTAAGGGAAACTGAAAAGCTTGTAAAAACACTTATGGAGCCGCCCAGAGAAAAAAATATAGAGAAAAATACAAGAGAAGATGCTGTCTATGAAAGCCTCGAAGAAAAAATGAAGGCGATTATGGGAACAAAGGTTATCATCAACAGAAAGAAAAACGATAAGGGAAAAATTGAAATAGAATATTATTCAAGAGATGAGTTGGAAAGAATTATAGAACTGTTTGAATCAATCAGATAAGGAGAACATTGAATGAGCGGTATTTTTGACAGTTTGGGAATTGACCCGGGAATTATCATTATTATATTGCTGGTTCTGTCCATTATCCTTATTATAAATGTGGTCAGCAGTAATATGCGTCTGAGTCGACTGGAAAGAAAATACAAAATTTTTATGAAGGGAACAGACGGGCAGTCCCTGGAGAAAATGTTTGTAAGAAAATTTGCGCAGATAGACAGACTTTACGAGGCAAAGGAAGATCATGAAAGAGATATTAATCATCTGAAAAAAGCTTTCGGATATATTTTCAGTAAATATGGTATTGAAAAATATGATGCTTTTGAAGATGTAGGAGGAAAACTTAGTTTTGCTTTGGCAATGCTTGATAAAGATAATTCCGGTCTGATTTTAAATGCAGTACACAGCCGAGATAACTGTTTTCTGTATTTAAAAGAAATTGTAAAGGGAGAATCTTATGTGATGTTAAGTCAGGAAGAAGTAGAAGCTCTTCGAAAGGCTGTTAATTTTGGAATTGGAGAAATGGAAGAAAAAGAATAAATAACAGGAGGACAATATGTTAGACATTAAGTTTGTAAGAGAAAATCCAGAGGTTGTAAAACAGAATATCCGTAATAAGTTCCAGGACAGTAAGCTGGAACTGGTAGACAAAGTTCTGGAGCTTGATAAAGAAAACAGAGAAATCAAACAGGAAGTAGAAGTTTTACGTGCAGAAAGAAATAAAGTTTCAAAGCAGATTGGAGCTTTGATGGGACAGGGAAAGAAAGAAGAAGCGGAGGAAGTGAAAAAACAGGTTGCCGCTTCCGGTGCAAGAATTGAGGAACTTTCCGCAAGAGAAAAAGAAGTAGAAGAAGAACTTCTGAAAAATATGATGGTTATTCCGAATATTATTGATCCGTCTGTCCCGATTGGTAAAGATGACAGTGAAAATGTAGAGGTTGAGAGATTTGGAGAGCCAGTTGTTCCGGATTTTGAAGTTCCGTATCATACAGATATTATGGAGAGTTTCGACGGAATTGATTTAGACAGTGCAAGAAGAGTTGCCGGAAATGGATTCTATTATCTTATGGGAGATATTGCAAGACTCCATTCAGCAGTGATTTCTTATGCACGTGATTTCATGATAAACAGAGGTTTTACTTATTGTGTGCCTCCGTTTATGATTCGAAGCGGCGTAGTAACAGGTGTTATGAGCTTTGCAGAAATGGAAGCAATGATGTACAAAATCGAAGGCGAAGACTTATATCTTATTGGTACAAGCGAGCATTCTATGATTGGAAAATTTATTGATCAGATTATTCCGGAAGAAGAGCTTCCGAAAACTCTCACAAGTTATTCTCCGTGTTTCCGTAAAGAAAAAGGAGCACATGGACTGGAGGAGAGAGGCGTTTACCGCATTCATCAGTTTGAAAAACAGGAAATGGTTGTTGTGTGCCGTCCTGAGGAAAGTCCGGAATGGTTTGAAAAGCTCTGGAAGAATACAGTGGATTTATTCCGTTCTATGGATATTCCGGTTCGTACTCTGGAATGCTGTTCCGGAGATTTGGCAGATTTAAAAGTAAAATCTATTGATGTGGAGGCATGGTCTCCGCGCCAGAAGAAATATTTTGAGGTGGGAAGCTGTTCCAATCTTGGAGACGCGCAGGCGCGTCGTCTGAAAATCCGTGTAAATGGAAAAGATGGAAAGAAATATCTGGCGCATACTTTAAACAATACAGTTGTAGCACCGCCAAGAATGCTGATTGCATTCCTGGAAAATAATCTCAATGAGGATGGTTCTGTGAACATTCCGAAAGCATTACAGCCTTATATGGGAGGAATGACAAAGATTGAGAAAAAACGTGCATAAAACTGGCTTTTTCAGGAGGTGCTTTTGTGCATAGTTATTTAAGAGCAGTTGGTTTTTCGGAGATAAAAAAGAGAAGAGAAATAGAAGAAATTATAAAAGAAGTAATTGAGACATATGACGAAAAAAATGTCGTAGAAGATTACGAAGACGGTGTTTTTGCAGAGTTCTCTAAAAATTACGGATGCGACTGTGGCATTACGGTGTGCGGACAGTATGATGAAAATAATGAGTTTCACGTGGAATATTATTTTCCGTTTTTTCGCGGGACGGGAATTACAACAGATGAAAATGTTGTGGTAGAACGTCACGCAGCACAGCAGTCGTTTGCAGGTGCGTGTGATGATCTGAGAATTGGCGTGACTTTGATTTTTTATCTTCAGAATGCGGCTGAATATATGCGGGAAAATCAGAAGGAGATTGCACCTGAGGGTCGGAAGACTCTTACAATTTCCGGACTTGCAAGGGAAGGAATGATTCTCCTTCCTTTGCAAAAAGATAAAGAGGCAGTGAAGGAAGAACGTGAGCTGGCTAAAAACAGAAATAATCTGATTGCGGCGGCCAGAAACGGCGACGAAGATGCAATGGAAAGTCTTACGATGGAAGATATGGATACGTATTCTATGATTTCCCAGCGAATTGTCAGAGAAGATATTTTTTCTATTGTAGATTCCTATTTTATGCCGTATGGAATAGAATGTGACCAGTACAATGTGATGGGAGAAATTCTTGATTTCGTGGAGTTTAAGAATATCCTTACGGGAGAGGAGATTTATCAGCTTACGCTGGATAGTAATGATGTGCAGTTTGACGTGTGCATCAATAAAAAAGATTTACTGGGTGAACCGCAGGTAGGACGCAGATTTAAGGGGATTATATGGCTCCAGGGACATATCCATTTTTAAATTGTGCTTGTATTTCATTAGGAAATATAGTAAAATAAGGATGTTGCTTGAAAAAAGCTGATAATTAAATAAAGATTGCCATTACCGAAAAGCTGGAAAACCTCGTGTTTTCAAGGGAAAATGGCATTTTGTCTCGTTAGTTAAATGGATATAACAGGGTCCTCCTAAGACTCAATTATAGGTTCGATTCCTATACGAGACGGCCAGTCAAAAGCG
>ERZ1108166.757-NODE-757-length-17862-cov-5.282922_pt1 | contig 17862 bp, 14 predicted proteins | sample MGYA00403702_ERZ1108166 | MGnify/ENA primary metagenome ERZ1108166 (study PRJEB35170, sample SAMEA104062401) | human gut metagenome | biome: human gut; feature: human-associated habitat; material: faeces | place: Denmark | collected 2012-05-01 ...
CAATTTTGAACTTTTGGTATTTGGGAGAGTGGGAATCATCGAAAGCCCACTGCTTAAGAGGGATATATCTGCAAATAAAGTTAATAAGCCAGCAGTTTTGCTGGTAAAGATATTGAATTATAGAAAGTAAGTATTGTATAATGTCCATGAGCATTGGCTCCTTTCGAGGTAATGGATTTGTGGTGAACTCATTATACACGAAAAGGGAGGTCAATGCTCTTTTTATTGCAGATTTCCCATAGAATCAAGGTTTTTAAAAGATTTTAGAACAAAAAAACAGGTAGTTTTTGACACTACCAAAAAGACGAGGGAGGAATCCAAAATGAAGAAAAAAGCAGTAAGCATTTTGATGAGCGCGGCTCTGGCAGCAGGAATGACAGCAGGATTTTCCGTGAATGTCATGGCATATGATAATACCATTACTTTTATGTGTTGGTATGACGAAGATGATATGGAAGGAATTCTGGAAGCGCTGAATACGGAACTGGACGGAAAATATCAGGTGGAGTATACCTATGTAGCCCAGTCTGATTATAATAACGTATTAAGCACTCAGCTTGCAGCAGGAGAAGGACCGGATATTGTTGCAGACGGTACAAATTTTCCGGCAAGGATTAAAGCGGGAAATGTAGTGGAGATTACAGGAGAAGACTTCCTGGGAGAATTTAATGAGGCAGGTTTTGCTCTTTGTTCAGATGGAGATAAGATGTACGGCATTCCTTCATACGGCTGGTTTTCAGGAATCTGGTATAACAAAGCTCTGTTCGAGGAGAACGGAATCACAGAGCTTCCGAAAACCTTTGATGAATTTGTAAAAGTATGCGATACCTTTGCTGAAAATGATGTGAAGCCTCTCGGTTTCGGACTGGCAGACGGAGATACAGCCTTGCATTCTGTATTAGGGTATTTGGAAAATTCATTCTACCATAATAATGAGGAAAATCCGGATGGAATAGATTTCGATGTGAAATTTGCCAACGGGGAGAAAACCATGAATGGAAATCTGAATCCTTATGTGGAAAAATGGGCGGTCTTAATTGAAAAGGGTTACATTAACGCAGAAATGCTGGGACTTTCCAATGAACAGGCGCTGTCTGATTTTGTTGCGGGAAAAACAGCAATGTTTAACGGAGGACCGTGGCAGTACACGAATTTACAGGAGGCAGGAATGGAGTTTGGAATGATGCCCCATCTTTCCGAGAATGACGGAGACAGATATATGATTGGCGGTCCGGCAGTAAACTTTGGGGTAAATGTAAATTCCAAAAATCAGGAAGGGGCAATGGCTGTTTTAGAAGCACTTTCTTCTGTTTCTGTACAGCAGGCGTTTGTAGATGCAAATGTAGGCGGATTTAGCTATCGCGAAGGCGTAGAAGCGGAAATGCCGGCAGAGTATGACGATGTAAAAGATATTATTAATTCCGGAAATATTGCATGTACATGGGATCGCTGGAGTGTAAATATGCCGTCTCAGTCCCTTTTCGATGAGGCAAGAGCACAGTTACAGGGCTTGGTTACAGGAGATTTAAGTGTGGAGGATTACCTTCAGTCTCTGGACGATGCGGCATCTTCTATCCGCTATCAGTAAAATAAAAAAGCTGCCTCGAAAGAGACAGCTTTTTTTATCAGAGACGATGTCCATAAGGAGGTAAAAAATGAAGATAAAGAATCAGATAAAGAATCAGATAAAGAATACTGCTCCCTATGTTCTGATGGTAATTCCGGCGCTTGCTGTTTTTATTACGTTTTTTATTATACCCTTAATTTTTACAGCAAAATACAGTTTTTATAACTGGACAAATTATTCTCCGGAAATTACATTTTCAGGACTTGCAAATTATGAAAAGCTTTTATCAGACAGAACACTGACAAGGGGAATTGCAAATACGCTTACATATGCAGTTGTGAACGTTCTTCTTCAAAGTGTGGTTGCACTTCCTGTTTCGGTTGCTTTAAATTCGAAACTGAAAGGGAGAAATTTTTACAGGGCGGTTTATTTTTGTCCGGCTGTACTGAGTACGTTGGTTGTAGGATATTTATGGAAATATTTATTGTCTACAAGTGATTACGGATTTCTGAATCAGATTATTACAGGGCTAGGATTTGAAAAGGTAAATTTTCTGGGAAATGGAAAGATTGCTCTTGGCGCTATTATCTTAATTGAAGTGTGGCAATGGTTTGGCTGGGCAATGGTTATTTATCTTGGAAATCTTCAGAGCATCAGCGAGGACTTATACGAAGCGGCATCTGTTGACGGCGCAAATGGATGGAATAAATTCTGGCATATTACAGTTCCGGGACTTGCTCCCGCTATAAAAATCAACCTTGTTACAGGTATGATTTCCGGTTTGAAAGTATTTGATATTGTGCTTTCTACTACAAACGGAGGACCGGCACATCAGACAGAGACAATTCTTACCATGATGTTTACAAAATTTTCAGATGGCAATTATGGATACGCGGCATCTTTTGGAATGGTATTTCTTGTGGTGAGTATGATTCTTGCAGGCATATTACTGAGCATTTTTCATAAATGGGAGAAAGGACTGGGACAATGAGGAAAAAGAAAATATACCATGCAGTGATTCTTCATCTTATTCTGGGAATTCTTGCAGTAATTGTTCTGATTCCCATATATTATTTGATTGTTACAACATTTAAATCAGGAACAGAGGCAGCTCTGCACCCCATGTCCCTTCCGGAATCGTGGAGTTTTGACGGATATATCCAGGCGTTTCAGGATATGCAGTATCCAAGAGCTTTCGGAAATACTCTGTTTATCACAGCAGTTTCTGTAACAGGGATTCTCTTAAGCGCCTCTATGTGCGGCTATGTTTTAAATAGAAAAGAGAGGTATAAATCAGCAAAACTTGTATTTCTCATTATTTTATCAGGAATTATGTTTCCGTATCAGATGTCCATACTTGGACTTTATAAGCTGATTCGCGGGCTGAATCTTATGAATACGCTGTGGTCCGTTATTTTTGTAGATATTGCAGTGAATCTTCCCTTTGCTACATTTTTATTTAAGAGCTTTGTTTCCACAATTCCGGTGGAACTGGAAGAAGCTGCAAAAATTGATGGTTCCGGAGTGTTTCGAACATTTTGGACAATCACCTTTCCGCTGTTAAAGCCTACGCTGGCTACAGTGGCAATCTTAAATACCTTAACAATATGGAATGATTTTATGGGACCGCTTTATTTCCTGCAGTCAAGAGAAAAGGACGTAATTTTGCAGGAAGTGTACCGTAATATCGGTCAGTTTTCAACAGACTGGACAAGCCTGTTCCCAATGATGGTGCTGGGCGTTCTTCCGCTGCTTGTTTTTTATCTTGTAATGCAGAAATTTATTATTGGCGGCGTTATGAGCGGCTCTGTAAAAGGTTGATGGAGGATAAAAAATGCAGAATTATTTTAATGTAGAATATACAGAAGAGGGCTGTTTAAAAGTCCTTGAAAATGCAGAAGATAAATTTCATATGAATTGGAGTCGGGGGGAAATTTTATGGGGAAGTACGAAAGCACCGGAAGGTATTTCTGTAAAAAGAGCTCATGCTTTTACAGAAAAAGGTACGTTAAAAGAGAGTTTTTTCTTCCGGAACACTTCAAAATTTCCGATATATTTTAAGGAAGCAGATATTGGAATTTTTCTTTCGCTTCCTGACAGTTACAGAAGTGCAGAGGAATGTATGAAAAATCATTGCCATACGCACTTATGGTGCGGGAAAGAAGCATCGTGGGTAATGGCACTCAGAATGAGTGGGGAAGCGCCTCATCTGGGACTTGTCCTAAGAAATGGAAGTTTAAAATCCTACAGTATTGTAAGAGATGAATCAAAATTAAGTAACGACAGAGGCAGCTTTCTTCTTCATCCGGAGACAGAAGTACTTTTGCCAGGTGAAAAACTGGAAATTACATGGGAGCTGTTCTGGTTTTCCAATCGGGAAGACTTTTTCTGTAAATTACTGGAATATAGAGACTTTCCGTTGATTGATGCAAAGAGATGTACGTATTTCACAGGCGAGGAGGCAGAGTTTACAATCTGGAAAAAAGAAAAACCGGAAGAGGTTTGGCTGAGCTGTGAGAAAAGTCGTATATTCTGGGATATGGAAAATCACGGCGGATTATACAAAATTCAAGTGCGGATTCCTGTAAATACTCCGGGAGAATATCATATTGAAATAATGGTTGATGGCATATGTACTGAAGCTGTACTTATGGGACAGATAAGTCTTGAAGAATTGACAGAAAAGAGATGTCGTTTCATTGCAGAAAAACAACAGGAAACAGAAGGACATTTAAACGGTGCATATTTAATTTACGATAACGAAACAGAAAAGCGTTATTACGCACATATGCCAGATGACCACAATGGAGGAAGAGAACGTCTCGGAATGGGAGCTTTAATTGCCTTATGGCTGCAAAGTCACAAAGACGAGGCTCTGGAAAAAAGCCTTGCAGAGTATATCGTATACGTATACAGGGAACTTTTTGATAAAGATACAGGAGACGTATACAATGATATTTGCAAAAATAATGACTGGGATAGATTGTATAACTATCCCTGGATGGCAGTATTTTTTATGGAAATATATAATTGGAAGAAAGAGTTTTCCTATCTTCTGGACGGATACCGGGTTATGCTTCGGTATTACGAAAAAGGAGGAACTGATTTTTATGCAATAGGAATCCCGGCAATAGAGATGATTTCTCTTCTGGAAAAAGAAAACTGCAAAGAGGAAGCGGAAGAGCTGAAAAGCTGGGCTTTATGTCATGGAGAAAAAGTAAAAAATACAGGACTTCATTATCCAAAATCAGAAGTTAATTATGAGCAGAGCATAGTAGCTCCGGCTGTGAGCATTCTTCTTCAGGCATATGAATTGAGTAAAGATGAGGGATTTCTTGAAACTGCGAAAGAGCAGATGGAGGTACTTCGATTGTTTCATGGAACACAGCCGGATTATCATTTGTTTGAAAATGCAATCCGTCATTGGGACGGTTATTGGTTTGGAAAACGAAGAAAATTGGGAGACACCTTCCCACATTACTGGAGTGTAATGTCTGGCGTAGCATATGAAATGATGGGAAGATTAACCAATAAAGAGAAATATATGGAGTTGGCATCTGAATCTTTCAGAGGAAGCCTTTGTCTGTTTTTCCAAGATGGGAGAGCTTCCTGTGCAATGGTATACCCGCAGAGTATAAATGGGGAACATGGATTTTATTATGACCCGTGGGCAAATGACCAGGACTGGGCATTGTATTACGGCTGGAAATTCCGGGAAATCGTATGGAGAAAAGAGGGAAGAAATGAGGAAAAAAGGTGATTTTACCCTTCCGGGAGAAGCAGGGTATGAGGAACTTACATTAAAACTCGCAGAAAAATGGGGAGCGGATGTAATCCGGGACAGCGATGGAACTGTGCTGTCAAAAGAGATTCTGAATGCGGGATATGAAATTTATTCTACAATATGTCTGATCCGCGGACATAACGAATGGGCAAAAGAACATATGGAAACCATACAGCAGACATTTCTTATGACAAATCCTGTGATGGCGGAGAAAAATTACATCTCCATATATCTTATGAAAGATTTTTTTGAGGATCAGTTTAAAATAAATGATACCCCGGAATCATTAAAATACTGGCAGGTATTTGACAGAACGACGAACAGAGAAATTTCGGAGAGTATGTGGGAATATAAACAAGAGACGCAGGAAGTTGTGATTAAAGGCTGCGTTCCCTGGCATCAGTATACAGTCAATTTTCTGGCTTATCGAATCTGGGAAGAAATATCTATGTACAATCATGTTACGAATAACTGGGATAAAGAGCATCTGATTCCTGTAGATCCCAGATACCCGGAAGTACAGAAGTATTTGAAAAACTGGCTGAAGGACTGGTGTGAATCGCACCCGGATACAGATGTAGTACGGTTTACATCTATGTTTTACAATTTTGTTTGGATATGGGGGAGCAGCGAAAAAAACAGAAACAGATTTACAGACTGGGGTTCCTATGATTTTACAGTGAGTCTCAGAGCCTTACAGGAGTTTGAGAAAATTTATGGATTTTCCATGAAATCAGAAGACTTTGTCAATCAGGGAAAATTTCACGTAACCCATATGCCGCCAGATGAGAAGAAAAGGATATGGATGAGTTTTATTCAGTCGTTTGTGTTGGATTTTGGAAGAGAATTGATTGATATTGTGCATCAGTACGGAAAGAAGGCATATGTATTTTATGATGACAGTTGGGTGGGAATTGAGCCTTATAATGGAAGATTCCGTGAATTTGGATTTGACGGTATCATAAAATGCGTATTTTCCGGGTATGAGGTGCGAATGTGTGCAGGAGTTCCTGCGGATACTCACGAAATCAGGCTTCACCCCTATCTTTTTCCGGTAGGTCTTGGAGGAAAGCCGACATTTACAGAGGGTGGAAATCCGGAAAAAGATGTAATGGAGTATTGGGTTTCTGTAAGACGGGCACTGATGCGACAGAGCGTGGAAAGAATAGGGCTTGGTGGTTATCTCCATCTTACAGAGGATTTTCCGGAGTTTCAGGACGCAGTAGAGAAAATAGCTGACGATTTCAGAGAAATCAGGCAGCTTCACAAGGAAGGGAAGCCGTATACAATTCCAGGAAAAGTTGCAGTTTTACATAGTTGGGGCAGTATGCGCCCGTGGACTCTGTCGGGACATTTTCATGAAACGTATATGCACGATTTAATCCACGTAAACGAAGCGCTTTCCGGCTTGCCGTTAGAAGTTGAATTTTTGAATTTTGAAGAAATCTTAAAATGTGATTTGCAGGAATATAAAGTCATCATCAATGCCGGAAGAGAAGGCGACGCATGGAGCGGGGGAAAAAACTGGAATGATGAAGTGACAGAGTTGCTGACAAAATGGACGGCGGAAGGAGGTATCTTTATAGGAATTAATGAGCCTTCGGCGGTTTCTGGTTATCATCAGCATTTTCGTATGGCGCACGTTCTTGGAGTGGATTATGATACGGGAGCTTATGTATGTCACGGAAGGGAGCGAATAGGGGGACATCTGTTTCTTATAGACGAAAACGCAGAGGTTCAGAAGAAGGACAGAAAAAATGTATGTGTGATACACGATTTTGGGAAAGGAAAAGGTATTTATCTATCTTCTTATGAATATTCTCTTCAAAATGCAAAATTTCTGTTTCGGCTGATCTGTTCGGGCTGCGGACAACCGGAAGTTATAAATGGAAACTATAATACTGAATGTGCATATTTTCCGGAAGCAAGAAAGGTAATTATTGTAAATAATACGGAAGAGAAGCAGAAGGCGGAGGTGCTTGTTTTTGGGAAAAAAGTAACAGCAGAGCTTCTACCCTATGAACAGATAATTAAAAATGTAGAATGACAAAAAACCACACAGACTGATTTCCAGGCAGTCTGCGTGGTTTTTTCACACCAGTTTATTTTTTGTGCTTCTCTTTTTTATCCCCGTCTTCGCCAAGACCGTCTATCAACTGTTCAATCAGCATTTTCTTTACATACACATCAAAGCTTAAAAGGCAGATAAAGGAAAATTTTTTCAGAAATTCCTTATCTTCGGAATCTGCGTCCTCAAAAGTTTCCTGGGCTACATTGTAACGTTTCATAAGATCTTTTTTCAGATATTCAATCTGGCTTTTTTCCATGCTGAATACTTCGTTGTAGATATAGGTTAAGTCCTTATCTGTGTCGGATTTGAAGTATTTTTCTGTAATAGGAGACAGAAGCGCCTGAATATCATTGATGGACAGGATGTTTTTAAAATAATAAATAAAAATCAGCATCAGCAGATGTTCTTTGGAATATCGCTTTTTCTCAGGAGAGGGAAGAAGCTTATTCTTGGCATAATTATTAATCATGGTTTTTGTAAGGATTTTATCATCCGGATACCGTTTTGTGGAGGCAAGCTGTTCTTCCATAAAAGTTGTTACCTGGTCCATATAAAGGTCAATATTTGGCAGGTCTTCCGGTTTAATATAGTCTATCCGCGAGATACTTTCCAGAATGCTGTTCATCATATTTTTTGTGTCAATCGTCATGTAAATCACCTCTAGCCTTTATTATATAGTTTTGAATACTACTTGTAAATCTTTTTTTACAGAATCTTTTTCTTTTTCCAGTTGCCTGTGCGATACCAGAGGAAAGAAATCAGGTAATTTACAAACCATCCAAGAGGTATGGCGTACCAGATAACCTGGATTCCCAGAACAGGGGATAAAAATCTGGCGACAGATACACGGATGGCAAGATTAATAAGATTTGCCAGCATATATACTTTCACATCCCCAGAACCCCGGAGAATGCCGTCTGTAATAGCCTTAAATCCCAAAAAGGAGAAGAAAATTCCAACGAATCGGAAATATGCTGTTCCTGTTTCAAAGGCAACGGGAGACTGTATCGGGTCTACAAAAGCCGAGACAATGGGACGGTACAGAAGCTGGGAGGCAAGCGCAAGGAAAATTCCGAAAGCAATAATAATCCGGTAAGCAGCCTTATATCCTTCTTTTACACGTTCTGTTTTTCCGGCGCCAAGATTTTGTGCAGTAAAAGGCGACATGGCATTTCCCGTTGCAATCATGGGAACGATTCCCAAAGACTCCAGGCGGCTTCCGGCAGAATAGCCGGCAAGGGCGGAAGAGCCGAAATAGTTGACGGAGGACTGGGTAAGCAGCATTCCGATACTTACAATGGATTGTTGTACAATGGAAGGAATCGCAATTTTTGTTCCGGCTATTAACATTCCTCTGTCAAAAACAGAGTATTTTTCATCATTTTCATATGTTTTCAGCAGACGAAGGAAGATTATAAGGGAAAGTACTGCAGAAATTCCCTGTGCAATTACTGTGGCAATGGCAGCGCCTGCAACTCCCATATGAAAACCTCCCACCATCAGTAAATCCATTACAATATTCAGGATGGAAGAGAAAATTAAAAGTACAAGAGGAATATTTGATTTTCCAAGGGCATTAAAATCAGCAGATAAAATGTTGTACATGAACATAAAAGGAAGCCCTATAAAATAAATCTGTAAATACAAAAGCGCATCTTCCATAATATTTTCCGGCGTTTTTAAAGCGCGTAAAATTGCAGGATTATATAAAAGCCCAAGAGCAGTAAGTATAACGCTGACTATTCCAAAGGCAATGAGAAAGGTGTAGGCGGAGGTACGCATTTTGCCGTATCTGCCTGCTCCAAGATACTGGCTTGTAAGTACGGAAGCGCCTATTCCTCCTCCAATGGCAATCATAATAAAAACGGTTGTGAAAGAGTAGGATGCACCTACTGCAGCAAGGGCGTTTTCTCCGGCAAACTGTCCTACAATAATAGAGTCTGCCATATTATAAAACTGCTGGAAAAGATTTCCGATGATCATGGGAAGGGCAAAGAAAAACAAAGTTCTTCCTGGTTTTCCCTGTGTTAAATTTTGTTGTTTCTGCAAAAGTATCACCTCAAATATATGTAGTTTTTATTTACGGAAGAAGAAGTCCGCATACAAGTACAAAATGATGGGGAAGATGGCCTTCCTCCATCCATTCCAGATGAAGCCCCATAAGCTTTTCTATGGTAAGTCCCACGTTTCCTCCAAGAGATTCAATAGAATAACGCATTTTATCCGGGAAAAGGCAGGGCTCTCCTTTTTCACGGGAACAGACCGTACATTTTGTGCAGCTTCCAGCGGAAAGGCTGATGCTTCCGGGGTATTTTTTTTCTTCCTCAAAAAGCTCCAGGGTAAGTTTTTCTTTTTCTTTCATAAGAACTTCATCAAGGATACTGTTTAATTCTTCCTGCGTATAAGTTTGATTCACAGATTCTTTTGAAAAAATAATTTTTGAAGCAAGAAGATTGAGTGTCTTATATTTTTTCCAGAAATCAAGTACACAAAAATCATAGGAGGGGCAGGACCATCGCTTGTCATAATTGGGACAGGCTTTACAGGCTTCCAGAAATGTTTCCACATCTACAAATCCTTCTATGTACTCTGAAACGGAGATGGTGGCAGTATGGCGGGTGAGGTTATAGTTTATATCTGACATAGTTTGTTCCTTTCCTGTTGTGATAAAATGACAATTCTGCCATTAATTATTTATAGAGTGTTCTGTGAACAGTTGAATTATAACAGATTTCAGGGAAAAAACAAGAAAAGCCTTTTTGACTTTCACCTTCCCTTTCGCTATACTATAGACAAAAGTACTGTTTTTCGGGAGGCGATTATGGAATTTCAACATGAGCTTATTATCCCAAACGAAGGGCTGCCCTTTAAGCTTTTTCTGTTTGAGGGTGGAAGCGGGAATTATGTAAGAGAAAAGCACTGGCATACTTCAGTGGAGATTTTTGCGGTCATGGAGGGGAAATTGAGCTTTTTCCTGAATGGGGAGGAATATCTTTTAAAAGCAGGAGAACTGATTATCATTAATTCCAATGAGATTCATTCAATCCACGCACCTGAAAAGAATCAGACTGTTGTTCTGCAGATTCCGCTGAAGCAGTTTGAGGATTATTTTACAGCGGAGCGCTTTATCCGATTTGCAAGTACAGGACACCCAAAAAACAGGGAACTGGCAGGGCGTATCCGGGAACTTTATGAAGTCAATAAGCGGCAGGAGACTGGGTGCCCGTTTAAAATAAAGGCAGTCTATAATGAAATTATGTATCTTCTTGTAAGTGCCTACCGCATTACCGAGGTCGGGGAGCGGGAGGTGCTCTGCAGCAGAAGACTTGCCGCTTTATCAAAAATTACCACATATATGAGAGAACATTACAGGGAGGATATAAAGCTTACAGAGCTTGCGGAAATGTTCGGATATTCCGATGCGTATCTTTCCAGAATGTTCCGTAAATATGCGAAAGTAAATTTTAAGACGTATCTTCAGGACATTCGTATGGCATATGCGTACAGGGAACTTATGAATACGGACCATACCATAAGCGCCATTGCTCTTGAGAATGGTTTTTGCAGCAGCAGAGGCTTTGCAAGGGAGTTTAGGAAACGATACGGAATCCTCCCCAGTGAGCTTCTAAAAGAACAGGGAAAAAAGTAAAAGGTCAAAAAATAGCACTATAAGAGACAAGAAAAGCGGCGAAAAGTATATCGGATTTCGATATACTTTTTTTAGCTTAAGAAAGTACTTAAGGAGGAGAAACGTGGAAATTAAAAATGTATTGGACGAAAGCTTCCGTAAATACGGAAAAGTTCTGGAAGGGTATGATTTTTCCGCTCTGTTAAGGGCAATGCGCCACACGCCTGTTCCGGAAGATGTTGTATATGTTCCTTCCTGTGAGGAAATGGAATCTCTGGAGGTGGCAAAAGAACTGCAGAACAAAGGATTTGGCGGTCTGCCCATTCAGATTGGATACTGCAACGGACATAATAAAAAATTAAATGCAGTGGAGTATCACAGAAATTCAGAAATCAATGTGGCAGTAACAGACCTTGTTCTTCTTTTGGGATGCCAGCAGGATATTGAGGAAGATTTTACATATGACACTTCTAAAATAGAAGCGTTTCTTGTGCCGGCAGGAACGGGGATTGAGGTTTATGGAACGACGCTTCACTATGCACCGTGTAATACGGAAGACAGCGGCTTTCAATGTGTTGTCGTTCTTCCGGAAGGGACAAATACAGAGCTTACTTTCCCTGTAAAAGAAGCAGGAGAAGAAAAGCTTATGACTGCAAAAAATAAATGGCTCATCGGTCATGAGGAAGCCGCCATAGAAGGCGCTTTTAACGGACTGAAGGGTGAAAATATTACGTTATTATAATCATAAAGGAGAAATGAATCATGAACAATATGCCAAAAGTAAAAATCGGAATTGTAGCAGTAAGCCGTGACTGTTTCCCGGAAAGTCTTTCCGTAAATAGAAGAAAAGCGCTTGTTGAGGCTTACACAAAGAAATATGACGCAGAGGAAATTTATGAATGTCCAATCTGTATCGTAGAAAGCGAAATTCATATGGTACAGGCTCTTGAGGACATCAAAAAAGCAGGCTGTAACGCGCTTGCCGTTTATCTTGGAAACTTCGGACCGGAAATTTCTGAGACACTTCTCGCAAAACATTTTGACGGACCGAAAATGTTCCTTGCAGCAGCAGAGGAATCCGGAGACAACCTCGTACAGGGACGCGGCGACGCATACTGCGGTATGTTAAATGCAAGCTACAACTTAAAGCTTCGCGGCGTAAAAGCATATATTCCGGAATATCCTGTTGGTGACGCAGAGGAATGTGCAGATATGATTCACGAGTTTGTTCCGATTGCAAAGGCAATCGAGGGATTAAACAACTTAAAGATTATAAGCTTTGGACCGCGTCCGTTAAACTTCCTTGCATGTAACGCTCCGATTCAGCAGCTTTATAACATCGGCGTGGAAATCGAGGAAAATTCCGAGCTTGACCTTTTTGAAGCATTTAACAAACATGTGGGAGATGAGAGAATCCCTGCAATCGTAAAAGAAATGGAAGAAGAGCTTGGAGCTGGAAACAAAAAACCGGAAATCCTTTCCAAACTTGCTCAGTATGAGCTTACTTTAAAAGACTGGGTAGAGGAGCACAGAGGATACCGCAAATATGTGGCTATTGCCGGAAAATGCTGGCCTGCATTCCAGACACAGTTCGGTTTTGTTCCATGCTATGTAAACAGCCGTCTTGCGGCACAGGGAATCCCTGTATCCTGCGAAGTTGATATTTACGGCGCATTAAGCGAGTTTATCGGAACAGTAGTAAGCAACGATACCGTTACTCTTCTTGATATTAACAACTCTGTACCGAAGGATATGTACGAGAGCGATATTAAAGATAAATTCAATTACACACAGAAAGATACTTTCATGGGCTTCCACTGCGGAAATACAGCATCAGGAAAGCTTTCCTTCTGCGAGATGAAATACCAGATGATTATGGCAAGAACACTTCCGGAAGAGGTGACACAGGGAACTCTGGAGGGAGATATTGTTCCGGGAGATATTACTTTCTACCGTCTGCAGAGCACAGCAGATAATAAGCTTCGCGCTTATATTGCACAGGGCGAGGTGCTTCCTGTTGCAACTCGTTCCTTTGGTTCTATTGGAATTTTTGCAATTCCGGAGATGGGACGTTTCTACCGCCATGTTCTGATTGAGAAAAATTATCCGCACCACGGCGCAGTTGCATTCGGTCATTTTGGAAAACAGTTGTTTGAAGTATTTAAGTACATCGGAGTTCCGGTAGAGGAAATCGGATATAATCAGCCGGCAGGCGTTCGTTATCCTACAGAGAACCCGTGGGGATAAGATGAGGTGAATGTATGTACTATATAGGTATTGATTTGGGGACTTCTGCAGTAAAACTTCTTCTCATGGAGGAGACAGGAAAAATCTGTAATATTGTTTCAAAAGAGTATCCGCTCTTTTTTCCGCATCCGGGCTGGTCAGAACAGAATCCGGAAGATTGGTTTACACAGAGCATGGAGGGAATGAAAGAGCTTACAAAGGATATTGATAAAGAAAAAATTGCGGGGATTGGTTTCGGAGGACAGATGCACGGTCTTGTAACTCTGGATGAAAAGGACGAAGTCATTCGTCCTGCCATCCTCTGGAATGACGGACGTACAGGAGAAGAGACGGAATATCTGAACCAGGTGATCGGAAAAGATAAGCTTTCTGCATACACTGCGAATATCGCTTTTGCCGGTTTTACAGCGCCGAAAATCCTGTGGATGGAAAAAAATGAGCCGGAAAAATTTGCCCGGATTCAGAAAATTATGCTTCCGAAGGATTATCTTGCATATCGTCTTTCAGGTTCTTTCTGCACAGATGTTTCTGATGCTTCCGGTATGCTTCTCCTTGATGTGAAAAACCGCTGCTGGTCAAAGGAAATGCTGGAAATCTGCCATGTGAGAGAAGAACAGCTTCCAAAGCTTTATGAGAGCTGGCAGGTTGTGGGAACATTAAAGCCGGAAATCGCAAAAGAGCTTGGTTTCTCTGCTGATGTGAAGGTAGTTGCAGGCGCAGGAGATAATGCTGCCGCTGCTGTCGGAACAGGAACGGTTGGAGAAGGACAGTGTAATATTTCCCTTGGGACATCGGGAACGATCTTTATTTCCAGTAAAGAATTTGGCGTAGATGAAAATAACGCGCTTCATTCTTTTGACCATGCGGACGGAAGCTATCATCTTATGGGCTGTATGTTAAGCGCTGCTTCCTGTAATAAATGGTGGGCAGAAGAAATTCTGGGCACAAAGGATTTTGCAAAAGAGCAGGAAAGAATTACAAAGCTTGGCGAAAATCACGTATTTTTCCTGCCGTATCTTATGGGAGAGCGCTCTCCTCATAATAATCCTGACGCAAGAGGCGTATTCTTCGGAATGTCTATGGATACAACAAGGGCAGATATGACCCAGGCAGTTTTGGAAGGCGTTGCTTTTGGGCTTCGTGATTCCCTTGAGGTGGCAAGAAGCCTTGGAATTAAAATCGAGCGTACAAAAATCTGCGGCGGAGGCGCAAAAAGCCCTCTCTGGAAAAAAATCATTGCCAATGTAATGAATTTAAAAGTAGACGTTTTGGAAAACGAAGAAGGGCCATCTATGGGAGGAGCTATGCTGGCAGCAGTAGGCTGCGGTGCTTATCCTGACGTGGAAACCATCGGAAAGAAGTTTGCAAAAGTGGTGGATACGGTAGAACCGGAACAGGAGCTTGTTGCAAAATATGAAGAAAAATATCAGAAATTCCGGAAACTGTATCCCGGAATGAAAGAATTGTTTTAAAACAGAATGAGAGATAGAAAATCCCCTGTCATGGCAGTTTGTAAAAGCTGCCGGGCAGGGGATTTTTTATGCTGTAGGAAATTCGCAAGCGAGAGTCTTTGTTCTGTGCAGCATGTGGAAGCGAATGCTCATTTTTTTCGTGTTGCCACGTCCTGAAAGCGGAAATAATCGGGGCGGTGGCGCGACTGGGTGTATTCAAACTGAATCCCGTCTGCATTATATGTCTGGCTTGTGATGACAGCCATGCAGTTATAATCTTTTAATTCAAGATACCTTTCGTCTACCTGGGTCGTATGTTCCACAGTGAGGGTGCGCTTGCTTGTAGAAATATTAAGTCCTAAAACACCTTCCAGATAGTCGTAAACAGAGCGCTCTGCGATTTCCGCCGTAAGACCGGGAGCAAGTTCCTTTAAAAAATAATTATGGTCTAAAATCAGGGGTTTTCCATCTAAAAACCGAAGTCTCTGGAGATAATAAAGAGAACTTCCTTCCAAAAAGCCGGTGCGCGTGGAAATTTTAGAATCTGCTGTGATTTCTGTAAACTGTAATACCCTTGTGGAAGGAATCTGACGGTTTCTGGCGGCAGATTCGCGGAAAGATTCGATTCCGCCTACAGTGAAAGCAGTCTGGGGGGAGGGCTTAAAAATATTTCTTGTTCCTTTTCCGTGGATTGGCTGAATGTAGCCATTTGCTGTCAGTTCAGAAAGCGCCCGCCTTACTGTGTTGCGAGAGCACTGATATGTTTCGGCAAGCATATTTTCAGACGGCATAATTTCCTGGTATGCGTATACTTCTGTTTCTATCTTTTCTTTTAAATCATTATAAATGCAGTTATATTTTGCTTTTGGCATAATCTACCTCTTGTTTAAACATCTTTTGATTATTATAAAATGAAAAAGCCAAAAAATCAAGGATAACATATGAGATTTTAAGTATTGACATGTTTAAACAAGTATGATAATGTAAAGTTGTTCAAACAAGTTGGGGACGGAAATACAAAATGAAAGAGAGGAAGGAAATCATGGGTAAGTATGAAAATGATGTAAAACGTCTTCTTGCGCTACTCGGCGGCAAAGAAAACATTCAGGCAGTTTCTCATTGTGTAACAAGAATGCGGTTTGTTCTTGTGAATCCTGAAAAAGCAGACGAGGAAGCAATTCAGGAACTGAAAAGTGTAAAAGGAACATTTACACAGGCAGGGCAGTATCAGGTAATCATAGGAAACGATGTGTCTGTTTTTTATAACGAATTTACAGAATACGCCGGAATTGAAGGCGTAAGCAAAGAAAGCGTAAAAGAAGCAGCAAAGTCAAACCAGAACGTGCTTCAGAAAATCATGGGAGTTCTGGGAGAAATTTTTGCCCCTCTGATTCCCGCTCTCATCTGTGGCGGCCTGATTCTGGGATTTCGAAATATTATTGGAGAAATCAATTTTTTTAACAATGGAACACAGAGCCTTTCTGATATTTCTGCCTTCTGGGCGGGAGCTTACAATTTCCTGTGGCTCATTGGGGAAGCAGTATTCCATCTGCTGCCAGTAGGAATCGTGTGGTCCATCACAAAGAAAATGGGTACAACGCAGATTCTTGGCATTATTCTGGGACTTACACTTGTATCTCCTCAGCTTTTAAACGGATTCAGCGTATCTTCTACTCCGGCATCAGAGATTCCTGTGTGGAATTTTGGATTTACAACAGTGCAGATGATTGGGTATCAGGGACAGGTCATCGCAGCCATGATGGCAGGCTTTGTTCTTGTGTACCTTGAGAAGTTTCTGAAAAAACATTGTCCGGAAGTTATCAGTATGATTGTTGTTCCATTTTGCGCTCTTGTTCCCTCTGTGATTATTGCTCACACAATCGTGGGACCAATCGGCTGGAAAATAGGAGATGTAATAGGAAACGCAGTTTATGCAGGACTTACGTCAAACTTCCGCCTGGTTTTTGCGGCAGTATTCGGATTTTTCTATGCACCTCTTGTAATGACGGGACTTCATCATATGACGAACGCCATAGATTCCCAGATGCTTGCAACTCCGGCGAAATCAACGATTCTCTGGCCGATGATTGCTCTGTCAAACATAGCTCAGGGCTCAAGTGTACTTGCAATGTCTGTTCTGCAGAGAAAAAATGAAAGGGCACAGCAGGTTAATGTACCAGCGTGTATTTCCTGTTATCTCGGCGTGACAGAGCCGGCGCTTTTTGGTGTAAATTTAAAATACGGTTTTCCCCTTGTCTGCGGTATGATAGGTTCTTCCTGTGCTGCCATGATTTCCATTGGATTTGGAATCGAGGCTCTGAGTATCGGAGTTGGAGGTCTTCCCGGTATTTTATCTGTTAAGCCGGAATATTATCTGTTATTCCTTCTTGCCATGCTTGTTGCTGCGGCAGTTCCCTTTGTATTGACTCTGATCGTGGGGAAAATACGGCTTTCTAAAGAAGAGCTCTGTGGAAAAAACAGGATAGAGAAAGAAGCAATGGAAAATAAATCAGGTAAGACAGAAGAAAGCGAAGTAAAAGAAAATGGAACAGAACAAAAAGAATTAAAATCAATTTTGGACGGAACAGTGCTCCCTCTTGAGGAAGTTCCAGATGAAGTCTTTTCTCAGCGAATCATGGGCGATGGCATCGCGATAGAGCCTTCCGGTTCTGTTGTTTACGCTCCGGCAGACGGAGAAATTACAGTAGTTATGGAAGAAACGGGACATGCCTGCGGAATGAAGCTGAAAAACGGGCTTGAGCTTCTGATTCACGTAGGAGTGGACACAGTTTCTATGGGCGGCGACGGATTTGAGCTTCTTGTAAAAGAAGGAGATATAGTAAAAAGCGGAACACCTCTTATAAAATTCGATAAAGAGAAGATAAAAGCGGCAGGTCACCCATGCACCACCATGATGATTGTCACAGAAGAGGGAAAGACAGAGAAAATTTCCATGTATACAGGTATGGAGGCAGAAGCAGGAAAAACAACAGTAGTTTCCTGGGCTTAATAAAAGATAACAGAAAGGCGGCAGGAATATGAATAAGGATTTCAGAAAAAGTACAGTATATCAGATTTATCCAAAATCTTTTTGCGACACAAATGGAGATGGTA
>ERZ1108166.758-NODE-758-length-17742-cov-26.608356_pt1 | contig 17742 bp, 13 predicted proteins | sample MGYA00403702_ERZ1108166 | MGnify/ENA primary metagenome ERZ1108166 (study PRJEB35170, sample SAMEA104062401) | human gut metagenome | biome: human gut; feature: human-associated habitat; material: faeces | place: Denmark | collected 2012-05-01 ...
ATAGTAGTCCATCAAATCTGTATAGCGCTTGCGCTCCTCCTCAGTCTGAACCATTTGACTCTCCTTAGCATTTTCCAAGGCCTGAGCTAGATAAAACTCTAAAGGACTTGATGGTGTCATTTTCTCATAGAGATAGGCTAAGTTATAAGACTGATAAGAGCTAACCAAGTCCCAAATAACTATGATGATAGCCACAAATGTCAGTATGGTCAAGGCATAATGAAGAATATCTGCTGCCTCTTCAAATAAAAAAGCAAACAAAACCAAGATGATTCCATTAAAAATAAGCAAAAGATAGAAAGGTAGACGAGACCTAATCTGATATGTGATAAATTGACGCTTATCCATCATGACGCAACCCGTAACCGACACCTTTCTTGGTTTCAATAAAGTCCTTCAAACCAACTGCCTCTAACTTCTTACGTAAACGTGCCACATTTACAGAGAGAGTGTTATCATCAATAAAGAAGTCACTATTCCAAAGCTCCTTCATGAGGTCTTCACGACTAACGATATTACCAGAACGCTCAAAGAGAACTTGTAAAATCTGAAATTCATTCTTAGTCAAAGAAACGACTTCTCCCTGATAAACCAGATCCATGGCCTTAAGGTTCAGAATCACACCCATATATTCCAAAAGACTCTGATCCTTTCCAAACTCATAAGATCGGCGCAAAAGCCCTTGAATTTTTGCCAAGAGAACATTTTGGTCAAAGGGTTTAGTCACAAAGTCGTCCCCACCCATATTGATTGCCATAACGATATCCATGGCCTGATCTCTGGAAGACAAGAACATAATAGGCACCTTGGAGACCTTCCGAATTTCCTGACACCAGTGATAACCGTTGAATAGAGGTAAACCAATATCCATAAGAACCAAGTGGGGTTCTTCTTTTACAAAAAGAGATAATACTTCCATGAAATCTTCAACAAGAACAACTTCGTACTCCCACTGTTCTAGTATTTTCTTGACTTGTTGACGGATAACCTCGTCGTCCTCAACTAATAAAATCTTATGCATAACTCAACCTCTTTCATTTCTCACTATTATAACAAAAATGACCTAAGAATCGCCCTTTCTCAGCAAATCTTACAATAATGTTAGATTGAATTTTCCAACTTTTTAAAGAGTGCATTTTTATGGAAAAATTATTTTAGTCTTCAAAGAAAATATAGTATTATAATAGTGTTGATGTTGGTTTATCATCAACCTTCGAAAGCTTCATCAAACAATGAGAACATTACTTATTTATGTCACGAATGGGCGTGACGTTTCTACAAGGTGCCGTAACACCTAACAATAAGTAAGCTAATTTAGTCATAGAAAGATTTCACTGTCTTTTTGTGATTTTAAAGGCTTGCTTTGCAGGCCTTTTTTATATTATTCGATTGTTTTGGTTTTTGTCAGAGTCTCAATAGATTCTGAAATAAATCAAAGCACAGCATTGTTATTCAATTTATAGGAGGTAATATGAAATTACTGGAAGACCGCATTCTCAATGATGGGAATGTTCTTGGGGAAAATATCCTCAAAGTTGACTCTTTTTAACTCACCAAGTTGACTTTGAGCTCATGCGTGAAATTGGAAAGGTATTTGCTGAAAAGTTCAAGGATACTGGCATCACCAAGGTGGTGACTATCGAAGCATCTGGTATTGCACCAGCCCTCTATGCAACTGAAGCCTTAGATGTCCCTATGATTTTTGCTAAGAAGGCTAAAAATATCACCATGAATGAGGGTATCCTCACTGCTGAGGTTTACTCTTTCACTAAACAGGTGACTAGTACTGTCTCTATCGCAAGCAAGTTTCTCACTCCTGAAGATAAGGTTCTCATCATTGATGATTTCCTAGCTAACGGCCAAGCTGCCAAAGGCTTGATTCAAATCATTGAAGAGGCTTCGGAATCGTTATCGAGAAATCCTTCCAAGATGGTCGTGCTCTTTTGGAAGAAGCCAGCTACCCAGTTGTTTCACTTGCTCGTTTGGAGCGTTTCGAAAATGGTCAGGTCGTATTTAAGGAGGCAGACATCTAATGCAAAATAAAGAGAAACACTCACAAGTGGCAATCTTAGGACTGCAACACTTACTCGCCATATACTCAGGCTCAATCTGGTTCCAATCATGATTGCTGGAGCTTTGGGCTACTCAGCTCATCAATTAACCTACTTGATTTCAACTGACATCTTCATGTGTGGTGTGGCAACTTTCCTCCAACTTCAACTCAATAAACACTTCGGTATTGGTCTTCCAGTTATGCTTGGAGTTGCCTTCCAATCAGTGGCTCCACTCATTATGATTGGTAAGAGTCATGGTAGCGGTGCCATGTTTGGTGCCCTTATCATTTCAGGGATTTATGTTATCTTTGTTTCTGGTGTCTTTTCAAAATTTGCCAACCTCTTCCCTTCCATCGTTACGGGATCGGTCATCACAACTATTGGTTTGACCCTTATCCCTGTCGCTATCGGAAATATGGGGAACAACGTTGACAAACCAACTGGTCAAAGCCTACCCGGCATGAATAACGTTGCTTTCTGGCAGCGCCAAAATAGTTCTTATCATCCTTTTGGTTAATATTTTTACCAAAGGATTTATCTAATCAATCTCAATCTTAATTGATTTGGTTATAGGTACTGTTATCGCAGCAAGCATGGGCTTAGTTGACTTCTCACCGGTAGCTGCGGCACCTGTTGTCCATGTGCCAACACCATTCTACTTCGGAATGCCTAAATTTGAGTTGTCATCAATCATCATGATGTGTATCATCGCTACTGTGTCAATGGTTGAATCAACCGGGGTTTACTTGGCGCTTTCTGACATTACCAAAGACCCAATTGATAGCACTCTCCTCCGTAACGGCTACCGAGCTGAGGGTATGGCTGTTCTCCTTGGTGGACTCTTCAATACCTTCTCATACACAGGTTTCTCTCAAAACGTTGGTCTTGTGAAGTTATCAGGCATTAAGAAACGCTTGCCAATCTACTACACAGCTGGCTTCCTTGTTCTTCTCGGACTCCTTCCTAAGTTTGGTGCCTTGGCTCAAATCATCCCAAGCCCAGTACTTGGTGGTGCTATGCTAGTCATGTTCGGTTTTGTTTCTATTCAAGGGATGCAAATCTTGGCACGTGTTGATTTTGCTAACAACGAACACAACTTCTTGATTGCTGCGGTATCAATCGCTGCAGGGGTTGGTCTTAACAATAGCAACCTCTTCAACAGTTTACCAACAGCTTTCCAAATGTTCTTTTCAAACGGTATCGTGGTCGCAAGCTTACTTGCCATCGTCCTCAATGCCATTTTGAACCATAATAAAAAAGAAAAATAACACAAGAACACCTGAGTCGCTTTACTTAGGTGTTTTATCATGCAATAAAACATATTGAATCCAAGTCATATCTATAGTACAATGAAAATATAATCGCAACCCCCAATTCTCAATTTTACAAAATCTTCATTTTATTTTCATTTTTAATCATAAACCTAATAATTGATTTTACACAATTAATCATGTACAATGTAGCTGTAATAAAGAACTTCCAGCACAAATTAGTTTTCTTTTATTAGCGTTTACCAATATGAATATTACATTATTGTAAGGAGATTGAGTATGAAACTATCAAAACATTTATTATCAAAAGCTGTAGCTATAGCTGCTATATGTGCTACTATGGGAACTACCACATTAGCTGCACCACAGGGCACATTTGATACTTCAGAAATTAATATTACTGGTCAAGCGTCTCGATCTGTAGCACCTAACTATGCGATTTTAACACTTGGTATTACAAGCCAAAATACCAATATCAATGCTGCAAAATCTAATAATGATCGTATTATGAGTAATTTAATTAGTCAATTAGCTAACTTAGGTGTTGCAAAAAAAGACATCTATACATCTAGCATTTCCATCAATCCAACGAGCGACTATCAAGACGGCAAACGCATCAATACAGGTTACAATGTATCAAATCATGTAACAGTTAAGATCAATAACCTTGATAACGTAGGAAAGGTTGTCGATGCCGCTGTTAGCGCTGGTGCTAACGACATCAACAACCTTTCATTCCAAAATGATGTGTCTCAACAATTATCTGATTCTTTAACTACAGAAGCGATTCAAAACGGTCGCCATAAAGCAGAAGTTATCGCAGCTGCCCTCGGTCGTACATTGGGACCAGTAAAAACTGTTTCCATTAGCACAACTGAAACTAGCACAATGGACTCTGGTTACTATCGTAACCCAGTAATGCTAAAAGCAGCTCTCGAAACTACTACGCCTGTAGAAAAAGGCTCTTTAATAGTTTCACAAGACGCTAACATCACTTATTATCTACAATAGAATTTTCCGGTACCACACCTTCGTGTACAGCTACAATGCCGCCTGTCAATTCATGATAGGTGGCATTTTCATATCCAAGAGATTTCCAGATTTCTAAAATCTCACTTTGATGCGGGTATCTACGTAAAGATTCTGGAAGCCATGCATAGGAAGAGTTATCTTTGCTCAATTTTCCTATAATAGGCAATATATATGAAAAATAGAAGTTATATAACTGTTTAAACCCAAACATACTTGGTTTTGCAAGTTCTAACACCACAACCTTCCCCCCTGGTTTTACCACGCGTTGCATTTCAGACAATACCTGCTTAATATCTGGAACATTTCGCATTGCAAAGCCACTCATTGCAGCATCAAATGTATTATCCTCATATGGTAAGGCCATGGCATCACCTTGTACTAAATTTACTTGATTAAGTAAACCAGCAGCCTCAATACGAACACGACCTTGATTTAGCATTTCACTATTAAAGTCTAATGCCTCTACCTTCAAAGTGGGCTCTTGACGTAATGCTTCCTTCGTAAATACACAAGTGCCACATGCCACATCAAGTACACATTGGTGAGGACCGATATTCATCGCTTTTACAGAGAATTTACGCCAAAAATAATCTTGTCCAAAGCTTAACACCGTATTCATTAAGTCATAGTTTTTTGCAATATTAGAAAAAACGCCTTGTACAAATTTCTCTTTATCTGCATACGTTTTAAATTCTTTAGTATTCATTATGGACCTTTCACAAATCAAGAACTATGTTCAAGAATTATATATGGCATAGTATACCACACTATAGGAACGCTAAAAAGAATCCTAATATATATACTCTATATAATGACTATGTAATATATACATACCTACTAAAAACACTGGTATTTAGTATTTTCCGCTACATAATATAAAACTAAACACACATATCTATTTTTTACCTATATTCATAATAAATATATACGACTATCGATTATAATATCTATTGCCACCATTTCATGTTCGTTGTATAATGACATATGTCCATGTTGAAAGGATACTTTATCATGGGATTTTATTTGTTTTTATATAAGTATTGGAGTGTACTATGAATCGATTTGTAAAATCAATCAATAGAGTCAGTCTAATCCAACAAATTATCATAGGTTTGATTATTGGTATTTTAACTGCTCTTTATGTGCCCGATGTGGCCAATGAACTTGCTTTATTAGGAGTCCTCTTCGTTGGAGCGCTAAAAGGTATCGCCCCTATCCTCGTATTTTTCTTAGTAATTGCTGCGATTAGTAAACATCGCTCTGGACAAAAAACAGGTATGGGCTCTGTTATAACCTTATATTTACTAGGTACATTCCTATCTGCGGCTTTAGCAGTAATCGTAAGTTTCTTTTTCCCTACTACATTACACCTAGCAGCAGGTGCAGCCGATGCCGCACCACCTCAAGGTATCGTAGAGGTTATGACAACATTACTAAAAAATGTAGTTGATAATCCTGTAAAAGCATTAATGACTGCTAACTACATCGGTATTTTAGGTTGGGCACTTATCATTGGTGGTGCTTTACGCCATGCACCGATGAATACGAAGGAAGTTATGGAGTCCATTGCACAAGCTATTACTACTGTAGTAGGTTGGATCATTCGATTCGCCCCTCTTGGTATTATGGGCCTTGTAGCAGAATCCATTGCTACTAACGGCATCGAAGCCTTGATTGGGTACTTTCAATTACTCGTATTATTACTTGGTTCTATGATCTTTGTAGCACTAGTAATCAATCCAATTTTATCCTTTATTTACCTTCGTCGTAATCCATACCCATTGGTATTCAAATGCTTACGAGAATCTGCAATCTATGCGTTCTTTACACGTAGTTCTGCTGCAAACATTCCCGTAAACCTTGATTTAGCCAAACGATTGAAACTTAATCCAGATATGTATTCCGTATCCATTCCATTAGGAGCTACAATCAATATGGGTGGTGCAGCAATTACAATCACAATCATGACATTAGCTGCGGCGCATACATTAGGTATCGTTGTAGATATTCCTACCGCAATCCTATTATCTGTTATTGCCACTATAGGTGCATGTGGGGCTTCCGGTGTTGCAGGTGGTTCCTTGTTACTCATTCCATTGGCTTGTTCCCTATTCGGTATATCCAATGATGTAGCAATGCAAGTTGTAGGCGTAGGCTTTATTATCGGGGTATTACAAGATTCCACGGAAACTGCACTTAACTCTAGCACAGATATCCTCTTCACTGCTACTGCTGATTATGCAAAACGCGGTTATCATCAAGATTGGAACTAAAATTTTTTTAGACGGTCCTTTGGGACCGTCTTTTTTTTGTAAACTAATTGTACATTCTTTTATAGGACTTTGTGAAAGTTACATATATCCGCGCCTCTTAATTTTCTGGAAATAATATTATGTATTTGGATAAACTAAATATAAACTTTCACCAATCACTAACAAACTATATTGATTTTCTTCAATGTAGTGGTATAATATAGTTAATGATAATAACTATTAGTAGATATATAGGAAGGAATCAACATGAAACAATACGATATTATTGTAGTTGGTACAGGCGGCGCAACCATCGTAGCTGATGCTGCGCTCAAAAAAGGCCTTAAAGTGGCAGTCATAGAAAAAGGTAAATTTGGTGGTACATGTCTAACTCGCGGTTGTATTCCTACAAAAGTTATGGTTACAGCAGCTAATGCAATTCAAGAAACAAAAGAATTCAAAAAAATTGGCGTTAACGTTGGACCTGCTACTATGGACTGGCATACTGTGTCCAAGCGTACTTGGCATAAAATTGACGAATCTGCAGGCATCTATGATTATTACAATGCCTATGACAACGTAGATGTGTATCGTGGTGCAGCAAGCTTTGTATCTGATAAAGTGATGAACATCCATCTTAACGATGGGTCTGGCATTGTAGAAATTACAGCGCCTACAATTATCCTTGGTACTGGTGGCTATAGTAATGTACCTAATGTACCAGGTCTTCAAGAATCAGGGTTCCTTACTAGTGAAAGTCTCTTTGGTGATAAATTCCCTAAACAGCCATATAAATCCCTTGCTGTACTTGGTGCGGGTCCGATTGGTGTTGAGTTCGCTCATGTATTTGATTCCGCTGGTACAAAAGTAACAATTCTACAACATAATGTACGTTTAGTTCCTAAAGAAGATGCAGATATATCGGAACACTTGCTTAACAACTACAGAGAACGTGGTATTAACGTACTTCTAAACCAAGACACTGTTGAAATCCTCCAAGAGGATGGCCTTAAAGTAGTAGTTACTAAAGATCGTACTACTGGCGAAATTACAGAAACTAAAGTTGAAGAAATCCTTGTAGCTGCAGGTATCCATCCAGCTGTGGAAGAACTTCACCTAGAAAATACTGGTATTGAAACACGGCCTAAAGGCTGGATCAAAACTAACGAATTTTTAGAAACATCCGTTGATGGTATCTACGCTTTAGGTGATGTCAATGGGGAGCCGGCATTCCGTCACCGTGCAAACTACGAAGCAGATATCATTGCTCACAATCTCTTCTATGCAACAAGTGAAGATGATTACCGTTGGGCAAGGTATGATACATTACCAAAAGTTACTTTCTCCTATCCTGAAGTTGGTAGTGTAGGTCTCACAGAGGCTGAAGCTATCAAAGCGGGTTACAATGTAGGAGTTGGGAAGAACTTCTACTCCTCCACTGCAAAAGGCTATGCAATGGGTATCAACCCTGGAGATATAAACGATGGATTTGTAAAAATTGTGGTAGATAAAGACACCAACCATATCCTTGGTATGCATGTCGTAGGTCCTCAAGCCTCTATCCTCTTCCAGCCTTATGTGAACCTTATGAATAGTGGTGTAACTCCGTTGACAGCAATCAACGAAGAAATTGCTTCTGAACGCACTAAACGTTTACGTGAAAAAGGTATTACTCGTGAAATGGACCCTAGATCCGTTATCACTGTAGGCGAAACTATGAGCCCACATCCATCCCTCGTCGAGGTTATCATGTGGACACAAGTGTACTACGAAAATCGTTGGTAATACAACTATAGTTATAAATAATAAAAGGACTAAACCTAGGCGCAGTCCTTTTGTTGCAAACATATCTATTGTAAAAAAAATATTCTAACATAAGAGCACTATCAACCGATATTTTATAGTATCGGAATCGCAAAAAAGAGCCAAAGGCATTGCCTTCGGCTCTTTTCTTATTAATCATCAATAGATAGGTTAGCGGCCCATATCTATATCAGAACCCCAAACGAGATTTGTTTTACGACCATCGAAGCCTTGATCTGGCTCAGGTGGTAATTTATAGGATTTAGATTGTTCTACATAAGCACCTGTCTCAGCATCTACTGTAACAACTACTTTTTTACCATCTTGATGCATAGTCACATAGTATAAAACTTTACCATTATGAGCTTCAATTTTCCAGCCCTTCATAACAGCATCATTTCCAAGTTGTTGTTTTGCAACACGTTCTGCTTGCGTTGATTCAATAACTTTATCTTTATTGAAAATCTCACCAATAACTTTCTTAGGTTTGCCCCCCTCTTCCATATCAGAAGCATTACCAGTGATTACATCAATTTTCATCTTGTACTGATGATACTTACTATAACCAACTACTTTATAACCATAGTTCAAGTCATTAGAGTTGAGCTCTACAGAATGAAGCGCCGCATTAGGATAGCGATTTTGGAAAATAGTTCCAATTTGGCTCATAGTCATAACTATGGACTCGCCAGGTGCACGTTTTACAGAAATATCCGTACTTGTTTCAGGCTTTGTTTTGCGTGCATCTGCCACACTTGGTGTAGCAACGGATAACATGCCCACTGCTAATACCCCCGTTAATGCCATAGAAATCAACTTTTTATTCATTATAATCCTCCTACTAGATATCATGTTTCTATTAATCAAACTATTAGTACACTAGAATTTCTATAAGTTCATGCTATATTCAGCAACACGAAAAATATGTAAATAGTCATATCATTTAGACAATATACTATAAACCTTCATTAGATGCAAGTCGTCCATCTACATCAGTCATAATCAATTTATAGCATGTAGCCACTAAAGGTACACCGATCAACATACCAGTAACCCCCATCAAACTACCGCCTACGATAACAGCAGCAAATACCCACAAACCTGGTAATCCAACAGAGTTACCTACAATTTTAGGATAAATAAAGTTACTTTCAATTTGATGTAGTATCTCCAGAATAATTACATAGATAAGAGCATCCATAGGGCTAACAGTAAGTAGCATAACGGCTCCAATGATACCACCAACATAAATACCTAATAGTGGAATCAAACCAGTTAGACCAATTACACAGGCAATCGTTGTAGCATATTCAATATTAAATAGCCATAAAGTAATACCTACCATCACGCCTAGAACCAAGGCATCTATAAACTGACCTACAAAAAAATTACTGAATGTTTGAACTGCTACACGAGTTACATAACTAACTCGACTTACCCACTCATCTGATGCATAAGCCTTTAATATACGTTTACCTTGTAACATAAGGCGTTCCTTATCAAGCAACATATAAACAGCAAAAATTAAGCCAAGACCTATGTTCAAAGTCCAAGACAATACGGTGCCCATTGCATTTACAATATATGTGCCACCTTTTGTCCCCCATTCACGAGTATATTTAGCAATATTCTCTCCACTTAGGGCATCTATAATCGTTTGATTCGACGCCATTGGAATGGTTTCTGTAATATGTTGCATCCATGTTTGGAAATCCGTATACAATTGCGGTGATGCAGCTACAATAATCGACATAGAATGAATCAATTGAGGTAAAGCCATCCGAGCAATAAAATACACAATAACACTAATTGTTACAAAGGATAGCAAAAGACTCAACGGGCGACGTATTTTATACTTCCATCCAGAGTCACACTTAGGCCATAGCCATCGTTCATAACGAACGACTAGAATATCCAATACGAAAGCAATACAAGCACCCACAATGAGCGGAACAAAAGCCGTAAAGATAGCGTCAAGACCACTAGCAATATCACTTATACGTAGTGCCATCATAATCATAATGCCCGCTAGTATAATAGCTCCTATGAGCTGTTTGTAATATTTGAATTCTTTCATAATAACCTACTTCACATAACACTATTAATAAGCTACACCTATATAACTATACGATTCTCACATCGCATACATTACCAAAGCATAATGAACATTGTATGACCTAGGATTGTATGCAATTTTAGTATAACACAAAAGTCCACCTTATCGCATGCTCGAATTCTCGATAAACAAGAGAGCATGATTGAAGGTGGACTTATTGTAGGCCTAATCTAGATTAGTCTAGAGATTAGCGATGAATATAAACGTCTACACGACGGTTTTCAGCTTTACCTGCTGCTGTAGAGTTAGTTGCAACTGGTTTAACATCACCATTAGCAATACCGATAAGACGATCGGCAGATACACCATGGTTAACTAAATATTGAGCCACATGTTGTACGCGGCGTTCAGACAAAGCAATGTTGTATTGAGGATTTGCATCAGTATCAGCGTTACCCATCAATTTAACTTGGTCTTGAGAATATTGGTTAGCAGCATTTACAGCAGCTGTTAAGTTTGGATATTGGTCTGCACGAGCAACATCTTGGTCGGAGTCAAAGTAAATAGATTGTACATAGTAATCCAATTTAGGAGTTTTATATGCAGGCGCTTCTACAGTAGGAGCTGGAGCCGGAGTGTATACAGGAGCTGGCGCTGGAGTGTATACAGGAGCTACGGATTTGTGACCGCCAAAACGGTAAGATAATCCAACTACTGGACCTTGGAAGGAAATATTGGACTTATCATCACGTTTAGTATTGATATAACGATACCCTGCATTAATATCCCAGTCTTGGTTAACTTTATAACCTAAACCTGCTTCCCAAGTAGTAGTTCTCTTAGTCCCTACACCCGCTTTACCATAAACGTCTACTTTGGAGCCAAGGTTAGCTTTACCAATTACACCTAATTGAGCAATATTATTTGCTTTAGGGAATGCATCACCAGAAATGTGAGCATAACCGCCATATACTGCGAAATTTTTGTTCAAGGATTGAACCAAATTAACTTCTTGCATTCTGTCACTATAGCTCATACCGTTATATTTATCGTTCAAACCATGGTATTGGTATTGCAACGCTGTTTTATCTGTGAAAGCGTATGTTACACCACCATCAAAGTTCCATTTTGCATCAGAAGTCCAAGCTTTAGTTTTTGCTTTAGAATCAGACGCACCAAGATCAACTTGAAACTCACCTTTATTGAATTGAGTTTGAGGAGTTGCACCTGCTACGGACACACCTACAGCAGCAACTGCCAATAAAGCTAATAATTTTTTATTCATTATAATTCCCTCCAAAAACAGCCCTTATAATACTTAGGCTTTGGTAATAATATGCTTATATTTTACACATTTTTTCAATATAATTCAACATTCTTCATGAATATTTGATGAATTTTTAGTTATATCTATCGATAAATATTATAAATATAAATATTTAAACCCTCTCTATTGCCTAATTACTGCGATTCTCTACACATATTACATTCCCGTAATTATAATACTATTTATCTTTTTTAAGATTCTCTAACAATAATAAAATTACTGGTCTTATAAGTTCATCAAAATCATTATTATATATACTAATAGATCTAACTATAATTGAACGAATAAAAGCTCCCTTATGCACTAAGGAAGCTTTTATCATTTCATATGTATATCCCTTACATATATACGTGAAATCAGAAGTTTCTGGTCAGATAACACATTCCCCAATGTGTCATTTTTTTCACATTACGTATTGTACATCAAAAATTTTTAATAGACAAGAGTTTATTCACTTCTTTTTCATGAATCCTTCTAAAACTTTCAATGTGAAAAAGAATTTACATCTCATTAAACAACCTTATGTTGCCATGTTCCTCGAATAAATCTCAAATAAGAACAACATAATCTTAGAGACTGATCGAAGCACAAAGATAACCATGCCCCAAAAAGTCCTAAACCTAGTGTAATGCACAATAAATAAGTAATAATAGGACGAATGATTGCTACGCTTACAAGAGAATATTTCATGATGTAATATGTATCTCCTGCCCCTTTCAACACACCGGAATACACTTGCTGTAATGCTTGAGGGAATGCAGCGATAGCCATAATGCCCATCAAAGTGGCTGAAAGTGTGACAACATCACTTTCACGAGTATATAACTGTACTAAAAAATCACCAGGACCAATAAAGATTAATGCACTTACAAGGCCCACGACTAAACCAATACGAGCACCAATTTTACCATAAGTACGTGCAATATCTGGTCGTTTGTGTCCCAGACTTTGCCCAGTATGAGATGCACCTGCAAATCCAAGACCCATCGCAAAATAGTAAAATATATCCATTAAATTCATACATACGTAATGTGCTGCTAAAGGTACCGCACCTAAGGAAGCAACAATCATAGTGTATGTATACATACCGAATCGCTCAAAGAACTGTTCTCCTAAAGAACTGCCACCGACATGAAACATTGTATGTAATACGGGCCTTTCAAAAGTCCATTTCGACGGATGGCGCAATGTTAATCCAGTAGAAGTATGTTGTGAAATCGTACGCAACAACAATAATGCAATAATAGCACTACTGATCATAGTGGATACACCTGCCCCCATAACGCCAAGTTCAGGGAAGAAACCAATACCATAAATCAAGAAGAAATTCATTATCGTATTCAAAATATTCCCTACTACATTAGATTTAAAAATAACTTTAGTGTTACCATATCCAATGAGTGCAGCCCCTACGATTTGGCTAAAGGACTGAAATATTAAGCTAATAACTATGAAACGACCATACCAAACGGCTGTTTCAATATAGCCATCTTCAGCACCCGTAAAACGTAGAATATGCTCTAAGTTCAAGAAACATATCAATAATAACGGTACATAAATTAAAAAATTCAATAAAATAGATTGCTTGAGTACGGCATTCATACCATCTACATCGCCTTCACCATGACGACGAGCTATAATTGCCGTCACAGCAATGGATAAGGCTCGACAAAAGATGAGCATTACCATCTCAGGTTGACCCATAATGCCTACCGAAGCAAGAGCTGACGCACCTAAGGCACCAACCATCGCCAAATCAATGGCAGTCATAAATTGTAACATCAAGCCTTGTAATGTAGCTGGCCAAGCTATTTTTAAATAATTACCATATAGCTGCTTTGTAGTTCCTACAGCTCCTAATCGTTCTGCAACAGGCAACATGGTGTCTATTGAAAGCCATCGTTGTATACGGTCTAACATCCTATCTCCTATTCATGCAAGATCATACATAATAGAGGTATCACTTTACCTCTTATTTCCACTGTATTATATCACACAACATATGAGAAGTCATTCATATGTTATGCATTTTAAATAAGAATACATATCAAAATAGCAAAAGAACCTCTTATACGAAATGTATATACCCTATCAAGTACAACAATGTATAAGAGGTTCTTTAGTTTTACAGAGAAATAACTATCTTAGACTATTATCAAAATTAGTTCTCAACTCTTAACCTTTAGAAGCTAATAATTGATTTACTACGGCACGCAAGTCATCTAAGCCTTGTTTAGTTTCAGCCAATTCTTGACGTTGACGTTCATTTTCAGCTTCTAATGTATTTAGACGCGCTGCTTGATTAGCAATAACCGTTTTTTGATTACTATTTTCTTTTTTGAGACTAGATACTTCATCTTGCATTACATAAACAGAGCTAATAGGCCCCGCCTTATAGCGTTCTGGAATAGCGTCTTTTCTTTCACGACTACCACCAAATTTATGCGTTACACCTGCATTTACCATGTTATGGCTAGTACCAAGTGAAACACCTACGTTGAACATAGTATCTTCAGTTCGGTAGTGAGCAATACCGATGGCACCCGCAGTTTCACCACGGTAGTTACCAATACCAGCCATAATTTGTGTTGGTTCCAATGGATCATATTGAATTGGTTTCAACGCTGCCATAGCTGCTGCATGAGCACCAACACGTTGTGTTTCAGTACCAACACGGTTAACAGCTTCTTGTAAACCAGCATTAGATGCTTTCAATTGGCTAACATTTACTGCATCAGTATCAGCTGTGCCAGGCGCTACTCCATGAATTTTGTTGCCACCATTATTTAAGCCGTCTACAGTAAGTGATACAGGGCTAGCTGCTGTATCTGCAGGAGTAATAGTCATACCACCCCCATTAATTGTAGTAGAGTTGCCAGCTGCATCTTTCACAGTTGTACCTGCAGAAGTGATTTTAGTAGATACACCGTTTTCATCACCTACAATAACACTGTTTAGGCCTTTTAAGTCTTTAGCCAAGCCATATGTGAAAGTAGTTCTATCTTGGTTAACTACAAGATTATCACCAGCTTGGAATTTTACGGTATCACTACCTTGTACTTTTTCAACAGTACCTCCTGCAGCTGTTACCTTCCATGCAGATATATCTTTAACTTGTTGTTTACCAGCATCTGTCAAGTTGCTCAAGTCTTGATTTGCAGCATTATCAATTTTGCCTTTAGTTGCATCATCGAGTTTAACAGTTACATCGTCGCCATTAGCAACCGTAGTAAGGCCATTTTCACCTTTCACATTAAATTTCACATCACCTGTGCTCAACGATTTTTCATCGGTAGAACCAGAGTTACCACCTAAAGAAATCTTGCGAGCAATAGCTGTCGTGTTTTTGTCGATATTAGCTTTATTGGTTGCGATGTTATCCTTATTAGTTGCAATATCACTAGTATTTTTAGTGATAGCCGCTTTGTTATCAGCAATATTTTGTTTATTCGCAGCAATATTGTCCTTATTAGTTGCAATATCAGCAGCATTTCTATCAATTGCAGCTTTATTATTAGCTATTTTTTGCTTGTTATCCGCAATGGCATCAGCATTTTTACCAATCTTATCTGTATTATCAGCAATGTTGGCTTTGTTTTCTGCTACTTGATCATCAACATGTTTCAATTGATCTTCTGTGGCGGCACGTCCAGAGACAGGCTGTGTTTGACCCGGAGTCCATGCAGTGTTAGTCAAACCCGTTACTTGAGGTGTTTCTACACCTTCTGTAGCTTTCACTTTTGGTGCTGTAATTGTTTGATTTGCTTTTACAGTATTGAAAGTTACGTCTTGTTTAGTAGCAATTGTGAAATCTTTACCATTTTGAGTAATGGAAATGTTATCACCATCGATAAACTTAACTGTATTGCCACCTTCAACTTTTTCGGCAGTATTACCATTAGCTACTACGTTCCATGCGGATAAATCTTTAACTTGTTGTTTACCAGCATCTGTTAAGTTGCTCAAATCCGTATTTGCTGCATTGTTGATTTTATTAGCCGTAGCATCATCTAATTTGACAGTTACATCGTCTCCATTAGCTTCAGTAACAATACCATTTTGCCCTTTAATATTGAATTTCACATCGCCTGTACTTAAGGATTTCTCATCGGTTGAACCAGTATTACCACCTAAGGAAATCTTACGACCAATAGCTTCTGTATTTTTATCAATATTAGCTTTATTGGCTGCGATATCGCCAGCATTTTTAGTGATGGCCGCTTTGTTATCTGCAATATTTTGTTTATTCGTCGCAATATTATCTTTATTAGTTGCTATATCGGCTTTATTAGTTGCGATATTATCTTTGTTAGTAGCAATATCTACTGCATTTTTATCAATTGCAGCTTTATTATCAGCTATTTTTTGTTTGTTATCCGCAATAGCCTCTGCATTTTTACCAATCTTATCTGTATTGTCAGCAATCTTGGCTTTATTTTCTGATACTTGATCATCAACATGTTTCAATTGGTCTTCTGTGGCTGCACGACCAGATACAGGTTGTGTTTGACCTGGAACCCACGCAGTGTTCGTCAAGCCTGTTACTTGAGGTGTTTCAACTCCAGTTGTCGCTTTAACCTTTGGCGCTGTAATCGTTTGAGTAGCTGTTACCGTATCAAAGGTTACATCTTTCTTAGTAGAAATGGTGAAGTCCTTACCATTTTGAGTAATAGAAATGTTATCACCATCGATAAACTTAACTGTATTACCACCTTCAACCTTTTCAGCCGTTTCATTATTAGCGACTACATTCCAAGCTGCTAACTCCTTAACTTGTTGTTTACCATCAGGAGTCAAATTGCTCAAATCTCGATCAGCTGCATTCTCGATTTTACCTTTAGTCGTATCATCGAGTTTAACTGTCACATCGTCGCCATTAGCAACAGTCGTAAGACCATTTTCACCTTTAACATTGAATTTCACATCACCTGTGCTCAACGATTTTTCATCAGTCGAACCAGAGTTACCACCTAAAGAAATCTTACGAGCGATAGCAGCAGTATTTTGAGCAATATTAGCTTTATTAGAAGCAATATCCCCTTTATTTGTAGCAATTTCACCAGTATTTTTATCTATTGCAGTTTTATTGTCAGCAATTTTTTGCGTATTTGCAGCAATACTGTTCTTATTGGTAGCAATATCTGTTTTGTTTGTTGTAATGTCACCTACATTTTTAGCAATTGCGGTTTTATTTGTATCAATAGCAGTTTTGTTAGCTTCAGCTTTATCGTCAACTTTTTTCAATTGGGATACATTGACAGCATCTTTATCAGCAACACCATCTGCTACATTGGCAACTTTCAAATTGCCAGCATTAATACCTTTATCACCATCAATTTTTACAGTTTCATTACCGCTAGCATTATTGAAAGAAGCACTGTTTAATTTAGAAAGATCTTTTTTCAAAGCTACAGAGATTTTCTTATCATTTCTAGCAACCGCAACATTATCGTCACCAGAAAAATCTACTGTATTACCTTTTTCAACCGCTACTGGTGTAGCTTCACCATTAGCAGAAAGATTCCAACCATATTTATTTTGATCAATCGCTTGATTAATCGCATTAGCTACGTTGGCAGAATCCGCCATGCCAGCAGTCGCTGTAGCGCTACCATTTGCTACTGTGATATCTTGCTTTTTACCAGAAACTGTAATTTTCTTACCATTAGCTGTAGTGCTAATGTATGTATTATCACCATTTACAGCCAATTTACTATTAGCAAGGTTCACATCGCCTGTACCAGTATCACCTGTAAAAGCTAGATTAACACTCTTTAATTGCGCCACGTTTACTGCGTCTGTATCAGCAGTACCTGCAGCAACATAGTTAATTTGACGTGTTTGGTTTATCGTACCAACAGCAACACCACCTAATTTAGACGTTAGGGCGGCACCACTTAAACCAGCATATATATCTGTACGACTAGCATTAACATTATAGCCCGCT
>ERZ1108166.768-NODE-768-length-17342-cov-5.055475_pt1 | contig 17342 bp, 16 predicted proteins | sample MGYA00403702_ERZ1108166 | MGnify/ENA primary metagenome ERZ1108166 (study PRJEB35170, sample SAMEA104062401) | human gut metagenome | biome: human gut; feature: human-associated habitat; material: faeces | place: Denmark | collected 2012-05-01 ...
CCATTCTTGTCATGGTTGTTAAACTGATAAGAGCTGCCACAAGGAAAAAGATAACAGGAAAAACCTGACCAATATTTCGGATTCTGTCTGCATTATCTCCATAATCGGAATATTCCGGCAAATCATTTCTGTCTGTAATAAGCCATTCCGGTTCTTCCAATTCCTCTACCTCTTTTTTTGCATCTTCATATTCTTTTTTTCCATCTGCAAGCTCTTTTTCGCCGTCTTCTATCTCTTTTCTGGCATCCTCAAGCTTCTTCTCGTTTTCTTTTATTTCTTTTTCACCGTCAGACAGCTTCTTCTCGTTTTCTTCTATTTCCTTTTCGCCGTCAGCGAGCTTCTTCTCATTTGTCTCAATCTCTGCCTGTCCGGAAACAAGCTCCTTTTCACTTGCTGAAATCTGTCCCCATGCAGCGGCAAGCTTTTCAGCCTGCGCATCCAGTTCGCTCTGTCCTTCTGAAAGTGTTTTTTCTGCAGCGTCAAGCTGTTTCTGGCTTTCTTCCAGAAGTTTTTCGTTTTTGCTGATTTCCGCCTCTGCTGCCGGCAGCTTCTCCTCCTGCTTTTTCAGTTCAGCAAACCCTTTTTCAATTTCTTTCTGTCCTGCCTGTATCTGTCCTTCTGCCTGAATTAGCTGCTGTTCTTTTGCTTCAAGGGAAGTAAGACCTGCTGTAATCTGGGAAATGGCATTTTCCAGCTCTGCCCGTTTTTCAGCAAGAGTCAGTTTCTGTGCCGCAAGAGTCTGCTCTGCCTCGCTGACTGTCGCCTTCAGAGCCTCCACCTGAGGACGAAGCGCCTCAGCCTGGGCAGAAAGGATTCCCGCCTGCTCCTCCAGAGTAGAAATCTGGTTTAAAAGGGCGCTCAGCTCTTCTTCTGTGGCAGTTCCGCCGTTTACCGCTTCCTCGTACTGTATACGCACAGTCTCAAGCTGTGCCTGCACATTCTGAAGCTGCGCATTCAAATTGTCATACTGGCTTGTAAGTCCCGAAAGCTGTTCCTTTAAACCAACAAGGGCAGCCTCTCCCTTAGAAAGCTCCGCCTCTCCTGCTTCCACAGCCTTTAACCCTTCCTCGCACGCCTGTTTCTGTGCTTTTAGCTCTTCTCTTGCAGCAGGAATGGCAGCTTTTCCTGCCTCGATTTCTTTCTGTTTATCTTCCAGATTCTTTTTCTGCTCTTCCAGAGTCTTCTTTCCATCTGCAAGCTCTTTTTTTCCTTTAGCAAGTTCTTCTTTTGCACTGGCAAGCTCTTTTTTTCCTGCATCTACCTTATCCTGGTTCGCATAAAATTCTGTCCATCCTGCGCTTATTTTTTCTTTTGCTGCGTTTAACTGACTCTGTCCGTCTGCTGCCTGATTCTTCGCAGTCGCCAACTGTTCCTGCCCATCGGAAATCTTCTTTTTCCCATCCGCAAGCTCTTTTTTGCCATCTTCTATTTCTTTCTTTGCATCCGCAAGCTCTTTTTTTCCGTCTTCTACTTCCTTTTTTGCATCTGCAAGCTCTTTTTCTCCATCCGCAAACTCTTTCTTTCCGTCTGCCAGTTCCTTTTCTCCATCTTTTAACTCTTTTTCCGCCTCTTTTAAAGCATCCTCCGCCTCTTCTTTTACATCATTGTACCGGATTTCGCACTGTTCCTTCTCGATTCCTTCCACAGTACCCTGTACCTTTTCAATCAGATTGTCGTAAGCATCTGTATAACTCGTAAGATCTTCTGAGCCATGAAAACGAAGATAAATCTGTGTGTAAACCTCCTGATTAAAATCTTCCGGAACCACATAGGCAAAACCGCTGATTTCACCGGAGCCAAGGGTAGTATTTCCCCTGTTAAACGAAATATAAAGAGGACTTGTACCGATTCCGCATATCGTATAGTTTTCTTCCAATAAAAGACCGTCCTCTTCCTGTTTCAGTTTTATGGAATCTCCTACCTCATATCCCCTGGCAAGAGCATACTCGCTATCAAGAAAAATCTCTCCTTTTTTTTCCGGAATTTTTCCTTTTTTCGCCTTAATCTGATTCACGCTTTTATTGAGGGATTCCACATGAAGCACCTTCTGATCTTCTCCCTCTCCGCATATTACATCTGTCCCGTATGCGCCTTCTGCACTTTCCACGCCCTCTATTTTTTTAAGCGCTTCTACATCATCTTCTGTAAGTCCAAGTGTTCCCACTACCTTTAAATCCATAAGGAGCGCTTCATCATAATATGCGTCCCCGGAAAAACGCATATCTGGAGATGCCGCCTGAATACCGGAGAAAAAGGCGACACCGAGAGCCACAATAAGAAAAATTGAAATAAATCTTGCTTTGCTCTTTCGTATTTCCATCCAGAAATCTTTATGTAATGCTTTCATATTCTTCACCTACCACTCAATTTCTTCTACAGGTGTGGGATTATCATTTAAAGTCATTCTGGAAACTTTTCCATTTTTTATTTTTATTACTCTGTCTGCCATAGGCGTCAGCGCAGAGTTATGGGTGATGACAATAACTGTCATTCCCTTCTCACGGCACATATCCTGAAGAAGCTTTAAAATTGCTTTTCCAGTCTGATAATCAAGTGCTCCTGTCGGTTCATCGCACAGAAGAAGCTTTGGATTTTTTGCAAGAGCCCGCGCAATGGAAACTCTCTGCTGTTCTCCACCGGAAAGCTGTGCAGGAAAATTCCCCAGGCGGTCTTTTAATCCTACTTCAGAAAGCACCGTTTTTGCGTCCAGCGGATTTTTGCATATCTGAAGAGCAAGCTCTACGTTTTCCAGAGCCGTAAGATTTGGCACAAGGTTATAAAACTGGAAAACAAATCCTATATCCTCTCTTCTGTATGCAGTAAGCTGCTTATTTGTGTACCCTGCAATATCGTGCCCGTCCACCAGAACCCTGCCGCTTGTGGCTTTATCCATTCCTCCCAGAATATTCAGCACGGTTGTTTTTCCCGCGCCGCTTGGCCCTACAATTACAACAAATTCTCCTTCTGCAATCTCAAAACTGATTTCATCTACTGCCACAATTTTTACTTCTTTAGAACCGTATATTTTGGAAACATTCTCAAGTTTCACATAGTCTTCTTTTCGTTCACCCATATTTTTCACTCCTGTGGAAGATTAATAATAACTTTTTCCGCATTGTACTGCGCATTTTATTCTATACTCAGTATAACATTCCGGTGATTTTTCTTCAATTCCTTCAAGGTGTGATAATTCTGAAATAAGTGTGAAATTTTTGCAGAAAAATCCCCGGAAAGCTTTCCCTCCCGGAGATTATTTTGTGTGTTTAAATATGTCTTTCACTGTGCAGGTCTGTATGAGATATAAATTGCAGGCTCTTTTTAACCTTACTTATTTTCTGCACTATGGCATTTGCAATTACATCCGGTGTGCCCGTCTTTCCCGGAACACCCTCCTGCTGACGGACAGCCGATACATTTGGCTCCGCTTTTTTTTGCCTTCCATATATAAGTAACTGCAATACCTACAATTAACAATATAATACCTATAACCAGGAAATCTGCCATACTCTGCCATCCTTTCCGCTGTTTTATGCGTGCAGACGGTATTCTGCACTGAACATTTTTTCTTTTCTCTGAATCAATACAACCAATATCACTGCAAATACTGCTACTGCAATCAAGCCAGGAACAAAGCCGCTTCCCACTGCCCCTGTCGTAATCAGCGTGCCAATCTGATATACAAGAAATGCAACTGTATAACCGGTACATAACTGTAATGCAATACCGCCCCACAGCCATTTTCTATCCTGCATTTCCGAATTCATAGCGCCGAGAGCTGCAAAGCAAGGCGGGGTAAAAAGATTGAACATCAGATATGCAAGCGCCGCTACTTTTGTAAGTCCCATGACCATAGCTACTTCATTTGCTCCGCCAACAAGTGCCAGTTCATCTGTATCAATAAAATTTGTAAGTCCATATACAACTGCAAGTGTACCGACTACGTTTTCTTTTGCAATAAAACCGGTGATCGCTGCTGCTGCAAGCTGCCATACGCCGAATCCAAGAGGAATCAGAAGCACTGCAAATGGTGATGCGACAGATGCCAGAATCGAAGTGTGTTCCATTCCTTCTTCTACTACCCGGAACTGCCAGTTAAAGCTCTGCATAATCTGTACCACTGTGTTGCATACTAAAATAATCGTTCCCGCTTTCACGATGTATGCCTTACCACGGGAAAGCATGGAAAGTGTTGCCCGTTTCAGGCTTGGAATCTTATATTCCGGAAGCTCAATAATAAAGAAAGATTTACGATATTTATATCCTGTAATCTTTTTCACCAGCAATGCGCCCAGGAAGATCAGCAGAATTCCAACCAGATACATGGTGGGACCTACCCATGAAGCGTCTGCGAAAAATGCACCTGCAAACAATGCGATAACCGGAAGTTTTGCTCCACAAGGCATGAACGGCGTCAGCATTGCAGTTGCTCTTCTTTCTCTTTCATTACGGATTGTACGGCAGGCCATGATTCCCGGAATCGCACATCCTGTTCCAATTACCATTGGAATGACAGATTTTCCGGAAAGTCCGACTCTCTTAAAAATCGGATCAAGAACTACTGTGGCACGCGCCATATATCCGCAGTCCTCTAAAAGAGCAATCAAAAAGTACATAACCATTACAAGCGGCAGGAAGCCGACAACAGCGCCTACTCCGCCAATGATTCCATCAGCCAGAAGAGCCTGAAGGAATGGACTTGCATTCTCAACTAATCCTGCAACCCAGCCCTGGAACGTCTCAATCCAGCCAACCAGCCAGTCTGCAATCCACGTTCCGACTGTAGACTGTGATATGTAAAACACACCGAACATAATTGCTGCAAAAATCGGAATCCCGATAAATTTGTTGGTGAGTACCGCATCAATGCTGTCCTGTTTATTTTTCTCTTTTGTTAAAACTTTTCTCTTTTCTACCGCTTTTACGATTCCATTTACAAACGCAAAACGTTTTCTATCAGCAGCTTCAACCTGTGCTTTGTCCTGCAGGTTAATATCCGCCTGTACATAAGGCGCTTTCTGACCACATCCCTTTAATGCCGCAGCCTGATTCACTACTTCTTTTAAGCCCTCATGTCCTGCAGTGGTAGATACGGTTTTAATTACCGGACACCCCAGCTTATCCGCCAGTTTTTTTACATCAATTTCCGTTTTCTTCTTCTCTGTAATGTCACTTTTGTTCAGTGCTACCACTACCGGAATCCCAAGCTCCAAAAGCTGCGTTGTAAAAAATAAACTTCTGCTTAAGTTGGTCCCATCTACAATATTGATGATTGCATCCGGATTCTCATTTTTCACATAACTGCTGGTAATACTTTCCTCCGAAGTGAACGGAGACATAGAATAAGCTCCCGGCAAATCCACCGCAATCAATTCTTCTGTTCCGTCAAAATATCCTTTTTTGATCGGACTCTCCTTCTTTTCTACCGTAACACCGGCCCAGTTTCCAACACGTTCATTTCTTCCCGTGAGGGCATTGTACATGGTTGTTTTTCCACTATTGGGATTTCCTGTCAACGCAATTCTCATTCTGTCTCCTCCTTCAATTTTGCGCGATTAGTATTAACTAACCACTTTTCTTAAAAAAACAGTGACTGCAATCACCGTTTTTTTCTTATTATATTGAAATAGCTCTCGCTAAATCATTATCAATATTATATCTTCCGTCTTTAATGGATACCACGCATCCGCCCTTGCGGTGTGCAATTACAGTGATTGGTTCTCCACTATAACAGCCCAGCGAAAACAGGAATGCATTCAACTCTTCGTCATCTGTCAAAATGTCCTTTACGATATATTCTACGCCTTCTTTAGCCTCTGATAAATCCATAAGCATATAACACACTCCATTCTTCTGAGCTGCCAATCTTGCGGCGTCTCAGTTAATCTTAATTTGCTGTAGTTAGTTTATTCTAATTCCTTTATTTTGTCAATAGTTTTATTGATTTTTTTTATTTTCTTTGTTTCTTGCAATTTTATATTTGAAATGATAACATATTACCAGATAGGAGGTATCATCATGGGATATATCAGTCATCGTTCCGAAGAATCTGTAGAAGATTATCTGGAAACGATTTATATACTAAGCAAACGTCTTCCCGTTGTACGCTCGATTGACATTGCCACAGAATTAGGCTATTCAAAACCAAGCGTCAGCGTTGCCATGAAAAATTTAAAAAGCAAAGATTTTGTTACAGTTTCAAATGAAGGTTATATTTTTTTCACACCAAAAGGGGAAGCGCTCGCTTCTGAAATTTTTGAACGCCACACTGTACTTTCAGATTGGCTGATCAGTCTTGGAGTCGAGCCCCAGACAGCTTCCGAAGAAGCCTGCAAGATTGAACATGATATTAGTGCAGATACTTTTCGAGTATTAAAGAAACACATTTCAGAAACAAAATCATTCTGCACACAGAAAAAATAAAACATTTATTTTAGCCGGCTTGAATCTGTCAAGCCGGCCTCTTTCATTCCCCTATACCGCTGGGATTGTCTTAACGCCAAAGATAAAATATATCAGATGGAAAATCCACACACAGATTAGCACAATACAGCCGGTAACAATTCCCTTCAAACCCATAATAAAAAAACCAACGCTCATAAGTAAAGTGACTGTAACCATGATCCGGCATTTTGTTCTCTTTGTCATGCCCTTCCCCGCTGCAAAATCCGCAAAATTATCCTGATATAATTTCGTATTCTTGAACCAGATTTCCAGCTTTTTTGAGGATCTCGCAAAACAAAAAGCAGCCAGCATCAAAAACGGGAACGTAGGCAATACAGGAAGCACTACACCTGCTGCTCCCAGAGCTACACCCACACAACCAAGCATACTATACAAAATTTTTTTCATTCACAACCTCCATCTGTCAGCTCATTCTTCCATGCTCTACAGAATATACAGTATCCGCAATCCCCATAGTAGATTTTCTATGGGATACAAGTACAACCGACTTATCTTTACACTCTTCGTTGAGAGATTTTAAAATAACCGCCTCATTTAAACTATCCAGGTTGGAAGTAGGCTCATCCAACAGCATAAACGGCGCATTGTGAAGAAAAGCCCTTGCCAAACCTAAACGCTGACGTTCCCCACCGGAAAGCGTATCGCCTAACTCACCAACCTCCGTATCATACCCTTTCGGCAAACTCATAATAAAATCATGGACAGACGCCTTTTTGCAGGCATCCTCAATTTCCTTGTCCGTTGCATCCAGCTTTGCTATGCGAATATTGTTTCGGATTGAATCATGGAACAGGTGTGTTTCCTGCGTTACAAAACTCTCCATTTCCCGCAGATTTGACGTATTAATCTTCTCAACATTTCTGCCGGAAATCTCCACTCTGCCTTTTTGTACCTGCCAAAACCGCATAAATAACTTGAGCAGGGTGGATTTACCGGAACCTGACCGCCCGTTAATTCCAATAATCTTATTTTCAGGAATCCTCACAGAAAAATGATCTAAAATCAATTCCTCACCATAGGCAAATGTAACATTTTCAGCGGCAGCTCCATGAAAATCAATTTCCTCTTCCCCTTTAATTTCTTCCACAACGGGAGATTCCTCCAAAATATCCAGAACACGGTTGCCCGCGGCAAATGTATTCTGCAGCGTTGCTCCCAAAGATGCCAGTGCAATGACAGGTCCAAAAGAACTCATAAGTGCCAGAGTTACAATCAGACAGCCTTCAAAGCCGACAAGCGATGCCGACAAAAACAACATCCCAAGATCAAACATCAGAATAACAGTATTTGTTACCGCCGTATTTCGACCGGCAGTCTGTTTCATCCGCTTCTCATCCTCAGAAAGACAATCCGTCTGCCGGTTGATGTCTTCCATCCTTTTCTCTCCCTGACCATACTGAATCGTTTCTGCCAGACCACGCAGACTATCCAGAACAAATCCGGAAAGCAGTCCCGATTTCGTCCGAAAACGAACGCCGGCATCACCACTCAGCCTGGAAGTAAGCAGCGGAATCATTCCTCCAACCACTATATAAGCAGCCAAAGCCACCGCGCCAAGCGCCACATGATAACTTCCAATAAAAGAAACCATAACAATACTAAAAAGGATTGCAATAAAAATCGGAGAAATCGTATGTGCATAAAACACTTCCAGTAATTCAATATCTGAGGTAATAATTGAAATCAGGTTTCCTTTATCTTTGCCATCCAGCTTAGCCGGGCATAAGCGCCGCAGCGCACCAAATACTTTATCTCTGATCAGCGCAAGCAGTTTGAACGCTATAAAATGATTGCATGCCTGCTCTGCATACCGTAAAAATCCACGAAATAAGGCAAAAAGCAATACTGCCGCAAAGAGAACTCCTAAATTCAAAGACCATTCCGGATGCAGAATCTGCAAAATTGCATAGCCTCCGAATATCGTAATAAAGGAGGCGCACAGATGTCCGATTACCCCCATCATAATTGCCAGGATCATATACCCTGTCAAAGGTCTGACCAGACCAGCCAAACGAACCATTACCTTAAACCCGCTTCGCTTCATTGCGCATTCCTCCCCTTCGCATAGTTTTCCAGTTCCTGCTGTGCATTCCAGAGCTTTGCATAAGTACCGCTCCGCGCAAGCAATGTCTTATGCTCCCCTGTTTCCACAATGTTCCCCTTATCGATAACATAAATATTGTCTGCTCCGGTCACATTTGCCAGGCGATGAGAAATCAGGATGACTGTCTTTGTTTTTGCAAGCTCATAAATCTGTGACATAATATCATTTTCACTCTCCACATCGATATTGGAAGTAGCTTCATCAAAAATATACACCGGACTGTCATGGAGTAAGGCTCTTGCCAGAGCAAGCCGCTGGCATTGACCGCCGGAAAGATTTGATGCTTTTTCATTCAGCATCGTATCCAGGCCTTTCTCATTCCGCAAAAAGTCAGCAAGTTTCACCTGTTCCAACACACGCCACAGAGTACCTTCCTCTGCATCAGGCTGTGCCATTAACAAATTCTCCCGGACTGTTCCTTTAAAAAGATAACTCTGATGCGAAATATACGTAAAATTTTCCATCAGGCTGTCTTCTCTGATTTCAGAAAGAGGCATTTCTCCAACTGTGATTTCCCCGGCATACTCTTTATTTCGCCCCATCAAAATTGCTGCAATGGTAGATTTTCCACAGCCGGATTCCCCCACAACGGCAGTAAAACTTCCTTTTCCGAAATCCATATTAACGCCGTGGAGAATTTCCCGGTCTGTATCATAAGAAAAACGAAGATTTCGACATTTAACGGAACAATCTTTCGGCACAACCGCATTTTTTTGCTCCGGTTCCGGCAGATCCAGTAAACGGAAAATCTTATCTGAAGCAGCCATGCCGTTCATGGCAATATGAAAAAAAGAACCTAAAAGCCTCATGGGCAGAAAAAAATCTGCTGCCAATAAAACAATCATAATGCAGCCGGACAAGTCTACTCTATCGGCTCCAAATTGCGTTGCTGCCAAAATCACTCCAAGAGCCGCACCGCCATAAGCAATCAGATCCATAACCGTGATAGAGTTTAACTGCATAGTTAATACTTTCATGGTAATTTTACGGAAATGCTCACTCTGCTCATTCATTTCCTTATGTTTAAGCGCATCTGCCTGATAAATCTTTGTAGTCGTCAATCCCTGAAGGTTTTCAAGAAACGTATCGCCAAGAGCCGTGTACTGGCTCCAGTATTTGGCCAGAAGTTTCTTCGCCCATCGCTGGATTGCAATGATTGTTACAGGAATCATCGGAACACATACAAGTAATACCAGTGCGCTGGGAAAATTCACAAAACTCAGGACGATAAACAACGTCAGCGGCGCCAGCATCGCATAGAAAAACTGCGGCAAATATGCACCAAAATAAGTTTCCAGCTGTTCCACACCTTCCACTGCAACCTGAACAACTTCTGAAGTATTTGTCTGTTCCTTATATGAAGAACCAAGACGCAGTAATTTCTTATAAATCATCTGACGGAGGGTTTTCTTCACTTCTTTAGAAGAAAGGTATCCAAACCTGCTGGAAATAACTGAACACAGAAAGCGGACACCAACCGCAGCAACAGCAACAATCGCAGTCAAAATCAATTGTCTTTCTTCCACTCTTCCCTCGTATAAACTTTGAAGCATTTTCGCAATAGCCGCCATCATGCTGATATTCGCCGCCAAAGAAATCCATTGACTGATGACATTTCCGACGATATATTTTTTACTTTCCCTGACCGTACCGATTAATCTCCTGTTAATCATCATACCCTTCACCTGCCCAATATTAGTTTTGATTAATTTTAATTAGTTATAGCTAATCGCAAGCGAAAGAAAAACACCTCTTTCGAGGCGATTAGTATTGTCTAACTCAGAAAAAGAATAACAGATAAGATTATTTTTGTCAACAAAAAATACTGCCTAAGGAAAAATACAAAAAACAGAACCACCACATTCCTGCAGCAGTCCTGTCTTGCCTGTCTTTTATTTATTTTCCAGATTTTCCGCTGTAAAGCTCAGTGGAAGAAGCTGTTCCAGCTTATATACTCTGTAATCATTTCCCGAGCGCGGAAGAATAATTTCAAAATTCTGAGTGTCGCAGAATTCTGCCATTACCTGGCGGCAAATACCGCAGGGAGCACAATATTCAAACTCCTCTGCCGATTCCGGTTTGCCTACAATGGCAATAGATTTAAACTCCCGCTTTCCCTCGGAGACTGCTTTAAAAAATGCAGTTCTCTCCGCACAGTTCGTTGCTCCATATGCTGCGTTTTCAATATTACACCCCTCAAAAATCTCTCCGTCCATGCAGAGAAGAGCAGCCCCCACCTGAAAATGGGAATAAGGAGCATACGCTTTTTTCTGTGCTTCAAAAGCCCTGCGTATTAATTCCTGCCGTTCCATTTACATACCTCCTCCTGTTTTTATTATTTTTTAACCTCACCCCAGAAGCTTGTTCCCTCAGTTCCTCCACAAATTCCAAACATATCAAGGACAGTAGCAGCCATATCGGAAAACGTATTTCTCGTTCCGAGATTTACACCTTCTTTTACTGCCTTTCCGTACATCAGCATAGGTACGCATTCCCTGCTGTGGTCTGTTCCCTTAAATCCAGGATCGCAGCCATGATCTGCTGTAATCATAAGAACATCATCGTCTCTCATATTCTTCAGAAACTCTCCAAGCTGTTCATCAAAAACAGTTGCCGCATTTGCATATCCGTCTATGTCGTTTCTGTGTCCGTAAAGCATATCAAAATCAACAAGATTTACGAAGCAAAGACCATTGAAATCTTCCTTCTGAATTTCCAGTGTTTTATCCATACCATCTACATTATTTTTAATAGACACGGTAGTCTGTACGTTTTTTCCTGCGAAAATATCGAAAATTTTGCCTACTCCTTTTGTGTCGTATCCCTTTTCCGTCAAAACATCCATCATAGTTACAGATGGAGGAACAAGAGAGAAATCATGTCTGTGAGGAGTACGCGTATAATTTCCGCTCTCTCCTACAAACGGTCTTGCAATAACTCTTCCCACACTGTGTTCTCCGGTGAGGATTTCTCTTGCAATACGGCAGTATTCATATAAATCCTCAAGAGGAACAACATCCTCGTGAGCTGCAATCTGAAATACACTGTCTGCTGAAGTATATACAATCAGCTTTCCTGTTTTTACGTGCTCATCCCCGTAATCCTTAATAACCTCTGTTCCTGAATACGGTTTATTGCAAATTACCTCACGACCTGTACGGCGCGTAAATTCGTCAAGTATCTCTTTCGGAAAACCATCCGGATAAACAGGAAGAGGGCGGCGTGAAATAATTCCTGCAATCTCCCAGTGACCGATTGTGGTATCTTTTCCCTTTGACGCCTCTGTAAACCTTCCGAATGCTCCGGAAGGTTCTTTTTCTTTTGGCTGTGCCTCCACTCCGTCAATGTTAAAAAGACCGAGTTTGCACATATTTGGTGTATGGTATTTCTCTGACTTTACAATCGTTGCCAGAGTATTGCTTCCTTCATCTCCAAAGTCTGCTGCATCCGGCGCATTGCCGATTCCGTAGCTGTCAAGAACAATTAAAAACACTCTTTTTATATCCATAATTTTCAAACCTCCTTTTTATATTGCTATTTTACACAAAACCTGTATAATTGTAAAGAAAGACTATGTATATCGTTCACAAAAAAATCTCCGGAAGCTTTCTTATCCCGGAGATTTTCTTTTACATATTTTCTGCTTTCTTTTTTCTTCGTGTCATCAGTCCGCCAATCCGTCCTGTTTCCTTTGCAGAAAGACTTTTCCAGCCATTTTCAATGACCTTGTCAAGAAGCCCCAGTTCCTCTGCAATTTCGTATTTCATGTTCTCTTCTCTGGAAAGTTTTCCTTCCAGATATTCTTTAATTTCTTTGTCGCGGTTCATCTGTCCACTCCTCCTTTTCCTCTGGAGTATAGACAGAAATTCAGGATTTATACATGAGATTTCGGCATAATAATGGCACAGAGGAAGTATGCAAGAATTCCGGCTCCCCAGAAACAACTTAAAATCACCCATATAATCCGAATCAGTGTAGGATCAATGTTGAAGTATTCTGCAATTCCTCCACATACGCCACAGATCATGCAGTTTACGTCTGATTTATATAAGCGTTTGTTTTCCATAATCATTCCTCCTCAAAGTCGATGTTAATGCTTCCCATTCCACATTCAAACTCTGCTGTATGAGCAGCCCCTTTACTTCCAAAACTATGATTGCCGCTTATACCTCCAAGCTCGTCGCTTCCGATTACGATACTGTTAAGCCCGCCCTCTGTTTTTATAAAATAATCTTCTTCTCTTCCTGCAAAGGTAGCGCCCAGACTTCCCATTCCGCATTCTCCGTCAATTTCCCATGCTTCTATCACGTCAAGGTCCAATACGCCGAGCCCGACTTCCAGACTGATTTCTCCTGCATTGATGCGGTCATATGCGTTTCCTTCACCGGCGCCTACTGTAAAGCTGAATTCATCTGCTGTAATGGCATCCATAAGTTCTGCTGTTCCTGCTCCGATTTCTATATCCACTTCCCGAAAGCTTGTATTTTCCGGATAGTAGAAAGTAACAGTTCTTGGCTCTTCCTGTTGTTTTTCTTTCAGTTTTCTACTTACAATTTTGGCTTCCTGCCCCTGCTGCAGAACAGACACTTCTTCTTTCTCATCTCCTTCAATTTCAACACTGAACTCATTTTTATCCCAGCTTTCCATCACAAAACTGTCCCAGGCAAGCTCTACATCAAGCTTTGTCACATCATTTAATGTATAAGTGCGCACACCATCCTCTGTTGTTCCCTGAACCGCCTCAGATGACTTTGTAACTGCCCTGTCGCCACGATCATCATAATCATCGTCGTAATGTTCATCGTAATCATCATAGTCATCATGTTCATCGTAATCGTCATCATAGTATCCTGTCTCTGTAAGCTCTGCATTTACTCTGTCCCGAAGATTTCTGAGGATTACCACACTATCTACTGTCGCTCCCATTGCTACTCCGCTTGCAGAAAGCCCAATTCCCAACACACCGAAAACACCTGCTGCAATCAACATTCCTTTTGTAAATTTTTTCATATTTCTGCACCGTCCTTTCTTTTTTCTTCTTTATTAATAAGGTTATGAAATCCATCTGTTACTTTTCTTAAAATCCACGGAAGAGCTGTTCCAACGCTCCATACAAGAACCAGAAGACTTAGAATTGCGGCTGCCGCAAAAAGACATCCGATTCCAAGAGTTAAAACGCCTGCTCCCGGATAAGTGAAGCAAAGACTGATTCCTGCTGCCACACAAGCAGCTGCTCCTGCAAAAAATCCAAGTACACACGCTCCCACTGCAAAAGCTGCGATAAAGGGAATCAATGCGATAGCTATGACAACTCCAAGGATACCGCCCGTTGCTCCTACCAGAAAGGGAGAAAGAATGACAAGACCCAGAATAATAAGACCGATTGCCACAGGATTTTTCTTCTTTCTTCCTGCATGATACCCTCTCTCTGCACGGCTTTCTCTTCTTCCTGCCGTATATTTTCCTGGCATCTGTCCTTCTTCTTTCGTTCTTGTATCCGTGTAGCCCCGCTCTGTATATTCCCCGTAATCTCCGGAGCTGGCGCTCAAATCCGCCTTAATAATCGCCGCTACCTTCCCCGGACTTCCAAGCTCCCGGATTACTTCCGCTTCCCTTTCTGCTCCTGCGTCTTCAAAATAATTTTCATAATATTCCAGGGCTTCCTCTCTTTCTGCTTCTGATATGTCAGAAAGAAGATGGGACAGCTCTCTCATAAACTGCATTCTGTTCATATTCCTATTCCTCCCTCGAGCATTTTGGAAATCTTTGATGAGTAGTTTTTCCATTCTACTTTATATAAATTCAACTGCGCGCTTCCCTTTTCCGTAAGCTTATAGTATCTTCTGTTTCTTCCCTCATATGCCATATCATACACTTCCAGACAGTCATCCTTCTGAAGTCTTCTTAAAACAGGATAAAGAGTAGATTCTGATACTTCCAGAACGCCTCTTACATCCTGGGTAATCTTATAACCGTACGTCCCTTCTTTCTCTTTTGATACAACTGCCAGAACAATCGCATCCAGAAGCGCCGCGCCTGTATTAAATACCATCTTCTCACTTCCTTTTTATTTTATAATATTATATGAATCATCAATATTGTTTTGTTGATAATACTATACATTATATAATATAGTTTTGTCAATAGTATTTTCGGAAATTGTACTAAAAAAGGCAGGAAACTTATTCTATACAAATTTCATAAGTTTCTCTGCCTTTTTTCTATTCTTTTGCAGTTAATATTTCCGCGATTGCTCCTATCAGTTCCCGTTCCATTTTCATAGAACAAAGCTGAGTTAATTTAGCCGCTTTACTTATATTTTTCTGAATCACAGAATACACCTCTTCTTTTACGGAAAAAGGAATTTCTCCCTGATTCAGAAGCTCAAATATCCGTTTGTTTTCTTCGTTTTTGCGAAGCTTCGGAACAGACAGCGTAATCTGTATTTTTTCTGTGACGGAAATCTCCGGCAAACGTACTGTAAGACAGCCGTCTTCTTCTCTGTAAGTTTTAACGGCTCCGTCTATGTCCGTCGTTATTTCACAGTCCTCCACTCCGAAAAATTCCACAGTATAGCTTCGCTTTTCCGGTATGAGCGCTCTGTTTCCTTCCGCTGGAAATACGGTAAAACTTCCATTTTTCCAACAGAACTCCATTTTTGTTGCCACAGAATCGCCTGTCAGATACGCATTTGTTTCATTGTCATCTTCATACAGGACAAAGCTTCCACCTGCTCCCGCATACACTCTGATACAAAGAGAATCCGGATTTTTTAAAAATTTCTCTCCCTGTATCTCCTCTGTGAAAGGCACAATCGCTCCTGCCTTTACAAGAACCGGTATGGAATGAATATCTCTGTACATATCCAGTTCCTTTCCCCCTGAATAAATCATCCCTGTAAAGAAATCAATGTACGTTCCCTCCGGAAGCCACACATGAACCTTTCCTCTGTTCAGTCCCGGCAGGTTTTCTTCTGTTATGGGAGCCACAAGAAAATCTCTTCCAAAAATATACTGATTTTTTACCTCATACGCTTTTCCCTCCATAGGATTTTCGTAATACATCGGCAAAATCAGAGGAAGATTTTCCGCCCATGAGCGATGATTCATTGTATAAAGATAAGGAATCATTCTGTGGCGAAGACGAAGGAATTTTCCCATGATCATAGAAATTTCCACAGGATAATTCCAGGGCTCTTTTCCCATAAATTCACTTTTGCTGCTATGAATCCTGTTAATGGGAGAAAATACCCCAAACTGTATCCAGCGAAGAGCCAGTTCATTATTTTTACAGCCGCGCATATGTCCACCGATGTCGTGACTCCACCAGCCGTATCCGATATTGGACGCTGTGCTCGTAAAATACGGCTGAAAATCAAGAGAATCCCATGTTACATGCGTATCCCCCGAAAATCCCACCGGGTATCTGTGGGAACCAGGAGAAGCATATCTTGAAAAAGTCATAGGACGTTTCCCGTCGCGGGCATTATCCAGATAATGGTAATGGTTCAGCATCCACAGCGGGTCCAGTCCCGGAATCTTTGTTGTATTTCCCTGCTGCCAGTCAATCCACCAGAAATCTACGCCCTTTTCCTCCTCCGGGTGAAGTACGCACTTAAAATACGCTTCCAGGAATTTTCTGCTGGCAATATCAAAATCAACAGGTTCTTCCTTATCTGTATCAATATTTCCCAATTCCTCCGCTATGGAAAAATAGCAGTCCTCATATGCGCGGATTCCACTTGCCGGGTGAAGATTCAGACTTACTTTCATTCCATGTTCATGCAGCCATGCAAGAAATCTCTCAGGTTCCGGGAAATATTTTTTATTCCATGTGTAGCCTGTCCAGGAGCTTCCGTATTTCGGGTCCACCTCATCTACAAGATGCCAGTCCATATCCACTACACCTACGGAAAAAGGAATTTTCTCCTCCTCAAAGCGGGTGATAAGAGCTTTGTAGCTTTCTTCTGTATAAGCGTAGTAACGGCTCCACCAGTTGCCCAGCGCAAATCTTGGAAGCATAGGCGTTTTTCCTGTAAGTCTGTAAAAATCCCCCAGAGCTTCCTTATAATCATTTCCATAGGCAAAGAGATAAATATCTGCTCCCTCTCCCTTCCTTGGCAAAACCCAGCCATTCTCATCTAAAATCAGAGTTTTGCTGTCATCTAAAACAGCACAGCCGCTTCTTGAGATAATCCCTTCTTCCAGTTCACAGGCGCCGTCCACATCATCAAGGGTTCTTGCCGTTCCTCCCAGGTTATCTGCTTTTTCCCCGTAATACCATACAGCACCGTAAGGATTCTGTCCTCCGATGGCTCTGGCATTTAAACTGTTTTTTGAAAACTCTCCCCCTGTATATGTAACATGAAGCCTCTCTGTGAAAAGCTCAAAACCTTCTCCCTTTTGAACAAGTCGGTAATCTACCCTTTCAAACTGTCTGTTCCACACAACCTGGGTAGGACGGTCTTCAAAGCATCCGTCTTCCCTGTATTCCATGCGGATAAGGCATGGCGTGAGAAGAAGAAAGCGGTATTTTTCTCCCTGTATGGTGTTTTCCCTCCTGCCCACAGGCTCCATCTGCCAAAGATTATTTTCAAACATAACATTCCTCCTGTTTTTGTATTCGTATCTTTTCAGGTGACAATATTTTATCTTAATCTGCCCCTGTATGCAATGGCTGCTGATGAATTATCGTCCACTCCGTTCACAGCAGCACTGATAGGTGAACTACCCATTGTCTAAAGCCAATGGGCTTCCTGCTTCATAGACCTCGCAAC